>ERZ1106952.300-NODE-300-length-27037-cov-124.603476_pt1 | contig 27037 bp, 23 predicted proteins | sample MGYA00403677_ERZ1106952 | MGnify/ENA primary metagenome ERZ1106952 (study PRJEB35170, sample SAMEA104062415) | human gut metagenome | biome: human gut; feature: human-associated habitat; material: faeces | place: Denmark | collected 2012-05-14 ...
ATAAAAATTTAACTGTTTATCAAATTTTTATTGCTTATTTAATAGTTAGCTCCTACTTTTTCCATAAATTTATCTAGGGCATTTAAGCCTTTTTCATCAGCTTTAAATACTGCTGTATTGCATAAAATGTTTTTACATGTTGTAGCAAGATAATCATTGACTACTTCATGAGCTTTTTCTTTAGTTAAGTTTTGTCCATATTGATTAATTAATGTTTTAATCATATCTTCATGGATTGATAATTCTTCGTATTTAGCTAAATATTCTTTCATATCAGTAGATGAAGTTAAGATTTCTTCAACATATGACATTTGACGTTTTAAACGAGGTGGTAAGATAAATAATCCCATTGCTTCAATTAAACCAATACCTTCTTGTTTGATGTGATGATATTCTTTATGAGCGTGGAAGATTCCATCTGGATATTGCTCGTTACAACGATTGTTTCTTAAGATTAAATTGATTTGATATTTATTATCAACTTTTCTAGCAATTGGAGTGATTGTGGAGTGTCTAGTAGTTCCAGTATGGGAAATAACATCAACTTCTTCATCATCATAATTAATCCAAGTGTGGAATAATTTTTTACAATATTCACTAATTTCATTAATATTTGTTCCTTCAATTCTAATAACTGTGTTATACCAATTTAATGATGATACTTTCATTGTGTTAGTTTTGAAGAAGACTTTTCTATCTTTAGAATAGAAAACTGGTAATAAGTGTAATCCACCTTGATAATGTTCATGGTTAAGAATAGAGCCACCAACAATTGGTAAATCAGCATTTGAGCCCACAAAGAAAGTTGGGAAAACATCAACAAATTCAAGAAGTTTAATGAATGTATTATCGTTAATAGACATATTATGATGCTCTTGATTAATGATAATTGCGTGGTGATCAAAATAAGCATAAGGAGAATATTGTAAGAACCATTTTTCTCCATGTAAGGTTAATGGAACGATTCTAATATTTTCTCTAGCAGGGTGATCACTTCTTCCTGCATATCCTAAATTTTCTAAACATAATAAGCATTGAGGATATTTTACTGCTTGTTTAGTTAATAATTTAGCAATATCAGTATTTTTCTTTTCTGGTTTAGATAAGTTAATAGTTATTTCAAGAAAATTATCTGGGTATTCTTTTTTGAAATAAATATTTCTATCGATTGCAGTTTTTTGAATATAATTATTTTTAATCTCTAAATTGAATAAATAATCTAAACCTTTACCTGGTTCTTGTTTTTCTAATTCAAGCACTCTTTCACTGACTGCACTTGGCATTGGTGAAATCATTCCCATAATTTCGACAAGTAAAAGTTCAATGTTTTCAAATCCTTTACTAGATAAAGTTTCTCTTAATTCATCAAGTAAAACATCAGGTACTGTTAAATCTTTAATAAATGATAAGTCTACTTCTTTATCATAAGGAGCGTCTTCATTTAAGCGGTGTAAGAGAAGATTTCTTACATAGATTGCATCTAAATCATTTAAATCAAGATGAACTTTCCCATATTCGATTAATTCTTCAATTATTAATTTTAAATCTTTCATAATAAGCCTTTCTAATTCCTCTTTAATTATCTAATTATTTCATAATTATTACAATAGAGTTAGTTATATTTTTTTTAACAAATTTTCAATATTTTTAATGATACTATCTTTATCAAGATTAAATAGTTTTCTTAATGATTCAATATCACCAGTTGGAACGATAGTATTTTTATCTAATCCCATAGATTTTATTTTTACTTGATAATTATTTTCTATTATATATGAATAAATTAATGAGGATAAACTTCCTTGTTTTATAACATTTTCATAAATTAAAATTGGTTTATTATTTTTTAGTATTTCTTTTAATTTATCTTCATCTAATGGATTAATAAATAAAGCATCAATTACTTCAATGTTGTAAGGTAAATCTTTAATAGCTTCTAAAACATAATTAATATTATTTCCATAAGTAATAATAGTTAAATCTGAACCTTGTTTTAAAGTAAACCAAGTTGGTTTTTCTAAAGTAATTAATGAAGAGTTATCTTCTTCAATATATGCTTTACTATATCTAATAGCTACTGGTGAAGATATTTTATCAGCGTAAATAAAACTTGCTATTAATTCACTATAATCTTTTGGGGCAAGAATAGTTATATTAGGCATAGAAGAAAACATACTAATATCATATATTCCTTGATGAGTTGAACCATCTCCACTTACTAAATCACATCGATCTAGAGCAATAATAACATGACTATTAGTTCTTGCTATATCATTTAAAATATAATCATAAGCTCTTTGTGAAAAAGTAGAATATAACATTAAAACAACTTTTTTATAATTTTGCGCTAAACTACTAGCCATAATAGTAGCATGTTCTTCAGCGATTCCCACATCTAAAACTTTATGTGGATATTTACTTTGTAAAGTATCTAATTCGCTTCCTTTTATCATTGCTGGAGTAATAACATAATAATCTTTTTCTTCGACTAATTTAGTAATTATTTTAGCACTTAAATATGAAAAACTTTTTTGATTAGGTAAAGTGTTTTTTATTGCTATTCCGGTTTTAATATCAAATGGTCCAATTCCATGGTAATTGCCATTTTTATCTTCTTCAGCTAATTTATAACCTTTGCCTTTTTTTGTTACAAAATGTAAAACACAAGGTTTATTTAATTCTTTAGCAGATTTTAAAATTTTTAAACAAACGGATAAATCATTTCCATCATATGGTCCCATATAATCATATCCCATATCTTCAAATATATTCTCTTTTAAAATTAATCCTTTAATAGAGGTTTTAATTCTATGACATATGGTTCTAATAAATCGTGGAAAGATTTTTACTAAAGCGTTATTAGTTTTTTGATAAAATTTGGTGCTTCTTAATTTAGAAAAAGAACGTGAAATTGCTCCGACACTTTTGGATATTGACATTTTATTATCGTTTAAAATAATAATTGGGGCAGTATTTTTTAAAGTAGCCATATAGTTTAATGCTTCAAAAGCTGTTCCATTAGCAATGGAAGAATCACCAATTAAGACCACAACTTTATTTTTACTTTCATTAGCTAATAGCATTCCGCATTGAGCAGATAAGGAAGTGGAAGAATGCCCAGATTCCCAAACATCATAAATAGACTCATTTTTATTAATAAATCCAGTTAGTCCTTGGTATTTTCTTAATGTATTAAATTGATTTGCACGACCTGTTAATATTTTATGAGTGTAACATTGATGACCAACATCAAAAATTAATTTATCATTAGGTGTATCAAAGATAGTGTGCATAGCAATAGTTAATTCGACAACACCTAAATTACTTGATAAATGGCCACCTGTTTTGGAAACATTTTCAACTAAAAAAAAGCGAATATCATTTGCTAATGATACTAACTCTTTTTTTGATAATGTTTTTAAAAATGAAGGATCTTTAATTTCTAATAAATTCATGTTTAATCTCGATAAGGCGAGGATGAATATCCCCGACTATTTAAATGTTTAACAAAACTATTTAAAACTTTTTTATTAAATGATACAAACCATTTCTTATTTCTAAATAGTCTTATTAGGGTTGGGGATATTGAATAGTATAATTTTATGAATAAACGACCTAAAATATGTTTTTTTAAGAAGAAATCACGGAATCTTCTTAATGTCCATACTTCTTGGGTGTTATAGCTACCATATACACAAGTAGCTACATAGCAACCACCTTTTAAAGTGGTTAATTGATAAGCGTGTTCGTTTAGATAATTTTCTAAATTCTTACTTTCATTTTCTAAATCAAAATTAACAATACTATGATCGTTAATATAGAAATAATATGAATAAAGTTTAATTTGCTTTTTATTAAGGCCTTTTTCTACTTGTTTATTAATAATATTTAAATCTATGGCGTTAACTACTTCTTCATTTTCTAATAAAACTAATAATGAATCAAGTAACACTAAATTATTATCAAGATTAGTTTTATCAGTTTTGAAATAATCGATTAAAGTAGTTATTTTTAAAGTTTCTTCATAAACAAGTGGTTTTTCACTATATAAAGAAAAGAAAATTGATAATGCGTATTTAAATAAATCAAAATATGCTTTTTTGTTTATTAAAGTGGCAAATAAGAAAGAGAAGTTTTCACTTGAATATTCAAGCATATTTTCTTTAAAAGTTGAGATGATTAAGTCTTTTTTATTTTCTGGAGCGTTTTCATAAGCAAGAAGATAATATCTAATGCCTTCTTCTTTAGAATAATTATCAGAAACAAAATAAGCTTTTAATAATAATCCATCACATGAAGATGGATTTCTTTTTAGAATATCATCTGCATAAAAACCACATTTTTCATGATTTTTTTCTTTTAAGGAAGCAATACCTAATAATGCGTAATTATCAATGTTTTCAGTATTTACATTAACTGTATCAACATTTAAATTATTAACAAGTTGAGAAATGTGGTTGTTATAACAATCGATACCTTCTTTAGGCATAAAAGGAACCCCACAAAACTTACAAACAACATTGAAATCATTTGCTTCAACTTCACTAATTTCTCCACAATTAGGACACTTAACTTTACAAATTGCCATATATTACCTCTTTCAAGAAATAATATAATCTATTAGATAGATTAATGCAAGATTATGCTAATTTGTAACCAAGAATTTTTGTTTGTCTATAAAGATTAACTTTCTTATATTTGCAACCTGCAGATTCAAAATTAACAAGAACCATTCCTTTATAATAAGTTAATTCTTCTGACATAGGTGGCATTCTAACTTCTTTTGATAACGTTTTAGCACATAAATAATATAATTTATGATTTTCATAAGTACTTTCATAATTTAAAACCTTATCATAAATACCTAATGTTGAAGAAGCAATAGCCCATGATTTAGAGACAACAAATTTACCATTTGGTGTTAAAGTAAATCCTTGAACTATATCAGGAATTGATAAAACATAATTCACTTGATTGAAATCAACACCATTTTCACTAGCTTTATAACTATAACACAAAGCATGGTTAACTTCTTTACTTGGAGTAAGTAAGTGATGATTAGGATTTGTTTCATAACTTTTTTCTTTATAGAATTCACCAACAAAGAAATTATCTTCGTACACGTATATAAAAGCTGGATTAACATCTAATTTATATGAATTAATAACCTTAACTGATCCACCATCTTCACAATTAAGAATTTCATCTAAATCTAATTCAAATATTTTATTATATTCATCATTATCACAAGCAAGATATGCTTTATTTAAATGAGTAGCGATACCACCTACATGACCTAAAAAATCACTACCATCTTCGTTTTTAACCTCTAAATATTTAGCTTCATCATTTTCATTTATAACATATATTCTTGATGCACTAACATTACCATTCATATATCCTGAACATAAAAAGACATTTTTATCCTCTACATAAGTTAAACCTTGAGGAACATATTTTGTTTCAAGCCCACGTATAGAAATAGATTCTTCACTATTAGAAAAGAAATCAGAATAAATTATCGGTTCTAAATTAACTAATAATAAAATACCCACTAAAATGACACATACATTAAATAAAATTGTTGTGAAACTTGCTATAATTCTCTTTTTTTTCATAAATCCTCCTAAAAGTACTAAATATCATAACATATATATAAATTGAAGAAAATAACAAAAAAAACCGTAGTGTTAAAATTTTAATATTATTCATATTTCATCATCTAAATTGTACACATTATAGCTTCAAAACGGAAAAATACCTAATTATAGGCTTAAATTAAAGAGAAAATAGTCTTTTTTTTTTTTTTTTCTTGACAAACTATATGAAAACATGTTTAATAACATTTGCTTAACAGATTTAATCATGTCGATTGTTTGTTGAATGTTGAAAAAGAGTAGTTTATTACCTATTTTTCTTGCCGATTTATAGAAATCCCTATGTAAATTATTCTTTATAATTCTTATTTTTTAACAAGAAAAAAAGTATAATGTTAGTTTATTTTCCATTAGAGAGTGGTGGAAAATAAAAAATATCTAAGTTTTTACTTGGATGCACTCTCCAAAAGTTTTGTTTTTTACAAATTATAATTTTATGGAGGAAAAATAGTATGAAGAAAAAACTTTTAATTGGTACAATTTTACCAGCACTTGCAGCCGCTGCAGTTATTGGATCAGGATTTGCTCTTTGGGTATTTGATAATGAAGTTGAAACATCAAAAGTGCAAGATGGTGTTACACATGATATAACACAATTAGTAAAAGTTGGTAAAATTGATAAAGCAAGTGCATTTAAAATTCAATTTGACCAAACAGCTAAAACTAGACCAGCAGGATTTGATAAAGTTGAAGCTACAGGAATTTCTTTTGTTTTTGGTGATGGTGCAAAAAAATATGCTGAATATGTTGCATCAGAAAGTACATTAGGAACACATAAAGATGGTTCAACAGAAAATCACTTTTCTTCAGATACAGTTAATGGCGTTATTGGTTATGAATTCTCAGTTACATTATCATTACCTTCTACATTAGCACGTTATGTTGACTTTAGTTTTGGTAATGAAAAAATGGAAAAATCAGTTTCTAGTGATAGAATTCTCTATAAGGCAAAAACATCCGATTCAAGAAAAATTTATTGGGGTTCAAATAACGAAGACGCCGCACATAGTATTACAGCATCATATGCTAAAGATAAAGAACCTACAAATTCTGGAGAATATAAAACTTTACATGACATTATTGTTAATTTAGATTCAAGTGATATTACTGTTCAATATGCAGCACAACTTGTAAGTTTGGTTAAATAATTTATACAAAAGGAGACTTGCTATGGTAAATACATTAGCAGCTAGCATAAGTATGACTAACTTATCTTACATTATTGCAGGAATAGTTATTGCATTCTTTGCTGCAGCATTTATCGGCATAGCAGTTCTCTACTTTAATTCAAGAAAAAGAAATATAGATAATCATCTTGAGGATGTAGAGATTGAAGAAGAAGCAAAACAAGATTATAAAAGTTTTGCCAAAAGAAAAAAATCTACAGAATCAATCGTTGATTATTATGAAAAAAAGAAAAGATTTACTAAAAGAATAAGTGATATCAACACAGTTATCGCAGTTAATATATATTTAATTGTGCTAACTTGTGTTGGTTTTGCTTTTTTGGTTTCTTCTCAAAACCAACTATTTTGGTTTTTAAATGAAACTAGCTTAATTGTTGAAACAAATTCAATGGCCACTGCTTATAGTGGTAATACTTATTTATTAGATGAAAATGGTAATTTAAATGAAGATGATCGTATTAAACAATACACATTGATTACTATTTCAAAAGATCAAAATTATGTTAATAATATTAAACCTTTTGATGTTGTTGCCTTTAAAATGAAATCAACTAATGATAACTATCTTACAGTTATTCATCGCTTGATTAATGTTGATTATGATGAACATAATGAACCTTTATATACTTTTAGAGGTGATGCTAATCCTAGCTCTATGGCTGGTGAAATTAAAGTCAAAAAGAATATGATTGTTGGTGTATTCCAAACAAATGGTTATCAAGGAAAAAAGAATGTTCCACTTGGTTATATTGTTGGATACTTAAGATCCAGTATTGGAATGATTGTTGTAATTACAGCATTCTTCTTGTTGATAATTTATACTGCCTTATTTGATCGAATCTTAGAAGTATATAATGCTAGATACAATTTAGTATTAATTTATAGATGCGTTGCTTATGATATTGAGCATGCAGAAGATTCATCATATGTAAATATTGATAGTACATATGATTTTTCGTATATAAACGTTCTTAATCAAGAAAATTTGAAATTAGAGTAAGAGAATATCTATGCCAGAATACATAAAGGAGTAAAATAATGAAAAAGAAATTAGTTTTAATGTTTCTTCCATTTTTTATATTACCTCTTGTCGTGGGAGGTGGTTTTGCCTTCTTCTATTTTGGTGATGATAAAACATCAAGTAGCCAAGATGTTAATATTTCAATTACTGATAAGCCTGAACTTGGCTCAATTAAACTTGTTTATGAATCTATAGATAGTGAAGGAAATAAAGTACATCTTGATGAAGAAACTTCTTCATTAACCACACAATTATTTATGGATATTGATAGTATCTATTTTATTAGAAGTGATAATTTATCCGCTAAGCGTAATTTTATGCTAGATTATAAATCACCTTCTGATAATTTTGCTACTATTCCAGATGGATACTCTATTGGATTAATTTCTAGTTTTATTATTGAAGATACTGATGCAAGAGGGTATAAATCAGAAACATTTAATCAAAATAATGAAATAATTCATTATCCTACTTCAAATTCAATTATTGATTTTTTTGAACCAACTTATGTTACTTATAAAGAAGATAATAGAAATATTAAATATGATTTAGTTTCTGGTGATGATAGTTCAACAAGAGTAGTTTATTCTTGCTTAATTCAAAGTAATGTTGCACATTCATCAAGTCAAAATCTTCATTTTACTATGGAAATGGCTTATAAAAATTATATGTTTAATCAAGATGGTGAAATATTTGAAGGTAGTATGTCTCCAGACGCTTCCACTTCAAAAGAAGAATTTAAGCACCGAATTGAAAGTAATATTATTGCAAGAAAAAACTCTAAAATTACAGTTGAGTTTAGTTTAACTCTTGTGAAAACAGGTGATTAATATGAAAAGAGTATTTATTTTAGTTTTTACAGTTTTGTTATTATCAGTAGGACTTATTTCTTCTGGTTTTGCTTTTTATAATTTCTCTGATATTCATAAGATTGATGATATAACAACTAATTTTATTAATACAAAATTTAATGAGATTAATAACGATTATTATCGTATTTATTTTTTTGCTTCTCCTTATTATGCTACTGGAGCGGATGGATTTACTAGCGATGATCCTTTAGTGATTGCTGATAGTGAAAATAATCCATATAAATATAAAGAAGATCCTTATTTAATTGGTGGTCCACAAGCTATAAATAATAAACAAGCTAATATATTTTTTCCTGATGGTTCAAAATTTTATTTTGCTGCAAAAGAAATTGATAATGAAAAATTAAATAGTACAAAACCAGGTGAAGGCAATGGTTCAGAAGTTATTACTAAGTTTAATAAATGTGATTTCACAGGTTTTATTAGAGAAAATGATAGTATTGGTATAACTCAAAGAGAATATAATTATGTATCAATAACTGTTAAAGGTAGTATTTCTTCTTCTCTTTTATCTAGTGTTATTGCTGGCACTGAATTTAAAGATCAATATGGATTTGGGCCTGAGTTTGTTGGCTGGACTTATGATAAGGAAACTTCCAAAAAAAGAGCAATGTATGATGGTAGTAGATATAAAGATATGTCTTCTTTAGGTTGGAAAATTGTAGATAATAGAGGATGGAAATTAACTCAAGGAACTCCGTATGGAATAGGTAACTATGGTTGCCAAGGTGAAATTTCTCAAATTTCAGAAAATACTTCTTTAAATTATTTGGATAATTTAGCATCTACTAGTGATAGTACAACTGCTGCAGATGGATCGAAGTTAAATGACCATATTATTTATTTATATCCAGTTTTTGAAGCAAAAAATTATTCTCCTGACAAAAGTATAGGTGGAGTAACTACACCATTTTTGAAATTTAGAATTAATTCAGATAACGATTTAAATAGTGATACTTTTTATGCATATAAACAAATTGGCGAAATTGATTATTCTAAAAAAAGATATACTGTTGGTTTGTTTCAAAACGAAAAAGATAATACTGATGATTTGGAAATAAATTATTACACCAAAGGTATTTATATCGATACAACTGGTAAAAGTGATATTAAGAACATTCAAATAGATGCAAATTTATGGCGAGAAGCATGGAATACGATTATTAGTTATCAAGAATTAAAAGAATTAAATTTAGAGCCTGGATATTATAATGTTGATATTAACTTTATGCAGTATAAAATTACTAGTGATATTACGTCATTTGAGAAAGAACAAAATACTAGAGTAACAAATTTAGTACAAAAATTTAAAAATACTAATAAATATGTTGCAGTATATGGATCTAAACAAAATGATCACCGTGATACATATGGTCTTTATTGGTTACTACAAAATTATGAAAACACTAATAAAGATCCAACATCTTATGTTATAGGGTTTCAAAAAATTGATGAATATCATGTAACTGGTAATAATTTAAATGGATCAATTAATGATTATTCAGCCTCTGGATATAAAAAGATATTTATTACTGATATTGGTAATGCACACACTCAATATTATACAATTGATCGTATTTATTTAACTGAAGGTGATGAGATTGCAGTTTTAAATGAAAATTGTTCTTCTCTTAATGATGTTAAATACTATTTAGATGCAATGACAAATATAGAAATTACTAATTTCAATAAAGCGTTGAAAGATTCAAACCATACCGCTAAAAATCCATTTTCTAGTTTAGGTGAAAAATCAATTATTGTTGATAAAAATAATAACACTAGCGAAGGAAATGTTTTATTATCTTTAAGCGAGGATAGTAAAAAAGTTAAAGCACTTGCTTCTGGAAATTTTAGTTTAGTGTTTTGTTTTGAATTAGAAAATGGATTACCAACATCAATTAATATTGGATATAGAAAAAATGACGAAGAAAATACTATTATGATTTTAAATCAAAAGCCGAGTGATGATGTGTTTATTGATTATGATTCATTAATCAAATCTAGTAATTATTTTGCAAGTCATGAATCTGATGTATTTGCTAAACTGAGTTTAGAAACTTCAATATTTTGTAAAGATGATAATAGTATTAATAATTTTGATAAATTATTTACTTATTGTGAAAATAATAATAAGCAATTGATTGATACGGCAACTGGATTAGAAGTTACTAGAGATATTTTTGCTAGTAGATCATTTATTCTTAATCGAAGTTTTGTTTTATATCTAAAAGATAAAATTATATAAAATAAGGAGAGATTTCTTCTTATTTTTTCTTTATAATAAAATCTTGTTTAGGAGATTAATATGACTCGAAGTGAAAATGTTATTTTAACAAATATGTGTTTAATTTATGATGGAGAAAATATTTTGGTTCAAGAAAGAACGAAAAAAACATGGCCAGGGATTACTTTTCCAGGTGGTCATCTAGAAAAAGATGAATCAATTGTAGAATCGACTATTCGTGAAATTAAAGAAGAAACAAATTTAGATATTAAAAATCCTAAATTATGTGGAGTTTCTCATTGGACTAATTTATGTGGGGCTAGGTATATTACTTTTTGTTTTAAATGTAATGAGTTTTTTGGTGAATTAAAATCTTCTAGTGAAGGTAAAGTGTTTTGGATAAAGAAAAGTGAATTAAATAATTATCCTTTAGCGGAAGATTTATTAGAAATGTTTAGAGTAATTGATGACGATTTAGTTTCCGAATTTTATTCTTTACGTGATAAAAATGAAAAAGAAGTTTTAAGAAAAATACTTTGATAAATGTCACTAATTAGAAATTATTATACAAAAATGGTGTAAAGTGTGGTATAATTCGTGTTAATGAAAGGATTTAACTATGAAAATCGCATTATCAACGGATACGTCATGTACTATTAATAAAGATCTTGCTAAGGATTTAAATATTTTTGTTTTCCCATTAAATGTTATTGTTGATGGAGTGGAGTATTTAGATGGAGTTACTATTTCTCAAGATGAATTATTAGCTTCTATGAGAGGCAATAAATCTATTAAAACATCAACGCCTCCTCCTGGAGATATTATAGAATATTTTAAAAATATTTTTGCTCAAGGATATGATCAAATTATTCATTTTACTATTTCTAGTAAATTATCATCAATGAATACATTATTTAATGATATATCAAGAGAATATTTTGATAATAAGATTATAGTTATTGATTCATATTCAGTATGTTCTTTGATGCTTTCGCATGTTTTATGTGCATATGAAATGCTTCAAAATGGTAAATCGCCTTTAGAAATTAAAGATGAAATTGAAAAAAGAAAAGAAGATAGTTTTGTAGTATTTATTCCTGAGAATTTAAAAGCTTTAAAAAATGGTGGAAGAATTTCACCTACTATTGCGGCTTTATGTAACCTTATTGGTATTAAACCTGTTTTATGCTTTAAAGATGGAGCATTAGAAAAAGATTCAATTACTAAAAATGTAAAAAGAACTATGCATGATAAGATTAATGAATTAGTTCAAAAATTTCCTAAAGAGAATTATGATTATACACTTGTTTCATTTGATTGTGATGAGGCTTTAATTGAATTCTTAAAAAGTGAATTAAATATTTTCTTAAATGGCTATCAAACTGCTGTTTTACCAATTGCAATTAATGTTTGCGCTCATTGTGGCCCTGGAACATTTGGTTTACTAGTTTCTAAAAAATTTGGTAAATCATTATATGATTTTATTAAATAAAGCATTAAAAAATTCATCGTATCAGATGAATTTTTTTTAACTATATTATTTTTCTATTATTTGCTAAATCATCCGCTAATAAGAAAACTTCATAAAGTGGAATTGTTAAAATATCATTTTCTTGATTATATCCAAAATTATTGGTAGAAATTTTTATTGCAGTTGATTTAGGGTTACATTTTCTAAATGATTCTAGTGAGTTTAATTTACCTCCACTTTTTTTAACATCTATTGGTAATATTTTTCCATTATTTTCAACTATAAATTCAAATTCATTAGTGTTGTTTCCTACCCAATAAAATAATGGTATATCCTTGGCTGCTAATTCTGTTGCTACATAGTTTTCATAAAAGATACCTGATAAAGTATTTCTTTTATCTTTAACAAAAAAATCTGCTTGATTAATTTTACTTTGATATGTAAACATTCCAATATCAGATAAATATAATCTAAAAGTTCCTTCATCTTCTTCAATTAATGGTAAATTAACTTTACCTGTTTTTCTTTTGCTTCTATAAACAATTCTTGCAAGTTCTAACCATTGATAGGCGTTAAAATAATCTCTATTTGATTTACCTTTTTCTATTTGAGTTATTTTAAAATTTTTATTTTCTTTATTTAGTTGTGAAAAAATATTTTTAAATACATTTCTTGTTTTTAAAATGGTTTCATTTGAAACATTATATAAATCCATGTCAGATAAATAATTATCGTAAATATTTTTTATTTCATTTCTTGCATCGACATATGATTTATCTTCAATAAAAATATTTAATGCTTCAGGTAAACCACCAATAGTTAAAAATTCATATAATGAATCAAGAGCAAGTTCATGTTCATATGATTGAAGAGGAATTTTGTTCTTATATGCTTCTTTTATTCTATTTAATAATGTGTTATTTGTGTTTAAAAGGTATTCTTCAAAATTTAAAGGATATATATTTAATGAATCGATGGCACCAACTGGAAATAAAAATTCATCGTTGGTATTTTTAGTTTCTTCATGTCTAAGTGATAATCTAACCATTGATCCTGTAGCTATAACTGGTAAAGAAGGGTAATCTTGTTTAAAATATTTTAATGATGATAAAACTTGATGGCATTGCTGTACTTCATCGAAAATAAGAAGAATATCTTCAGTAATTTTCTTATTATATCTTGCTTCTATATAACTTAGATATTTTTGTGCATTTGAGGTTGTTGAAAAGAAATTTCTTGCATCATCATCCTTTTTCAAGTCAATATATAGATAATCTTTAAAATATCGTTTGGCAAATATATTTTTAATTAGATAAGTTTTTCCAACTTGTCTAGCTCCCCATATAACTAAAGGCTTACGACGTTTTTTCTTATACCAATTAGTTAATTCTTGTAATTTTAATCTTTCCATATGTTTTCCTCTAAACATATTATACAAGTTTTATTAATAAAAATTAAGATGTATTTACAAGTTTTAATACATTTTTTAGTGCTTAATTTACAAGTTTTAGATACTTTTTTTCATAGAAATTTACAAGTTTTTAATTTTTAATATATTCCATTAATTCATTAACTAATGGTTTATTACAATTATAATATACTTTTCTTTGTCTTTTATATGATGATACTAAATTTGCCTCTAGAAGAATAGACATATGATAAGATAAAGTGGATTGTCCACATTCAACAAGATTTAATAACTCACTTGCATACATTGAATTATTATGATAAAGAGTTTTTAAAATGGTAATTCTTGATTCATCACTTAAAGCGTTAAATAGTTTACTAGCTTTTCCTTTTTGCATAACTTACTCCTTAAGGATAGTGTTAGCATAATTTTATTTATTCATACATCCAAGCTATTAAATCTATCCCTTTAAAACCAAAATTATATGAACGACTATTATCATATGGTAATTGAATTGCTCTAACTTCTAAATAAGAAATTTCTTTAGCGTTTTTAATATAAAATTTAATATAATTATTTTCTTTTTTAGAAGTAAAAACATCTTTATCAATCGATACTTGTTGAAGTAATTCACTATTATCGTTATATGCATAGATTAATAAAATAGGTTTAGTTTTATCGTAATTTGCTTTTTGTTTTGGATGCATTTCACCAATCTGTAATCTAACTTCTAATGTTTTATTTGAAATAAACATTCCAGTTTGAAAGCCTTGTTTAGCGTTATTATCGCTTGTTATTTTTAATTGCCCATTTGCATAGTATTCTTCAACAAAATTGTTTCCATAGATTCCTCGAAAATAATCTGGCATAGATGAAGAAAAAGTAAATGATGACATAGTTTGATTGTTGTTTCCAATAGAATATTTATTATTTATATTTTCTGGAGCAGGTAATTTTTTACTTCCATCAGGGTTAAGTATATTATTTGAAGATGTTTGTGAAGTACTTTCAGTTTGACTTACTGAAGAAGTATTTTCATTTGATGAAGTATTACTTGTTAAAGACAAAGTAGTTTCTACTGAGTTAGATGTTTCGCTTGATGTACTATTAGAAGAAGTAACGTATTGACTTGATGAAACTATCTGATTGCATCCAAATAATAATAAACTTATTAATAAAAATAATTTTTTCATAAAATTCTCCATGGAAATTAAAATGATTCTATTTCAAAATAATTATATTTATAATTACAGTTTATATCAATAAAGTAATTTATAAATAATATTAATTATATTTAAGTAACATATTTACTTGTTTTTGTATATTAAAACAAGTTTTTTTTCCATTAATAAAAATTTTTATTATAATTTTAAATAATTTCACTAGTTTACATTGTTATAGTAAGTAGGAGGAAAAATGATTGTTGATGCGATGGTTATCCAAGATTTAAAAAAAAGAAAAAAGTATGCTTTTAATATTATTTATAAACAATATTATAAATTAGTTTATTATATAGCACTTGATATTGTTAAAGATGAAACTGTTGCTCAAGATATTTTACAAGATACATTTATTAAATTAATGAATGATATTGAAAATTATGTTGATAATGGTAATTTTAAACAATATATCGCTACAATTGCTAAAAATTGTGCTTTAAATGCTTATAGAAAAAGAAAGAATAATAAGGAAACTTTAAGTATTCCTGATAACGCTTCGTATGAAGAGGATAATTCTTTATTTATGGTAAGCATAACTTTAAATCATTTGTTAGATAAAGAAGAAGCAAAAATTGTTTATAAAAAAGTAATTCTTGATTATTCGTTTCAAGAAATAGCAGATGAAATGAAAGAGTCAATTGGTTTAGTTCAAGGAAAGTATTATAAAGCTCTTAAAATCTTAAGAAAGCATTATGAGGAGGAAAAAAGATGAACGTAGAAAAAAAATATAAAAAAAACTTCCTAAAAAAATTTAAAGCACCTAATATTCAAAATCAAATTTCTTCACAAATTGAATTTTCAGAAAGGAAAAGTTTTATGAATAAGAAAATTTTATTTGCATCTATTGCAGGAGTTAGTGTTGTTGCAGCATCTGTAGTTACTATTTGTGTAGTGAAGAATGCTAATGTTGTTCAAGAAGCAAATGCTTTAGTGAGTGTTGATGTTAATCCTAGTGTGGAACTTGTTGTTGATAAAAATAATAAAGTTATGTCTGTTCGAGGCGATAATGATGAAGGAAAGATGATAGTTTACGAAGAAGATCTTGTTGATAAAGATTTAAAAGAGGCTCTTGAAATTATCATTAAAGTGGAAAATGAATCTGGATATTTATTGAATGGTAATGTTACTGTAGATCAAAATAACATTAAGATTTCTATTTCTAGTGATAAAGAAGCATATGATCAACTTGTTAATGATGTTAAATCATATATTTCTGATGCTTGTGAAAAATTTAATATTACTTCTACTATTAAGGAAATCAATAAATATACTAGAAGTGAACTTGAAGAATATGTTTTAAAACAAGATCCATCATTAAAAAAAGAAGATGTTCAAAATATGTCTATGGAGCAATTATTAAAATATATTGCTGCTTACCAACTTGAAAGATCCTCTATTTATTCAGAACAATTAGAATATTATTATAATCAAGCTAAAAATTCAAAGATTAACTTAACAGAAAATGAAGTAATCAAAAATTCTTTGTCATCATTTTCTTCACTTGTTTATAAAGCAACTATTGAAGCATATAATCTTGCTTATAATACAATTTCAAGTTTTTATACTGAACTTGATGAAGCTATTTATGATAATTTAGTAAGTGAAGAATCTTCTTATCAAAAAGCTTATAAAAAAGTAATTGAAGCAAAAAATGAAGTAATTGTTTTAAAAAATAAGATTAATGAAAGTGGAGAAGATGGCTTAATTACTGAAACTTTAAAAGCTCAACTTAATGCAGCAGAATTAACTTTAAATAGTTTAGAAAGTACATTAAATTCTTATAAAGAAAGTGCTACAACTTCGATTGAATATATTAAAGATAAATTGCAAAAAGCTTTAGATTCTTTAAATAAAATTAAAGATGAATTAAAGTCTGAAGAAGAAATTAATGCTTATTTAACTAGTAAAACTGCTTCATTTGAAGAAGAAATAAATAAAACAAAAGATAAATTCTTTGAAGATTTTGAAAATGCACATGGTGAAGATATAAAGAAGGCCAAAGAAGAGATTGAAAAAAGAAAACAAGAATTAATTAATAATTTAAAGAAGAATTAAGTTATATAAGAAGATGTTAAAAATTAGCATCTTCTTTTTTTAAGTGTTTTTTTTATTTTTTTTTAATATAATTTATTTATAAATTGGAGTGTAATTTTATGGCTTATATTGAATTAAAAAATGTTTATAAAACTTACAAAATGGGTGAAGTATCTATTAATGCTTTAGATGATACTAATTTTGAAATTGAAAAAGGTGAATTAGTGGTTATTCTTGGCCCTAGTGGGGCTGGGAAAACTACTTGCTTAAATATTTTAGGTGGAATGGACTCGCCAACTAAAGGTGATGTTTTAGTGGATAATGTTAATATTGCAAAATTATCTAATAAAGATTTAATTAAGTATCGTAGAAATGATATCGGATTTGTTTTTCAATTTTATAATTTGGTTCAAAATTTAACTGCTTTAGAAAATGTTGAATTAGCTGTTCAATTATGTAAAAACTATCATAATCCTAATACTATTCTTGATAGTGTGGGCTTAAAAGATCGTAAACAAAATTTTCCTTCTCAATTATCTGGTGGTGAACAACAAAGAGTGGCGATTGCTCGTGCTATTGCTAAAAACCCAAAAATATTATTATGTGATGAACCTACAGGAGCTTTAGATTATAAGACTGGTAAACAAATTTTATCTTTACTTGAAAAACAATCAAGAGTGTATCATATCACAGTAATTATTATTACTCATAATAGTGCAATTGCTCCGATGGCGGATAAGGTTATCAAGTTTAAAAATGGAAAAGTTGAAGATGTAATTATTAATAAAAATCCTCAAAAGGTGGAAGAAATAGAATGGTAAAGAATAGATTGGTTACAACTTCTTTAAGAGAAATTAAAAATTCTTTTCCAAGATTTCTTTCTCTTTTAATAATGAGCTTTTTAGGTGTATTTGTTTTTTCAGGATTAAAAGCTACTGCGCCGGCTATGATGGATTCTTTAGATCAATATTATAAAGAAGCAAACACATATGATATTAAACTAACTTCTACTTTAGGATTTGATAATCTTGATTATTTTTCAGATATTGAAGAAATTAAAGATATTGAATTATCAAATTATAACGATACTCCATTTAAAGGAAAAAATGATAAAGATTATGTGATTCAAATTGCTAGTGTTACTTCTTCTTTAAATAAATTAGATTATGATATTTCTTCTTTAAAAGACAATGAATTACTTGTTGAAAAAGCTTTTATTGAAAAAAGTGAGTATCAAATTGGTGATACAATTACTTTTGATGAAACTTGTTTTAAAAATAATACATTTGTAATTAAAGGTGTTGTTGATAGTACATTGTTTTTTTCTAATGCTGATTTAAATAATAATCGTGGAAAAACAAATGTTGGTAATGGAACAATTAATTTTTATGGGTTTACCACTTTAAATACTTTTTCTTTAGATTATTATAAAAATATTTATATTACAGTTAAGGATGCTAATTTATATCAAACAAATTCTAAAAAATATGTTGATCTTATTGATAATGTTAAAAATAAATTAGTTTTAAAAGAAGAAAAAGTTTTAAAAAATAAACTTGATAAGGTTAAAGAAATTTATGAACCTTTAAAAGAAGTAAATGATAATATTATTAAATATAATGAAGAAAAAAAATTAATTGATTATTATTTAGGTTTACTAAATATGAGTCAAGATGAATTCAAAGTATATTTTTCTCAACTTGATAAAAATGATGCTAATTATTCTTTATATAAACAATTATATGATGGCATTATTTTATATGAAAATTCAACTGAAGAATATAATAATTTACTTAGCCAAATTGCAGCACAAGGTTATACAATTGAATCTTTTAATAATTATGTTAATTCTTTGAAAAGAATTGTTGATAATGCAAGAATGTATGTTTATGATCGATTAGATAATTCAACATATAAAAGCTATATTGATGATACAAATTCGATTACTAATTTAGCATATGTATTTCCTCTTGTCTTTTATGCAGTCGCTATTTTAGTTTCTCTTGTTTCAATGAATCGAATGGTTGAAGATGATCGTTTGATGTTAGGTACTTTTAAATCGCTTGGATTTTCAAATAATCAAATCTTATTTAAATATATGCTATTTGCTTTACTTGCTACATTAATAGGGGGAATTTTAGGAGTTGGATTAGGAGTGATAATCATTCCTAGTATGATTAATAGTATTTATCGTATTTTATTTGATTTACCAAAATTTTATATTAATTTGAACTTTAAGGATTCCTTAATAGGATTTATTATTGCTGTGATTTGTATTGGGGGAGCTACATTATTTACTCTTGTTAAAGAATTAAAAGCTAAACCGGCAGAATTACTTCGCCCTAAAGCACCTAAACCGGGCAAAAGAATTCTTTTAGAAAAATGGCATGCAGTTTGGAATAGAATTAAATTTTCTAATAAAATCACTATTAGAAATATTTCTCGTTATAAAAAAAGAGTTATTGTTACTACTTTAGGTATTGCTGGATGTTGCGCATTAATGCTATGTGGATTTGGAATTAGAGATTCTATTTCCGATATTCCTGAAAAGCAATTCGGTTATGTAACTAGCCAAGACGCAACAGTTTATTTTTCTAATATTAGTAAAAAAGAAGCTGATAATTTATTAGTTCAAGATGAAATAGTTTCTCATAGCAATGTTAGTTTAATTAATGGTGAAACTGGTCAATATGATATTACAATTAACGTTTTAGAAAATGGATATGAAGAATTTCAACATTTTTATGATGTTAAGACAAAAGAAAACTTATCTTTAAATGATAATGAAGTCTTTATCTCTGATAAATTAGCTCAATTATTGTCTTTATCTAAAGGCGATAAAATTGAATTCAATGATAATAATTATAATAACTATTCGTTTACCATTGCTTCAGTAGTTGAAAATTATATTTATCACTATGTTTATATGACTGAATCTACTTATAAACAAGTTACTAATGAAGAAATGATTGTTAATACTGCATATATTAAATTAAAAAATTTAAATGAAGAAGAAAAGGAAAACTTTCAAAAAAAATTATTAAATAATGAAGACATATTAAATGTAACATTTGTACAAGATGCTATAGATAGCGCTGATGATATGCTACAATCTTTAAATAAGGTAGTAATTATTTTAATTGTTCTTGCGGCTTTATTATCATTTATTGTTTTATATAATTTATCGAATATCAATATTCATGAAAGAAAAAGAGAAATTGCAACTTTAAAAGTCTTAGGATTTTATCAAAAAGAAGTTGATCATTATATTACTCAAGAAAATATTATTTTAACTATCATTGGAATTATTATTGGATTGATTTTCGGATATTTTTTAACTAATATTGTGATCTCGACAGTTGAAATAGAATATGTTAGATTTATTCATAAAATTAAATTTTTAAGTTTTGTGTATGCATCTTTGCTTTCAATTTTGTTTACTTTAATTGTAAATTTAATCACTCATTTTTCATTAGAAAAAATTGATATGATTGAATCATTAAAGAGTGTGGAATAATTAAAATTTGCTTAATTAATTTATAATAAGATTTTAATGTTTATGCTTTAGGAAATTTTTGTCAAAATAAATTGAAAAAAGTTTATAAAGTTGTTGATACAATTATTGTAGTTTAAAATAAAATGTTATAAAAGATATTGATAAAAAATTATCAGTATTTTTTTCTTATTGATAGATTAAAACAGTATATAATTTATTTAATATTCTTATTTGAAATTACATATTTTGTAATTTTAATAAAACATGCAATTGAATTCAAATTACAATTATGGTAATATGAAAATAAAGGAGGTTGCTAATGAAGTATGAATATAGCCCATCTAAATTAAAAGAAGACTATGAAGATGAAAGATATATGAAAAAAACATACGGAAAAGCAATATCCGATGGAATGATAATGCTGTTAGGAGCTATAGAAGCTGCTGAAAATGCATATGATATAAAAAGTAGTATGTTTTTTTTCATGGAACATAAAAAAGGTAATTTAAAGGAATATTATTCTTTATCATTGGACAAGAAAAAAAGTAAGTGGAGAGTATTGATTCAAATGCTTGATGAGAATGATAACGTTTTACAACCTACTGAAAATGAAAAAGAATTTTTGAAAAGTATAAAAAAAATTAGAATAAAGGAGTTGAGTGAACATTATGACAAATATTAGAAGAATTCATCCTGGTGTATATATTAAAAATTCGCTAGAAGTGATGGAAATGACTGCAAAAGAACTTGCATATAGAACTGGTATTTCAGAAAGAACTTTATCTTCAATTATCAATGGAAAAGGAGATATTACTTTTGATGTCGCATATAAATTATCTTTATATTTTGATAATTCAATAAATTATTGGACAAATTTACAAAATCAGTATAATATTTTTCTTCGTGAAAAAAATATTGAGCAAGAGATTGAAAAAGAGTGGGAATTAATTAAAAAAATAAAAAATTATCTTGTAGAAATTAAATATATTTCTGAAGGAGATAGTAAAAAAAATATAGTTTATAAATGTAGAGAATTAGTGGGTGTAACTAGTTTGCTATTGTTGAACAAAGAGGATACTTTTGTGTGTTTGAAAGAACAGCATACAAAAAAAGAAAATGATTATTTCTTTCAAAATTTTTGGATTGCATTGGCACTAAATGAAGCGAGAAAGAAAAATGGTGTACCATTTAACAAACAATTGTTGATTGATTCGATTGAAGAAATTAGAGGAATGACAGTTCAAGATCCTAGAGATTTTTGCCCAAGACTTCAAGAAATATTAAATGAATGTGGAATATCTTTTGTGTTATTACCATATCTTTCAAAATCTAATATTTATGGAGCTACAAAATGGTTTAGTAAAGAAAATGTTATGCTTGCTATTTCTAATAGAGGAGGAAATGCTGATTTGTTTTGGTTTACTTTATTTCATGAGATTTCACATGTATTAATGGAGCATAGAAGAGAGACATTAATTAATATGAAAGGAATTGAAGACGATGAAGCAGATAAAATGGCTGCCGATATGTTAATTCCAAAAAAACAATGGGAAGCATTTATTTCTGATGAGAAATATACAATAGAAACTATAAGTTCATTTGCTGAAGAGATTGGAATTCATCCTTGTATTGTTCTAGGAAGACTACATAAAGAAAAAAAGGTGCCATATAATATATATAACAAGGCTTTTAATTTAAAATATCAAATTATTATTAATTGAAATATTTAATTATAGTTAAAGAAGTAAAAAAAAGAAAATAGAATAGAATTTTACCTAAATAAAATCAAAAAGAGATTGAAATTCATTATATGAAATATTTGAATTAATAGATGGTGATTATATACTAGAAGAATTAAATATAAATATATTTCATCAAAAATGGTTTAAACAAAAATATTTTAATTACTAAATTAAATTGATTTCTTTCTTTATTAACTGAACTTACTTAATTACTTAATATTTTTTGTCAAAATAAATTGAAAAAAGTTTATAAAGTTGTTGATTTTTCAAAATTATTATTATATTATATTTAAGCAATCGGGCCTGTAGCTCAGTTGGTTAGCAGCGCACCCCTGATAAGGGTGAGGTCGAAAGTTCAAGTCTTTTCAGGCCCACCATCTCGATTTGCATAAAGGAGTATAAAAAATATTCCTTTTTTTATTAGGACACTTAGCTCAGTCGGGAGAGCGTTTCCTTCACACGGAAGAGGTCGCAGGTTCGATCCCTGTAGTGTCCACCATTTATAAAATCAAGCCCGTTTTTGGGCTTTTTTTCTTTTTTTGGCTAAAAAGTTGGCTATAATATACTTTTATTTACTATCCATTTCTTTAAAAAATCCGTTAATTAAAGTGTTCATTGCATTCTTTTTTTCTTCAGTATCATGAATATAAACTTGCTTTGTTATTTCAGATGATGAATGGCCTAATAAGTGTTGTATAACATCTACACTTACTCCATATGCATTTAATAATGATGCTGTTGTATGTCTAAATAAATGTGGATATACTCTAAATCCTAAAATATCGCTCCAAGAACTAACTATTCTATTTAACGACGATGAACACATTGGTTGATTTTTATTATTTTTACTAAAAAAGATATATTTTCTTTTACTTGGTATTTCATATTTTTTTATAAATTCTAAATATTTTTGTTTATAAAATTCTGGCATTGGATAAATTCTTTTTGATGTTGGTGTTTTTGTTTGAATTAATTCAAATCCTTTTTTTTCACTTCTCCAAGTCGCTGCATATTGTATTTTTATAACATTTCTTTCTAAATCAAATGATGTTGGATTTAAAGCTAATATTTCTCCAGCTCTTCCTCCTAGTAAAAATAATGTTAATAATAGAAGTTGCTCATAATCACTTTCTAATGATTGATACAGTTTCTTTATATCATCAAATGATAATACCCTTATTTCTTTTATTTCTTGATCAATTGAAAAGTCTTTAAATGGTAATAATCTTTTTACAAATATACAATCATATCCATACATTATACTCACATAAGAAAATAAATCTTTTAGATAACGTAAATAACGATTTTTAGTATCAATTTTAACATCTAATTTTTTTAAAAATTTATAATACATTCTAAAATCATCGTCATTTAATTGATTAACTGGAACATCTCTAAATCTATCTTTTACATATAGATTTAACAATTTTCTAATTTTATATGTTGTTGTGGATTTAACATAGTTTTTTTTATATTTAATATAATTATCCACGATAGTATTCATATTTGGTAAAATTACCTTTTTCTCTTTTTTTGGATTATTAGAATTTCTTATTTTTGATTCTAATAACATTTGAAATGCTTCTTCTGGTGTATCCGCTCGACCAAATAACAACGCTCCATTTACCATTTTTCTAAATTCATATTTATTTCTTGTTTCATCATAATAAACATTAGGATATTTTGTTTTTTTACTCATACAGCTTCTCCAATCTTTCTTTATATAAATAACATACTTTTATTACTTCTCGATATGAAAAATACTTACCTAACTTTCGAATTGAATTAAAGTAATTATCTCTTATTTCATCTTCTGCACTTGTTAAAATTGCTTCTAATCGAGAATTTAATCGATAAATCAATTCATCATAATCAAAGAATCTATCATCAGTTATTGGATAATCTTTATTAATTGGTAAATGATTTATTATTCCTTGTATTCCAATTAATCGTCCATCATAAAAAGTCTTTAATATTGATATATTTGCTTTATCTGATAGCATTCTATATTTCCAGGCTAAATCATTTAAAAAACTTTTAAAGTAATAATCAATCTTTACATTTTGATACTGATTCTTTTTAACTTCAGGATATAAATAAACAAAGTTATTAAGCATTGGATAATATCGATAATCAATTACACTATAAACTCTCATCTTCTTCCTCCAATTCTTCTTCTGATAGAGTTATTCCTAATTCATCATAACAGCCAATATAAGCGTCAATAATGTTTTGTGCATCCACAAGTGTTCTAATATAACATAAGCCTTTAGATTTTCTTAAATTATTGACTATTGCTAGTTTTTGATTATCTAATTTCTTTTTACCTTTTTTTAATAATCCATAAATAAATTTAGTAAATCTATCATTGAATTCTTCCTGGTGTTTTTCATAAATTTTATATAAAGGGTCCACTAGAAAATTAATCGAATTATCTTTATATTCAAAATCTATATCACATAAAAATTCTAAAGTTAAATTCATGAATGGTGATTTAATTAACCAGATTTTCTTTTTTGTAAATGAAATATCTTTTTCTTTTGATGCTTGAACATTAAAATCAATATCTGTTGGATCTAAAAGCTCAGTCCATTTTGACCAATTAAGAGAAAATTTTTGATTTTCTCTTGTTGCATTGTTATCTTCTTTAAATTGGATTATTTGATTAATTAATGCACCAATTGTTTTATTAAAATTTTCTTTATTGCTATTTTCAAAAACATTTTTATATAAATTCATAAAAGCTATTGTTGCATTTTGTGAATAAAATCTTGCTTCATATCTTAGCCAAGTATCAACAAGAACTTCATTACCAGCTGTTTCTCTTTCTGCTTTTTTATCATAAATACATAATTGTCTAGATGTTCTTCCTCCAACATAAGCAGTCCATCCTTTAGTAATAATTTCATTTATCATATCTTCTTGTTTATCTTCTTCAGTTTTTACTCCACCATAATTTAATGATTGTTTTAATGCTCTACATGAAGTTGTATAAAATCCATTTCTTAATTTATCTTGTAATTCTTTAATAGTGATTAAATTAGAATAATCATCACAAGTACAATCTATTCTTTTCATTTCTAATTTTCTTGAAGTTCCTAATGTATGTTTCATACAAAAATCAAATAACTTTTTATACTGGTCAAAAACATCAATGCCATTATCAATGCATCTTAATTCAAACATTCTTAATGCATGGCCTTTAAGTTCAACAAAACAACGAGGAATATTATTATCTTCAGATTCTTCAGATTTTCTTCCTCCAAAGATTGCTATATCTTCATCGAAGATAGAAAAGAATTTATATCCTTGCCATCCTGGATCATTATCATAATGTTGATATGGTTTAATTAATAAAATTTTGCATAATTCATTAATAAACGAAAAATCACATTCAATGTTTCCATTATTATCATTTATATATTCTTCTTGTGATTTTGGTATATCTATTAATCCATCAACTCTAAATTTAAAATAGTCGATGCAAAATGATTTTTTTATTTCATTCATAATTTAACTCCATTTTTATTGATATTTGTAATTTATTTGCATATAATACTATTAGCGCGTTGGCGCAAAGCGACCTAGTCATGCATGGCTAGGCATTTTTTTTACTTTAAATAGTTTTTATAATTTATTGACATTAATAAAATATTAATTTATTATTCTATTAGTGAATTAACACTTATTAGGTTATCTTACCTAAGGTATGAGTAATAGCTAATTATTATTCTATTAATAATCAGGTGAAACTCTTGAGAAATTGTAATCTACCATAATACGGATTAATAACCCGTATTTTTTTATTTTCGTTTTCTTAATTTTGATAATTTTGCTATATCATATTTTGTTAAGCCATTAATTCCTGAAATATATTTTGTTTCATATATTTCACTTTTATCAATCCAGGCTTTTGAATTACTTGTTTGAAAAGTATTATTTTTATCAAGTATAATTGATTTTGATATAGCATGTTCAGTACCTATTAACAATAAACGACCTTTATTGTCTTTATCAATAACAATACTAAGTCTTGGTTTGGAAATACTATTACCAAAATGATTATCGTTAGTAATTATCAATGTTGGTTCATTAAATGACCTACTATCTAATTTTGTTAAAGATTTAAGTCTAGCTTTTGCTTTGCGTTTAGTTTTAACATCACTTTTTATTGTTCCATTAATAACTCCCTTGTAATATTTGATTTTTTCTTTAATTGAATAATAAGTTTTTTTTGTTTTTCCATGCACAAACATTTTTAACCTCCTAAATGCTTAAATTTTATGTTTTTTGATATAAAACAACTCCCACGACGGGTATTACTCCACCCGTCGGCCAAAATCGCTAACGCGATTTTTTGTTTTTTTCGATGTTCCTAGGGTTTGTTTTTTCATTTGTTGACTCCTTTTTTGTTGCTACTGAATCCTTTTATTTCTTTTTAATTTGCATATAAGAAAATAATATTTTTTAAGAGTAAATAGTTTTTTTCTTTTTATCTCCCGTTAGGCATAAACGAAAAAACTCTATTGACTCTTAAACTTTTAAAGCTTCCTTTGTTTTCGACAACTCAAACAAGGAAAGATGTATCTTTAGTTCCAGCATTCGTTGTATTTCCCATTTTAAGCTTTAAAAGTCAATATTATTTTTGACTCGTTCTTTAGAAGAACCAAGCGACAAACTCACCAATGAAATAGATGTATCTTTT
>ERZ1106952.307-NODE-307-length-26951-cov-12.262121_pt1 | contig 26951 bp, 20 predicted proteins | sample MGYA00403677_ERZ1106952 | MGnify/ENA primary metagenome ERZ1106952 (study PRJEB35170, sample SAMEA104062415) | human gut metagenome | biome: human gut; feature: human-associated habitat; material: faeces | place: Denmark | collected 2012-05-14 ...
GTCGTTAAAGGTGGAAAGAGGTTCAGTTCCTATCAGTTTCTCTGTCTCAAAGAGCAGGATATTATAGATATAATTAAAAATAAAGATTATGATTAAGAAAGAAGATATTAAGGTTGGGTTGGAGTTTTTACTTCCGTGCGAGAGTATAGAACGCACTAGACAAGGATTTCTCTATTATGTCAATACAAGGAAAGGATGCTGCATGTCACTGATTGAACCTACAGATGTTTTTCGTGTAAAGTCTGTTAAAGATGACCGTGTTTATTGTGACGTTCGTGACATTACTAATGTACGCGTAGATTTAGATATTTTGCAGAAGAATGGTTTATATCCCGAATATGCAAAAAATCTGATGGATGAATGGAAAGATTCTGTAATTGCAAACGAAAATAAAAATAAGCATGCAACCAGAGAATTGGAACTTCCTATTGGCGTTATAAGTACATTAGATCCCAAAAATGATTGGATAGCAAATTATGCTTTTGTTGGTGGTAGTCGTGGTGGAAACAAAAGAAACTTTATGAGTCGTTATCTTGGCAAGTTTAATATTCCACAATACGAGAATAACGATGAGCTGTCAAATGAAGATTGCAAAGCTTTCAAAGCTATCACCGACAAGATGAGCGATACCTACAAGCGTAAGAATCACGATTATGGGAATGCTTTTTCCGAAATGTATGATGAGCTTGGTATCAACTACGGCTACGGAAAGATACGAGAGAAAGTGAATCGCATCAAGACATTGAAGGACAATGAGGCGCAAGTTGCTAATGAACCATTGGAAGATGCTCTTCTTGACTGCGCTAACTATTGTATCTTGACATTGATGGAATATCAAAAACGTAAGGAACATGGAACAGACTGATTACACTTGCAAGGATTGTTTCTTCTTTGACAACGGTGTGTGGGAGTGTAAAGAAGAACGCTTCGGGAGAGACGTTTCGGAAGATGATGATGCTTGCACAGATTTCGAGTATAAGGAAATAAAAGTTGAACTTTAAAATATTGTTATCATGGCATTACCATTTGGAAAGACTATCAAGACAAGACACTTCACCGTGCTGAAGTTCAGTAAGAGCTTGTCTAAGAAAGAAGTTGCTTCACTCAGAGAGGATATTCCTGCTGATATCAAGAAGCATTTACAGAGAGGCTCTCTGCCTTTCATCAAGATTGCGGACATTGCCGGTACATGGGGTATTGAATACTCTATCGGTACATCAATGTACGCTGCGCTCAATGAATGTGTTCCTGTGGCTGTAGGAGACCATTATGAGTTCTCCAAGGATAATGGAAACATCATCGAGGCATTTGCCCAGCTTATGTATGCTGATACATCGTTGCCTGGCGATGCAGAATACACGGCAGGTAAGTTGAAGCTTCGTGACGAATACCTTGCCCGTGAGTCTGCGAGACTGAACGCTGCTGCCGATGAGGGTAAGACAGAAGAGCAGCTTCGCAAGGAGAGCGATGAGGCCGTGCAGGAAGTCATCGACAGCGATAAGCACGCCGAGACTATTCTTGAGATGGCAGAACAGATTAAAAAGGAAGGAGGCAAGGATGAGCGATAAATTGCTTGAGGTCGTTCAAGACCACACTTCCTTAGTACAGGCGCTCCAGTTCATTTTGGAGGCCGCAGAGACGAAGAAACTGCCTCCATACGGTGTTCTTCCTGTATTCAATGACGACCTTCTTAATGATAGGCTTAAGGGTATACTTGAGTTGGTTACCGGAGAGAAGTATCCTTAATTGACTTCAAAGTTTTCTTCTACTTATATATTTGTTTTAAAAAGCGAGGGGCAGTATCCGTGAAGACACTGCCCCTCTTAGTTAACCAAAATAATTTGAATTATGCTCAGCAGAAAGAATCTGTGAACATTAATTGTTTGCAAAGGTACTTGGTTTTGCTGAAATTCTAGTAAAACAAAGTTACTTTAACACGAATTTAACTATTTCTTCTTCTTTTGAAAGGTCGCCTGGCCATTTTTGAAGATAATGCAGTCCTCGCAGCATCGAGGCATTGATAGAGGAATGTAGTAGTGGACCACATTATTTTCTGTATCAATTTCGTCCTGCTTAATCTTAGAGTAGTCGGCTATCATGGCAGTTGTCTTTTGCCACTCTGGAGAGCCAAACTTCTGCTTGCGCTGAGCGATAACGAGGTTTCTAAGAATCTCTTCCTTCGAGGTAGCCTTAATAAGTTCCTCCTGGGTGAGTTCATCGGCGTTCTCGTTCTTCGTTTTCTTGCCCTGAACCTCTGCTATTCTCTTCTGGACGGACTCTTGGGCTTCTAGCTTGTTCATCTCGTTTTCGAGGAATGATTTCTCCCACACACCTATTCCTTCTCCTTGGAATGCGATGGCCCAGCTGTCACGAACAGACATACCTGAACCACGGAGACTGGCGTAGATGTAATAGCGAGGGTCTTTCATCTTGAGAGCCTTCGCTTTCTTGTATGTATCGACGGATAACGTGTATCCTTTTGTTTCTTCAATCATAATCTTATTTCTTTTTATTATCCTTGAATGCAAATACTGTGTAGCAACAACACGAAACGTGAAATGGCGGATATGGATCTTTGAAAGAGTGGATGCCAGCGTCGGCTTCATTTTGACAAATATCGCACGGATAACTGCTCCCTCTCTTGACGTAGAACCCGATAGCCTTGTTCTCCTGCCCATACTCCTGCTCTGCCTGTCCCCATGCTAAGGCAATCACCTGAGAGGCGTTTCTTACAATGTTCTGATAGGCGTTCTTGTAGTAGCCCTTTCCGTAAGAAGGAACATCGATGTTAATGTCCTTTCTCTTCGCCTTTGTGATGACTGATGTGTGATATGGGTCTTTATAGCCTGTGCGGATGGAAGACAGGAGCTGCTGGTCTGAATATCCCATCAAGGTTCCTGCCTTGATCATCCTTACAATATCTTCAGCAAAGTTTCCGAGATAGACGGCGTTTCTTTCGGATGTCGTCTTTCCGTAGATGTCGCTGACGAGAAACGATTCTATGTTCTCGTTGTCAATCCCGAGAATCTTGCATGAAACCTTGGAGTAAGCAGAGATGTAACTGTTGATACTCTCCTCTGCATCAGCAGTAACGTTCTTGGCGTAAGAGAGCAGGGCTGACTCGTTTGTGAGCCTGCCCGCACCTCTGTATCGCTTACTTGCGGCAATTATTTTCTGTGTCGATTTCCAGAGAATATCTGCAACATGGTCCTCGCAGTTTCGGATTGCCTGCAAGCGCTTCCTGCTGTAATCGACAGAACGTTTTAATTCATCCATAGGCTATTAATTCTTCTTGTTGAATTCGTCCCAATGTGACTCCCCTAACCTGTTGCCGTTGGAATCGGTGTTAAATTTATTGGGGCGCCCACGCTTTCTTCCGTTACCGGTATTTACTGAGGCTGAGTATCCGTTAATCTGAGCTGTAGCTTTCTGCTCCTCGATTGCATTTTGAGTTTCGTTATCCGCACGCTGAATATCCATGAGGAGGTCCTGCTGATCCTCTTCCTTCTTCTCGCGCATGATACGGTCGTATTCATCGTTAACTGGGAAGTCTGGACAACGCTCAGATGCGGTCTGCTTTGAGAGGAAGTTGTTCTGAACCGCTGTCGCTAAGTTTGTTATTATTTCAGATTTATTCTGATGCACATAGATTTCCACCCAAGCGTGAATAGGAAGACCGGTCATAGTGGCCATGCAGTTTTCTTCAACTCCGACACCATACTTTGAGATACGAACAAGCTGATCAAGGAACGGATGCATCTTCTTAGCATCGTTCTCAGCAACCTCGATGGCAGGAGAATAGAGCAGCTTGATGGCAACGCCCGGAAGGTCACCCGACTTCAGCTCCGGTGGCTTTACAGTGAACGAAAGCTCATAGATGAGGTCATACGACTTGTTGAGCTGTGTCGCAAATGCATCGGAAGCGTCTGTTCCGTTAATGAAGTCTACATCACCATTCGTATCGGTAATCTGAATCATCTTAGCCGATCCGTCTGTATCTCCAACAACGGTAATGTCGTCACCATCGCCCTTCAGCTTCATTATAGGGAAGGCGTAAGCCTTGTTGTTCTCGCAGAGATAAGAGAAAGCTTCCTCGTAGTCCTCGATGTTCTTCTGCACAACAGACCAGCATGGGCCGTCATCGTTTCTTACGTATGCAACAGGGATAAATGGGAAGCCGTGAGCTTTCTCTTCAACACAAGTGTAGTCGTCGATTCCGAATATCTTGGCAATTCTCTTGATAGTCTCCTTGACCTTGCCTTCGTTAACTTGCTTCTTGAAGCGGTAGAATGTCTTGTCATCCCACACCTCTACCCATTCAATCTTTTCATTGCCTTCCTCATCGAAGTCGTAATACTTGCGAGCAAACACAACGAGTTCACCAGTAAGAGGGTCGAACTGAGGATACAATGTGTCTCCTCTATCGAAAGCCAATGTGCGAGTACCGAATTTCTTGTTTTTATCGAAGAATCCGACTACAGCAGCTTCAGCAACCTTCATGTACGAACTTACAGCCTCATAGTGACGAATCTCCATATCGTGCATATACCATCCCTTCTTGAACTTGGCAAGGAGATTAATATACTCTTCCTGTTTCTTCATCTCAGGATCACCGGCAAGCTCAAACTGAATATCGTTACCTGTCATGTGGAGAACGTGCTTCGTATGAATAACTTGCTGGAAAGCAAATGCCGTTCTTTGAATCTCCTGGACATACCATTTTCCGTCTTCCGGGTTCTTTCTCCAGATGTCAGGGTAGAGATCCTTGTCGAAGATTTTGTGGGACGTAGGATAGAACTCACGAAGGAAGTCCTTCTGAGTCTTAATCACTCTGTACAATGTATCTTGCGGCATCTGAGGGTCTTCATTATCGGACACCTCGTTCCTGCAATAGCCATCGTGGGTCATGTACCCCTTTGGCGTGAGTTCAAAGAAAGGCTTCTTTACCAGAATCTTTCTGAAATTTGTTACCTTGATAGCATCCATAATCCTTTTACCTTTTTATTTTTCTTTTTTGTTAAACTGAATATCATTACATAGAACCAAGATTCAAAGAAGTCAGGCGAGTGCCCGACATATTTCTTGGCAATCTTCTTAGGTAATAGCTTGAATCCCCTATCATCACTATTCTTGTCACGTCTGAGCATCTTACGCTCCTTCTGAAGAATCTGTCTGAGAGGAACCTTGTCAAATCCGTTTCCTGAATACTTTCTTTCAAGCAGGGCCGAGTCGATGGAAATCTGCTTCTCTTTTATCATCTTATAGAACAACCATGCGCACTGAGACTTCAAATCCTTATAGAGGTATTTGATTCCTTCTTCTTCCTGATGATTCCTAGCGATAGGTGCTGCCTGGTTGTTGAATGGGACGGCATCCTTGAAGAATCCCTTAAAGTACTGACCGATACCCTGCATATCGTAAGTGAAGTTACATTCCTCGACACCCCACTCTCTCAGCTTGGCCTCAACTACAGAAACGAGTGTCTTAGGGTCCAGCCTCAAAACAACCAAGTCTTTACAATGCCATCCTTCCCAAAGCCACATTACGAAGTTATCTCCGCCGGTGAAAGCAATATCGGCAGAAGCTCTGCGTTTTCCATCTCCTATCTGTTCTGCATTGTCGTAGATTTCATCAAGGTCTTCCATCTTGATCATGTCATCACCGGCGGCCTTCCAGTTCCAGTTGGCTTCAAGGTCTCGCATACGCTGTTCCTCGTCCTGTTGGGCAAGGTTGGCGAGATATGAGGCATCGGTAGAGATAAGCTTAATGTTCTCTGATACGTCAGCGCGAACGAATGTTGCCGACTTGATGAACATTTCGAGCTTTGTATAACCAAGTTCCTCATAGCTGTCCTTCCAAAGGCTATCAATAATGCCCTTGCACTGCTCGTACACCTCTTCTCTCGTGTTACCCCAGTAGATTGAGTCAGGCGTATCTCCGTCCATGAAACAGTATCGTATAACTCCGTCCCGTTCCGGTATGATGTAGCCGTTCTCGTCAACCCACCAGTCAATGAACTTTCTCACCCAAGATTCCGGGTCTGGGTTACAGGTAATCCAGAAGCGGTTTCGGATATGCGCTGCATTTCGGTTGTTGGTCAAGAGGTACTTGAACTTCTTGTATGGGCACTGAGTACCCTCATCGATGCAGACGTAGGCATACTGGCGACCCTGGAATCGTGTCTTGAAGTCCTGATAGGCTCCAGCATAGTACGAGAATTTGAGCCATCCTCCGTTATCGAAGTTCCAGGTCATATCATTTTGTGACTTATTGTAAGTTCCAAATTGGGAGAACAATTTATAAGAGTCTGTCACTAAGGACTGTAAGTCGTCTTTTTCGTTACGAAGAATTGTTGCATGAAAATCTGGATTTTTAATATCCTTCAGAACTTCCATTAGGGAAGAGAACGATTTTGAGCCGCCTCGCGAACCGCCAACTATCTTAATATCAGCGTCTATAGACAGCATGCGTTCCTGACCGCCACGCTGAGCTATAATCTTCAGCTTGTCGGGATGCTTCTTGTCGGCGTCTCTTAATGATTGGATATACTCTTGAGTGTAAATAGGCTCTCCGTTATCCAATTTTAATCCTGAAAATACATCTTTCTGCATAAATATACATTTAACACTGCAAAAATATACAATTTTCCTTTGACAATTGCATATTTATTCATATATTTGCAAAATAAAAGGTATATTTATACGTTTTCGAGGTGGAGGGACCACTTTCGGGATAACATTTTTAATCAAAAAACAACATGACAAGAGAGGAACTCTTAGCATTAGTGAACAAGGAGGTTGATACCACCAAGTTCAAAGAACTTAGCCAAAAGACCATCGATGAGGAACTTGATGATGTTTTGGAAGATTTCGGTGATGACGAGGAAGCAAATTCCAAGTTGGTTACCAAGTTAGCAAACCGTCTGAAGCGTATCAACGGCAACTTGCACAAGAATATCTCTGACGAGGTAAAGAAGAGCAAGGAGGAAGCTGAACGCAAGAAGAAGGAAGAGGAAGAGGAGCGTAAGCGCAAGGAGGCTAGAAAGGGTGACGATCCTGACGACAAATACTCCAAGCTGCTTGAGAAACTTGAAGCTCTCGAAAAGGCTAACGCAGAAAGAGACAAGAAGGCTGCAAGGAAGGCAACCATCGAGTCTGTAAAGGCAGGTTTGAAGGATAAGTTCGACGAGGCAAACCTTGAAATGAAGAACTACTTCCTCAATGCTGCAATCGCAAAGCTGGAGATTCCGGACGAAGATGTCGACATCGACGACCTGGTTTCTAAGGCTGAGAAAATCTACACCGCAGAGTACAAGGAGGCTACCGGTGAAAACGGTATTCCTGCAAAAGGCAGTCGCACGTCTAGCGGAGGCACGTCCACAGATGATGACAAGTTTATGGAAGAAGTGGCCGAGCGTCGAAAGAAGAGATTCGGCGGTGGAGACAAGAAGTAATTTCAGGATAACAATTTTAAAAAGGTAAAAAGATTATGGACAACACTTCTATTTCCTACATGGAACAGATGGGTACTCGTGGTATGCTGAACCACGGTGCGACCATCATTCAGACAGAAGGTAAGGTCGGCGGAACCCGATATGTGTTTGCCGGTCTTGAGGCACTTGTCAAGAATGCCTTCGTTCACCCACCTATTGGTGGTAAGCTCGTCAACCCATTCAAGGGTCAGGCTAAGATTTACGCCGGCGACTTGATCGAGCACGACCTTGGCTTTACAGCAGGCAACGAAGGTCCTGGTGCTACCATCAAGATTCTGAAGGCTTACGGCGTGGCAAAGGCCACTGCTGCGGCTACAGACACAGACATTTATATCGTTCGTAATGGTTTCGTCCACATCCCGTTCCCTGGCGACACCATCATGGTCGGTCAGAAGGACTTCAAGACAAAGGCAAAGGGTGTGACCGTGACCGCCGTGGAGGCAACCACCGACACATCGGTAGGCGACGTATGGAAGCTGACCCTCTCGGAGGCACTTGGCGCATTGAAGGTAGGTGACGTATTGGTTGAGGCTGCTAGTGCCGGTGATTCCGTATTGCCGATGGTGACTAACCCTAACTGCTTCGCTCCGAGCGACAACGATTTCCCTTATTTCGATGCCGGCGGCGACAAGTATCACAAGCCTCGTACAAACGTCAACTTCTGTATGTTGAATCCAGACTGCGTTATGTGGCTTGACCGCATGGGTCCTGTTCCTCCTGCTGTTAAGGCGATGAACAAGTCACTCTACCCAGAGTTCTGGCACATTTAACCTATTGTATAACGTAAAAAGATTGATTCAGGATTATGGCAAAAATTGATATTGGTGTCGAGCAGCTTGCGAAGTTCTTCACTGGTAAGGGTAACAACACTTACCTTCAGAAGTTCGTCAATCGTGACGGCGTACTTCGCTGTAACAACGGCTGGTATCTGACACAGGGTGACATTGATCCAGATCTCACCCCTACATCTAACAATGGTGATGCAACCTTCAAGGTTCGCACACGTACATTGAACCCTGCAACCTTGATGAACCTCCGTGCTCCTCTCGGCGAGGGCTATCAGAACGACCATGAGGGTATTGAGTGGTACACCGCTTCAATTCCAGACTTCGCAGCTGACGGCTTCCGTGAGACTGCGACAGAGCGTTACCACAAGATGAAGCTTCTCCAGGATGAGTTCGGCAACGACGCTGACCTGGTTGATGCTTACCTCGACAAGGTACAGGTATTGTACGACTCACTCGACATGACTATGACCTACATGTCAGCTCAGTTGAGTTCGACAGGTTTCATCGACTACGACAAGATTGGTCGTGGTATCCAGGAGCCTCTGTATGACGCAAAAGTTCCAAAGAAGAACTTCAAAAAGGCGGGTACGCTTGCCTGGAACGATCCAAACTGCGACTTGCTTGAGCAGATGCGCAAGTTTGAGGAGGATTGGCGCAAGGAGAACATCGAGTACCGCAGTGTACCTCTCGTATGGCAGATGACCAAGAACGACTACAATAACGTGTTCTTGAAGAACAAGCAGATTGCTGAGTTGTACAAGAGCTGGGCGAACGCTAACTTTGTGGCAGTTTTGCAGAACTACGGTCCAAACAACGCAATGTTCTTGAAGTCTGTTGTTGACCTCAACGGTCTTTCTCCTATCGAGATTGTCGATGAGGTTGAGCACAACAAGCGCTTCGATGGCACAGTTACAGAGATTCGTGGTTGGGCAGACGGAACAGTCGTTCTTCGCCCTGCTGGCAAGCCTTTGCGTTTCATGCGTAAGGAGATCCTTGACAAGCGTATCTTTGACACCCTTGGCAACAAGCTCATTGATGTGGCTTGGGCGCAGACCAACAACAAGCTTGGCTTGCTGCGTAACATGATTACCGCGAACGGTCTCTACCAGGAGTTCAAAACAGACTTGTTCCTCGCTTCTGTTCCTGCCATGCTCGATTCTCCTTACCGTTGGATTATCGACATTACCAAGAAGGGTTAATTCTTTAACGTAACTAGATTGTATGACTATGGATTCGGAGATGAACATTTACACTGTGAACGACTACCTTATCAATAAGGTGAAGTTCGAGATGCCGATAAAGGCTCTGTTAGGCATCATGCACGACAGGGAGCTTGAAAATGGCATCGACCTCGAAGCCTGCGACAAGGACAAGGTAAGGCTTGCCTATGCCGACATGCTGAAATGGTTTGTTCTTGGTCCGAGCAAGGTGAACAACACCTCCGATTCCGATAACGGATGGACTCATTCGGGAGGTGGCTATGATATGTCGGACAACGACAGGAGCGAGATGAAGGCAGAGGCTAACGCTATCTATGCAGAGCTGGAGCCTGATTCGATGCTCAAGAAGAAGTCCACCTTCCGGGTGACCTCCCACGGAGTAAAGAGGGCGAATTATTCTCCTTGGGGAGAACCTCTCCCTCACATCATCAAATAAGGCGTATGGAAAAGGAAAACATCATAAACCCAAGATACCCTCACATCATCAAGATCGTGAGGAAGGTCGTCGGAAAAGCCGACCCTGATGACCCGTTTGCCGATGATGATGCTCCAGTTGGTGAGGACAAGGAAATCATTCTCTATTATGGCGAAGGCCGCAGCTACACAGATACCACTACAGAGGGAGACAAGAACGTCGACCAGAACAAGAGGAAGGCATCGATTCCTGTCAGATATGACGAATGGGATGCTGAAAGATGTCCTCTTGACGGCGACACCATCTACTCCACTGTCGGCAACAACACCGAGGTAGGTATGGTTAAGGACTGCGAACCGGATAATAACAGGACTGTTGTGTATTGGAAATTGACAAGGGTTTAGATTATGACAAGTTTATCAGGTCAGTTTTTACAGGTCGAGAAGAAAATCCGTCAGATGGCTGTAGCAAAGATGCAGCAGAAGATGGATCATGCGGCTGAAATGACAATGAAGGCTGCTGACAAGTCTCGCAACTATGATGACGTAACCGGTAACTTGTACAAGTCAACAGCCATCGGTACATATTACAACGGCTCATTGCAGTCGATTCATTATGCTCCAGGCCCAGAGCCAACCCGAGTAACCCTTGCTGCCGGAGAGAGATACAACCTCGATAAGTATTATCGCAGTTCGTTCTCCTTCAAGGACAGCGGACGGAGACCTTACAAGGGTGAATACGGAGAAGGTGGCGAATATGGTCCAAACACGGCGTGGGATGAGCTTGTTTCCAGGGAGCACAACAAAGGAAAGTACGATGCCACATGGCAGATGCTCCTTGTTGCCGGTGTGGATTACGCTAAGTTTGTCGAGGTTAAGAGAGGCCACGACGTGATTACCTCTCTTAGAGAATATTTGGTTAGATACTTTAGAACGATGTAAGATATGGTTAGTATTAAGACTCTATATTTCGATGTCGGCAATGCAATGAAGGGGATTTGCGACAAGCTCTACTCCCGGAGCCGACCAAAAGCAGTTGATACGAAAATCAACAGCTATATCGTGGTATACTTTCCATCTAGTATCTACAATAACGAGATGAACTCAAGTGGAGTTTACAATGATTTCACCACTACAGCTCAAATCGAATTGTATGTACGCGATAAAGCTTCAGCAAGAAATCCAAACACATTTGATGTTTCTAGCGTTGACGAGAAAGTCCAGGAGATTATGGACAGATTTCCAATCTCCACAAAAAATCTCATTGTTTCCAATCCTCGTATAACGCTACAGACAGACGACGGCGCAGGTTTTTCCGTGACGATCATACAGGGAAGGTTACGTACGAAATAAGTATTCAGGTATAACAATTTAAAATATTTTAGATTATGGCTATGACAACTATTGACAAGATGAAGGACATTTTCAATGGTCCTAAAACTCTGCTCTACTCAAAAGCTATTACCGATTTGAGCAAGGCTACAGTTGACATCACCCCAGAGGTTGAGCTTCCGGTTACCGTTGACTCGCTGAAGGCGACTATGGATGACCCAACCATCAACCACTACAAGGTTATCGGTCTTGCAGGCGACTGGGCAACTACCGCAGAGCTCGGCGACTTCAACGTAGAGTTCGTTGTTCCTTCAAAGGCAAAGGACTTGCTGACAATTATGTTCGGCGAGGATGCTATCACTGAGCTGACCAAAGTTACTCTGAAGGGTACAGGTGACGCTACCCTCGACGCTACTACCGGCTTTACAGGTATCGCTGTTGAGCCTAAGAAGTTCAAGATCAAGGGCACTATCGTTATCGTTGACGACGAGAAGGAGAACCTCATGGTTATTACCAACATCGCTCTCTACGCTACCTTGCAGTGGGATAACTCTGGTACTGAGCCTGTTGCATTCAAGTTCTCCGGCTCCATCGAGGGTGCAGGTAAGCGTAGCATCGCTTGGCTTACTAAGGCTCCAGCTGCAAGTGGACCAGGCATTGGCGGTTAATCAAGTAAAGGCTTCTTTAGGTAATTAGATTCAGGATAACAAACCGTTGGGCGGCAGGCTAATCAACAGCCGTGCCGCCCTTCTTCATTTAATAGCATACAATCATGGCAGAAGAAAAGAAAATAGAGCAGCCTTCAGTGGACTTGCAGGAGTTGCTTGACAGCGTGCTGCACGACGAGCCTACCGAGTTCGTGTTCAGAGGAAAGAAGCACAAGCTCGGTTGGCTTCGCAAGGGAACAATGAGCAAGTGTTCTCATATCAGGGCTAAGGAGAAGAACGAATGGAAACGCAATGTCAAGATTTGCGTCTGCATCCTTCTCAACAACATCTGGAAGATTCGATTCCTGTATTGGATATACTGGCGTTGGCTCTACTACATCAAGGATGTGGATGTGGCCGAGGTTCTGAGAGTCCTCGATGTTTCTAAAAAAAAAATTCCATCGAACGCATTCTCACTGGCTACCATATTAGCGACCGGGATGACGGACGTGATGATGACGATGACGAGGAGCGAAGTAAAAGCTATCCAAGCAGAACAAGCTGGGGAGCAGCCTTCTCACTAGCGGAGAAGTTCGGTTTCCTCTTTCAGCGCAAGTACTTCATTGCAGCATACGACTACTGGTGGGGCTATTCATCGGCGCAGATTGACCTCATGGTTGCAGACCAGCCTCTTGTCGTCTATCCAAAGGCCAAGAAGGAAGGCGGTCCGAAGAAGCATACCAAGAAGGAGATGGATGACCTCTACGACAGGTGGATGGAGAAAAAGAAGAATGAGGGAAGCCTCGTTGGCAAGAAGATAAGTCTTGCTGATTACTTAAACAATAAACTCTAATTTAAAAATATTCAGGATATGGCAGGTGGAAATATGGGAGACCTCAGTTTCTCGCTCACTCTAAAATCGAGAATTGAAGAGGAAACCAAAAAGATTATCAGAGAATTAAACAAGGTTGATTCTACTGGTAAGCAGGCACAGAATGCTTTGGAAGCAATATCCGAAGCAACAAAAGGTATTGGAGATAAGGGAGGTCGTAGTTTTGAAAAGCTAAACAACTTCGTTAAAGAATTACGTCGTAATATTGGCGTATTTTCAAGCGAAGATTTCTTCAGTTCGAAAAAACTCCAACAGTTGGAGTCTGTCCAGGACGGATTGTACAAAATAGGCCGCATACTCGGAGAGGTGTCCAAGGAAGGTGCTGGATTCAACATATTTCCTAACAGCGTTGCAACTGAGGCAAACAAGGCAGAGAGAGAACTTTATAAGTTATCTTCTTTTATCGCCGAGATTAATAAGCGATATGGCGAAGGAATACAGATACTTGGTGTTGATTCAACGAATAACATACGACAATCGTTGGCAGAGTTGTCTAAATACAGGACTGAATTAGAACAGATTAGGAATAACGCAGGTATTCATCCTATTACCGGACTCACAGCGTCTGATGTCGTAAGTAGCGCAGGATTCCTTAATGCTAAAGATGAAGCAAAGACTTATGCTAAAGTTGTAAAAGATGCTATCTTGGAAAGATACAAGACAGCACAAGATGCCGAGAAAAAGCGAAAGAAAGACGAGGCAGACGCAACACGCGAGGCAAAAGCAAACGAGAAGCAGAGACAGAACGAGTTAAAGAACACTGAACGTCGATACGACTCTCTTGGAAATAAGGTTCGTCAGCTTCGTTCGGAATACAGCAGGGGCATCTCTATCGGCGCAGATGTAAGCAAGGCAGAAGCCGAGATTAACAGACTTCTTTCTTTAATGAGAGCCCTTATAAATATCAAGGGAAGACTCAATTCAGAGAACTGGAAGGATAGCCTCGGTATGCTTGGCAATATCGGTAGTGGCCACGATACCACATTAGCTTCTAGGGTTCTTCAAGATCAAAAAGCAGTAAACAGAGAGGTTCAAAGAGGCATTGAGCTGGAGCAGAAGCGTCAGCAGGAGATTGCTCAGACGGCTGCAAAGGTTCAGTCTGATTTGGTTCGCGGCTTCGAGAGAGCCAACAGTCATGCAGGAAAGCTGAATTCAACCGTGCAGGATTTGAAGTCACTTTTCTTGCAGGGAGGTCTTGTGTTCGGCGCACAGCAGTTCGCTATGAGCATCATCACTACTGGTGGTGAGATGGAGAAGCAGCATATTGCTCTCCAGTCAATCCTTGGCGATATGCAGAATGCGAATACAATGTTCAATCAGATTAAGGAACTCGCTCTTAATTCGCCATTTACATTCTCTGAATTGAACCGAGATGTTAAGCAGTTGGCTGCGTATGGCGTAGAATACGACCAGCTTTACGATACAACCAAGAGGCTTGCTGATATGTCTTCCGGTCTTGGTGTCAGCTTCGATCGTATTGCTTTGGCGTTCGGTCAGGTTCAGGCTCGTGGTTGGCTAGATGGCAAGGAGCTTCGTCAGATTGCCTATGCTGGTATTCCTCTGCTTAATAAACTTTCAGAGTTTTACTCTAAGCAGGAGGAGCGAAATGTCTCTACATCAGAGATTAAGACTCGAATTTCAAACCGAGAAGTAAGTTTCGATGACGTAAAGTCTATCTTCTGGCAGATGACTGATGCAGGTGGTCAGTTCTACAATATGCAGCAGGTTCTGAGTGAAACTTTGCTCGGACGATATAACAAGCTGAAGGATGCCTGGGAGATTATGCTTGCCGAGTTTGCGAGTGGTGATGCGCTCGTTGGTAAGTTCTTCAAGACTGCCATTGATGGAGCAACTGCTCTGGTTCAGTCCCTGCACACTCTTGCAATGCCTATTGGCGCAATATTCGCCGGCTACGCATTCAAGAAGATGGCGGCTGGCAATGTGGCTTCCGGCTTTCTTTCGAATAAAGCAAATCTCGCATCTAATATTCAGAATAAGGTGTTGCAGGGCCAGGCTCTAACACAGATAGAACAAAGGATTCTCGCAACGAAGAATCAGATTACAGGAGCAGACCTAAGGGCACTGGCTAACGCAAGAGCATTGACTACAGAGAAGCTCAATCAGTTGCGATTATCTGGAAAAATCACCGCCGAGCAATATAACATACATAGAGGTATTGTGCTGAGACAAACAGGAGAAAAGACGGTACGTATGCAGATGTTGCGCACATTGGCGACAATGCGCTCTATGTCTCTTACTACCACTTTGTCTTCTGTAAAGAATGTGTGGACAGGATTCCAGGCATCGGCTTTGGCTGCATTTAGAGTTATAGGTACAGGAGCTAAGACTCTTGCAGCTGGAATCTGGTCAGCTATAGGAGGTTTACCTGGCCTTATCATTACAGCTGTTACTTTTGGCATCACATACGCTATCAGTGAGTATCAGGAGCTCAGTCAAAAGATAAAGCAGACGCAAGACGAAATAGCCGATAAAAACAAGCAGATAAGAGATTTTCTCCGTGATAACAACGTGAACATTGCAATATCCGGTGGCGACACAAAGGAGATTGACAATATGATTGATAGCTACAAGGAAAAGTTGAAAGAACTTGCCCCTTATAGTTACAAGAATATGCTGATGACGGCAGAAGAAAAGAAAAGTCACGCTGATCGTCTTAAGTATCTTGAGCAAGAGATTAAGCTGCTAAAAGAAGCCAATGATATTGCGAGCACAAAGCTCAGCAACAGAGGTTATTATTCGGATTTGAGTGATGCAACGGAAGATGTTATTGATGCCTTCAAGAAGAGAGAAGAGATGCGTGTAGCAGCTATGGCCTCTGACGCTTCCACGGGAGATAAGGAGTTGTATGCTAATGAAACTGCATACGACAACTATATAGAATCACTAAAGAAGGAGCTTGCAAAGAGGTTCGGCGATATCGGGAAAGATGAAAAAATGCGTGAGGCCGCGATGCAGGCTATGAGTGGTATATTCTCCTCAATGGGTATTCCAGAGGATAAGGCGGATATTATCAGAACATCTATCTTACAGGCGTTCGGATGTGGAGACAAGAGTGCATGGCTACAGTCAGAGGTATCCAATGGTATGATCGCTTTGATTGATAAGTCTTTCCCGATGATTGGCGAGAAGATAAAGGCAAGTATTCCACTTAACGACGCGGAGAAGGCGAAGGTGAAAGAGCTGATGAATGATGCCAAGAATGGTCTCGTTAAGCAATATCCTGAACTCGAAAAGACCCTCCAGAATATGCTTGCAGCATCCAACTTCCAGGCTGTTATCAGACTCGTTCTTGATGGTGGTGAAAAGTTGAATAACTTGCAGAGTGAGCTTGTGAAAAGAATACCAAGCAGATATAGCGGTCTCATTATGAGCGAGACATCAGGAAAGTACAAAGCGTTTGCAGAAAAGTGGGGCAAAGAGGATAGCTGGTATTCCGCTAGAAATTCAGCGCAGTCTGATATTGATAAAGCCAAGAACGAGTATCTTTCTGCTAAGGCTTCTAAAGCAAAAAAATCCGACGAGCTCTATACGGCTTGGCAGACGGTAAAGCAGGCCGCAAAAGATTTGCTTTATTACGACTATGACGGAAGCGGAAAGAAGTCCAATAAGGTTCCGAAAGAAAAAAATAGAAATTCAGGTCACAAAGAAGATAAACAGCTGAAGAATCTCCGTGAACGCATCGAATTATACAAGAAGATGTATGCCGAAATCAAGAAGTTCAAGGAACTCTACGGTGAGGGTGCTCTTGGTCAGCTTGCTAATGACGGAGAGTTTGAGGCTATATTCAATGATAAAAAGAGGTTCCCTATCTCCGACTACACCAATTATGAGACCTCTATCAAAGAACTCTTGAAGACTCTCCCGGCCTCAACAAGGGAGAGATTGGACTATGCTGCAAACGAGAAGGCTGGCATTCAAACTGAAAACCGAAAACTTCTCGAAGACCAGCGCAGAGACGAACTGAATGTACTCAATAAGCAGCTTGATACTATATCTGAGCAGTATGAGACATACAAGAAGATATATGAGCTGACAGGAAACAAGAATGGTTCAGAGAACATAGCTTTCGGAGGAACTGTTCAGTTTGATACATACAAGAAGTTCCTGGAGAAACAACTTGACATTGCGGTAAAGCACGACAATGTTCAGTCCGGGCTCAACTTGACTACGGATGAGGTTAAGGGAATGAGTCTTGAAAATGTCAAGGATAAGTACGGTGAGGAGACTCGTGTTTACGACATACGCAAGAAGCTGGAAGATGAGAACAATAAAATCAAGAAGGAGACCATCGACCTGATGGCTAGCTTGATTGAGAAGAATGCAACCATCTCCCAGCAAATTGAGGATGAAAACCGCAAATACGAGAGACAGCTTGAGCTCATCAAGGGCATCGAAGACCCGAAGATGAGAGATAGAGCCAAGGCCGGAGCCACAAAAACTCACAACGAGAATGTGGCAAAGCTTCAGTTCGAGCAGTTTAAACAGGAATCTGATTGGGTTGCTATCTTTGATGACCTCGATAGGGTTTCTTCCGCTACAATCGACTCAATGATTGAGAAGATTGACCAGTTCTCAATGACTACCGGTTTGTCTGTAGAATCTATCAAACAGTTGAGGGACGCTTTGGATAAGCTCAGAAATGAGCAGATTAACAGAAACCCGTTCGGCTTCATCTTCGGAGGGGTGAATCGCGGTAAGGCTATCGGAAAGTTCATAAATGAGCGCCTTGGCGGAATGGATGATACCGCGAAGATATTCGTCAGCAAGGAGGAGGCTTCGAGACTCGGAATCGCTGGCGGCGTAAGAACCAAAGCGAGTCTGAAGAATGATCAGCAGTCAGCATACGCAGACTCGTCTAAGGCCATTTCTGAACTTGCGACGAAGATACAGGCGCTCAGCACGGTTCTTGACCCGGTAATCAATCTATTCAAGGCTATGGGCGAAGAGGATTCAATCCTTGGTCAAATTGTAGGTGGAGCATCAGGCGCATTCTCTTCGGCAGCAAGTACAGCCGGGGCTTTTGATACCCTCGGCAAAATGAAGGGTCTCGGGTTCCTCGAAGGTGCTGGTCCATACGCAGCAGCCGCTTCCGCAGCGTTGAGCATTGGCGGCTCGCTCATCAAGGCGTTCGGTGCAGACTACAGCAGCTACAACAAGGCGAAGGCTGAGTACGACAACCTGACCTCAATTTGGGATTCTCTCATCTCCAAGAAGACTGAGTACATGAACATCCATTGGGGTACAGAGGCTACAGAGGCATCCAAGGAAGCCCAGGAAATGCTTAAGGCGGAGATTGAGCAGACTAAGGTTATCGCGCAGAAGAGGCTCAATGCCGGTGCGTCAGCTGGCTCCCACTCTATCAAATACAGAATGTGGAAGGGTTCCTATAAGTACAATGGTCAGAACTGGCGTGATGTTGCCGGAGAAATCTCTTCGAAGTACGGAGTCCAGTTCAACGGAATGGAAGACATGCTCAACATGAACGCTGATACATTGTCGAAGATTAAGAAGGATTACACTGGTCTTTGGGCTAACATGGACTCAGATTTCAGAGATTACCTGGAAAAGCTCATTCAGTATGGCGAGAAGGCAGATGACATGATTGAGGCTCTTACAGAGAAGCTGACCGGTAACAAGTTCTCGGACTTGGTGTCTTCCTGGGGCGATGCTATGTCAAGTATGGCTAACTCTTCAGACAATCTCGTTGAGCACTTCGAGGAGAATCTGAAGAAGACCATCTTGAACTCCATGATAGAGAATACATATGGAGACAAAATCAAGGCTCTTCTGAAGAAGACTCAGGGGTACGCAGAGAATGGTGACAAGATTAAGGATTCCAACGGAAATGTTATTTCAGAATACACAGGAGCCGAGTATGCCGACGTAAAGAACAGCACAGATGAACTCTCAAAGCAAATCGAGGCAACGAGAGATTACCTTAAGAAAACTTACGGATGGTCAGATAATAGCAGTTCTTCTTCTAGAAATTCCATTAAGAGTATTACGGAGGAAACAGGAGACTTGATTGCCTCATACCTAAACGCAATTAGGCTCGATTGCTCTGTCATGAGAGCAGAACAAGCTAAGTACTATCCAGAGATGAGCGAGATTGCGAAGTCGCAGTTGTCGCAGCTTAATACGATTGCTCGTAACACGTTACGAAATGCTGATGCAGCCGAGAGGATTGACGCTACTGTTTCTGAATTGAACGACAACTTCAACAGAGTTCTTAACGGAACAAAATCATTGAAGATGAAGTAACAATCGGGGGCGCAGACATAGATCTGCGCCCTCTTTTGTATATTTATACATTTTTAATTGAATATTACTTGCATATTCATGCATTATTTTGTATATTTGCATTTATAAATAGTTGATTTAAGGTATGAAAGATTATTTCAGGATATACATGCAGAAGGAAGGCGATGGGAACGAGGTGAAGGACTCCATCGCCGACTTCGGTATGTACGTTAGCGAGAGTCCGTTCAAGCCTTGTGATTCTGTCAAGAAACCACCGAAAAGAGAGTGGCACGATGAGCATGGTGATGACGAATATATCGGAAAGGATGGACTCTATATGGCAGCCTACGAGAATAAGGTTAAGTTTATGTTCCACGGCGAGGCTTTCGGCGCTAACGAGAAATGTAAGGCTTTTATTGATTACATCCGCAAGTCAGGCATGATGAAGATGTATTGCGACTTCAATAGAATCGGAAGACAGCATGTAAGACTTAAGGATATTGATCCAAACCTATATAGGGATCCGGATAACGAGGACTTGCTAGTCCTCTCTATTACTTTCAAGTTTAACGACCCTGTTACTGATATTAAGCCGATTAAGGATACACAGGGCAATATTTCAAATTTAGTATAGCATACAGATGAGCGTTTGGAATATTTATCATAAGGATGGCTCGAAGCTGACAGACGTTAACGGAGAGCAGATAACCGTTCATGGATTGGAGTACTCTGATTTCTGGATGGGTGAGTGCTTTTTGACTATCAACTTCAAGCATGAAGTGCCTATCAACTTTCAGATAGGCGACTATATTGTCTATCGTGGCGAGCGATTCGAGCTCAACTACGAGCCTGGCAAAGATAAGCAGGCAAGACCTGACACCTACGGTGAGGGCTTCGTGTATGACAGCGTAAAGTTCAACGCATTGCAGGACGAGCTTGCCAGGGCAGAGTTCCTCGATGTGGTATTGAACGATAACGAGCTTCACTACACTGCCCTACCGAAATTCCCATTCTATGTACAGACTTTGGATGATTTGCTCGACAGAATCCAGGCATGCTTAAACGAGCAGATTGGTGCAGGTCTTTGGAAGATTTACTCCCGAAACAAGGACCGTTCCGTTCAGCGTGGAGCCCTCGAAAGCGAGTGGCTGTCGGTTTATGGTGAGAAAACCGAAGATAACGTAATCGAATCGATGTCCATTACAGTGGATTCGCAGACCTGTTGGCAAGCCCTTGCGCTTGTGAACGAGAAGTGGGACATAAACTTCATCGTCAGAGGAAGAAACATATATGTCGGTACTACCGGAATACAGGCAAACCATATCTTCAAGTACGGACTTGGCAATGGACTCTATGAGATTGTTCAGAACGCTGATTCCGACCAGAGTGTCGTTACGAGATTGAGAGCTTATGGTTCCGAGAAGAATCTTCCTTCTCACTACTATGCGGACCTCGGAGTAAAGTACGTGGCAAATATCACAAAGGTGGTTGCGGCAACAACACACGTAGAACTCGAACTGGACATTGATTATATTGAGACATATTTCAAGAATCAGAGAAAGTATATTGTTTCTCCAGAAACTGGCGAGCAGTCTTCCGGTTGGGTACTTAAGGTTACATTTGATTTCAAAACTGAGATTACCGGTTATGTAACACAGGCATACGACTCTAAAAAATGTAGATTCTATTCTGAGCTGAAGGGAACACAGACTGACACCGGAGATGAGGAATCAAAGGAGAAGCTTGATGCGTTTATTGCGCAGGTCAAGGCCGGAAATACAAAGATGTATATCACGTCCGGTCTCAACAAGAAGGCAGTTCCTTCATCCATGAAGGAGTACGCAAAGAATCTTCCGAACAACATGTCCATCAACAGACTTATGTTGCCTGGATTCCCTCATGTATCGCTGAGTGATTTCTATAACACACTCACGGATGAAGAGAAGAAGTACGTGAATCCTACCAGTAGACAGCATAAATTCTCCACAGATCCGCACAGGCCATACATCGATTCTATCAACATCGAGCAGATTGGTCTTCGTTCTGCATCGCAGTTCTTTGAAACAGATGATAAGACAAATGGAGTTATTGAAATCTACCCTACTATCGAGGAGATGGAAATCGGTGGCGTACGTGTTGATGAGATTGATGAGGGCGTGGCTCCTGATGATGACGGAAGATTTGGCGATAATGAAACCGTAAAGAATGTTGATATCTATCTTAAAAAGGCTATCGACTTTGATATCAACGACTTAAAGGATGACGACTTCTCCATCTCGATGAAGGATGGTATGTGTGGCGGACGAACATTCAAGGTAGCATCCTCAACCAAGATTGATGGAAGATGGAGGCTTACTATTGAAAGAGTAAAGGACGACGCTCTTGAGCTGTGGTTCCCATACAAGGACTACCCTATCAAGAATGGCGACCATTTCGTTCTTACCGGCATCACACTTCCTGATTCGTATGTCAATGCTGCGTCTCTGAAGCTCCTTAAATACGCCATAGCATTCATTGACAAGAACGACTACACAAGGTACGTCTATCAGCCTAAGGTTGATGAGATTTTCATGGCAAGACAGCATGATCTTGCTGAAAAGGATACTACAGGAGTTATCAAGAGTCTTCATGATACGCTCAAAGCCGGAGACTTGATGGAGTTTGAGGATACTGACCTCAGAATTGGCGGTGTAATATCCATAGATCAGCTCACAATCAAGGAAGAAGATGGTAAGATTCCTACCTACGATATAACTCTTCGCGAGGATAAGGAGGTTGGAACTATTCAGAAGATGCAGCAGCAGATCTCGTCGCTCCAAAGCGGAAATGGCGGAACAGGTGCAGGCTTGACAACTACACAAGTCAAGGGCCAGATTGCAACAGAGGGAAGTAAGCACTTCATCTCAAAGATAAACGATGACACCGCAAAAGGAACTATCACTTGGGAAAAGGTGCAGAAGTTCTTGCAGGGATTGCTTGTCGGTGGAGGCTCGTGGACTCCAGATGCAGAAGGTCGTTCGCACCTCATCACAGATTACTTGGAGGTAAGAATGAAGGCTATCTTCGAGGAGCTAGTCATTAATAAAACATCCACCATCGGTGGTAAGGAGATAATCTCTCCTGCTGGTGGCGTGGTGGCTCATAAGGTAGAAGAAGTTACTGTGACATACAATAATGTGTCACAGAAGGCTTATCGTTGCTATTTCTTAGCAGAGCAGGATGGTGATGCGGTAGATAACGACTTCGCGATTAACGACCAAGTGCGCTCGGAATCATTCAATGTTCGCAAGGGCACTTATCACAAGGCTGGCAATCACTTTTATTGGCGATTGGCAATCGGTCGTGACGAGGAACCTGTAGAGTTGGAAGGAAAGAAATATCATTACATCGACCTCTCTGATACCGATTGCGCTACGGCAAGCGATGTTCCTGCGAAAGGTGATGTGCTCAACCAGTGCGGTAATAGAACCGATGTAGAACGTCAGAACTGCCTTATCTTCTCGGCGGTAGATACCTATTCGCCATCCATCAGCCTCTATCACGGCATCAACAGCTATTCCTTTGCCAATAGGGAGTATGTGGAATATGGTGTGAATAAGCAGAATAACAAGGCATTCTTCAACGTCTATGGTGATATGTATGTAGGCGATAGACCTACAAAGGAGAATGGCTATGAGGGCAGCTCTTATATTAGATATGATAGCAGCACTAAGCAACTGTCTGTTAAGGGTAAGATTTCCGCTAAATCCACTGTGGATGGCAAGGAATTGTCTCAGTATTTCAATAAGATTGCCGAATTGCAGAATCAGGTGGATGGTGCTATCGAAACGTGGTTCTATGAGGGTGTACCTACCTTGGAGAATGCCCCAGCCATCAGTTGGAAGACCGATAAGGATAAAGAAATCCATCTTGGCGACCTTTACTACGACAACAAGACGGGCAAGGCATACCGCTTTGCCAAGGATAGCAACACCTATAAGTGGACTATCATTACAGATACCGACATCGCCAAAGCCCTTTCCGATGCAAGAATGGCACAGGAGACCGCAAACGGGAAAATGAAGGTGTTCAGCGTTCAGCCTACGACACCTTATCAGGTTGGCGATATATGGGTTAATGCCACTTATCCTTCTGACGGCAGTACCTACAAGAATGAGGTATTGCGCTGTCAGACCAACAAAGCGGCAGGTTCTCAGTTCGCCATTGGTGATTGGATTAAAGCATCTAAATACACCGATGATACCGTTGCCAACGCAGCCAAAAAGGCAGCAGAAGATGCTCAGAAGGCGGCACAGACCGCACAGACGGACATTAAGAACCTCGGAAAGACGGTCACTGATAATAAGAAGGAATTCGATAATTATGTTACCGATGGCTACCTAGAGCCTTCCGAGATTGCGGCAATGGCGCAGGATTCTAAGCGACTTGAGGATGATTTTGCGGCTGCACAGAAGTCGTACAATGAAGTGGAGAACGCAGAGGTGTTAAAGAGTACCAAGGAACTCACTGACCTCACTTCCGCTTTCACTGTCCTCTCTACTTCCAAGAAAGAACTCATCAAGTATCTTTCAGATATATCTAAAAGATACAATGAGACTGATACCAACGGCAAGGCTGCTATCGTCTCAGCCGTGGGAACGAAGTTCACCAACTTTCAGTCCGCATACAGCGCATTCTATGACAAACTTGGCTTGGCAAACGCCTATATCACTAGCAAGATATATGGTGACTTGAAGCAGAATATCACAGACCTCGCAGGTTACAAGTATCTCAAGGATGCGCTCGGTCAGACTACAGATATTGACGGTGGTCTTGTAATGACAACGCTCCTTGCGCTGAGAGACGGAGACGGAAACGTTCAGAGCGGTATCAACGGAGCAATAGACCCAAATAGAGGAAAGAAGAGTATCGCAACATGGTGGGGCGGTCAGATGGTGGATAAGGACTATAATAGCGGAAATCTTACCCCTGCAACCTCCCTCATCCGCTTCGATGGCTCTGGCTATCTTGCCAATGGTGCTATCTGGTGGGATGTGAGCGGAAAGGTTCACGCAGACCCGACATCGTTTATCATCAGCGAAAAGAATCTTGGCGCATACCTCATCTTCTTCGAGCCGACTTGGAAGGAAGGAAGTGCAGGAACGAGCGTTGCCGACCTTGTGTCTTTGAAGCCAAACGCACCATTTTCCAAACTTGGTGTATCGGGCGAAGCTACATTCGAGGGCGCAATCTCCTTCCATGGCATTAAGCTTACGTATGATTCCACAAACAAGGCTATCAAGATTGATGGTAATCTCTATGCTACAGGCGGTATCACGGCATACGGAGCAGGAGCATCTACCACGGGCGGTGGTGGCGGCTTGAACGGCAGTGTAAAGAGTTATTCAAGTGCCTTGAAGCTTACTAGCGAATCGCTGTCTGAGATTGCCTCTGCCTACTCCATCAAGGCTCTTGATTCTCGTATCTCCAGCCTAGAAGGAGGCTCGGCTATGGACGTTAGTGTTAGCGGTAGTGGAAACGCAGTGACAGCCATCAGTAAGAGCGGAACGACTATCATCGTGACAAAGGGAACAACGTTCTTGACTTCACATCAGAGCCTTGCGAGCTACCTTACTAGGACTGACGCAGCCATCTTGTATCAGCCGAAGGGAAGCTATCTTACCGCACACCAATCGCTCGATGGTTATGTAAATGCAATAACAACAAGTGGAAGCGGTAATGCTATTACTAGTGTATCTAAGAGCGGAAAGGGTATTACATTTACTAAAGGTGCTACATTTTTAACTTCTCACCAAAGTCTTGCTAACTATTATACCAAAAGTAGTGTAGATTCACTTCTTAGTGGTAAGTCGGCAACTAGTCATACACATAGTGTTAAGATTAACGGTGTTACTAAAACTATTGCAGCTACTGGTGGAACTGCTGTAGATTTAGGAACTTATCTTACTTCTCATCAAAGTTTAGCAGATTACGCTAAGAAGAGTGAAATACCTACAAAAGTAAGTCAACTTACTAATGATACTGGTTATATTACTTCTAGTGGAAGTTGTGCTTATGCTACAAGTGCAGGTAATGCTGACAAGGTTGATGGTGTTCATGTTACTTGGGCAGGTGTACTAACTTCTACTTCACATTTAGTTGCTTGGGAATCAGATGGTTCAGCTCTTAGAGACATAAACCCTGCTAATGTTACTGTAGGTAATTCTGATAAATTAGATGGTATTCATGCTAACGGACTTCTTACTGCTCTATCTAATTCTGATAAGGGAATTAGTATAACAGTTGGTGGAACTACCAAAAGTGTTAGTAATATTCAAGTTTATTCTGCTACAAAACTTGTCACTGCTCGTAATATATCTATAGCTGGTAAAGATTTTGTAGGAAATGTCAATTTTGATGGCACAGGAAATGTATCTCTAAATGGAGCTATCAACTATTGTACTATCAAGATTGGTGATATTGACACTAATCCATTTAAGCGTATTGCTCATATCAAAGTTTCAAACAGTTGGAATGACAACGCTCTTCTGCTTTATATCAGCCAAGGTTATATCGGTGGAAATTTCGGTTTGTGTAGAGTGGAATTTAGAACAAATGATATTGCAAATAGCGATACAGCAGGAGGTAGTGTTTCCCTACGTTGGTTAATACGTCAAGGTTATGCAGTTGATAGTATTCAAGCTGGTTATTATATTCATTTAAAGAATGCTTACGTTGATGTATTTATTAAAACTACTGGTGCTTATCAAGGAACTGTGATTCGTGTTATACAAGATTCTCGTGGTTCGATAAATTCTAAATTCGGTTTAATAAATTCAACTTATAAAACTGAAGCTTATACTAGTTTATCTGCTGCTGCTACTGCTTTATATAATGTTGCATATCAAGGCACAGTTAGTGGAGTTGATGTTGGTACAATTAATTATTCTAATATTAGTGGTACTTGTAATGGTAATGCTGGTAGTGCTACTAAGTTAGCTAATGCTAGAACTATTTGGGGTCAAAGTTTTGATGGAACTGGTAATGTAAGTGGTTCTTTATCTGGAGTTGGTCATATACAATTTAGTGCAGATAATAGTTATAGTATTGGAACAACTACTTCAGAAGCGGCTCACACTTATACAAGACAAGTATGGGCTAGACATTTAAATGCTAGTCGAGTTTATGCTGGTGATACTAATTTATATATTGGTTATAGTAATACTGCGCAAGTAAAATTCTTTTCAGGTACTAAACAATCAGGAGATGGCTCTAATGAACGAATGACTATATCAACTAATGGTAATGTTGGTATTGGAATTGCTGTACCTGCTTATAAACTTCATGTTGCAGGTGATATTTATTCATCTGATAGAGTTATAGCTAATAATTCTGTTTTGTCGAATAAGTTATATAGTAGTACAACTCCTGATATTACTACGCCAAATAAATGTATAGAAATTGCAGGTAATACTATTAGGGAATATCATTCGGTAACAAATAGTTCGCCTTCTCATAGTGCAATTACTTTAGGTGATTTAAGTCTTCGTTTAAGTGCTTATAGTAGTATAGATATTTCAGCTATGGGTGCTATAAGCTTAAGTAGTACTCAAGAATTTACCATATCATATCGTGATGCTAAATTTACTGTTGAGCAAAATGGAAGTGGATATATTTGGAGTATGGATTCTATTAAAGCTAATGGAAACATATTAGCCAGTGGCGGCATCACCGCCTACTCATCCTCAGATATTCGGTTGAAGAAGGATTTGCGGAAGCTGGACTACTTGGGTATCATCAAGGCAATGGGTGGCACGTTCGGCTTTGCTTGGAAGAAGGACAATACAAGGTCTATCGGTTGGATTGCCCAACACGTCTTGTGCAACCCTCACTTAAAGGACATCGTGGAGACGGACGAGAAGGGCT
>ERZ1106952.309-NODE-309-length-26707-cov-7.191805_pt1 | contig 26707 bp, 24 predicted proteins | sample MGYA00403677_ERZ1106952 | MGnify/ENA primary metagenome ERZ1106952 (study PRJEB35170, sample SAMEA104062415) | human gut metagenome | biome: human gut; feature: human-associated habitat; material: faeces | place: Denmark | collected 2012-05-14 ...
GCATTAAGTCTGAAATATGACTGCAACGGAATTTCTACCGATACTCCCGGCGGAACATACACAAACGAACCTCCTGACCATACTGCACCGTGAAGTGCGGCAAATTTGTGGTCATTCGGACGGACAAGTTTCATAAAATATTTTTTTACCATGTCGGCATATTCGCCCTTTAACGCACTCTCCATATCGGTATATACTACGCCCTGTGCGGCAACCTCTTCACGAACATTGTGGTACACAAGCTCGGAATCATACTGCGCTCCGACACCTGCAAGGGACTTTCTCTCTGCCTGAGGAATACCGAGCCTTTCAAATGTATTCTTGATATCTTCGGGAACTTCCGACCATTTTGCGGTCATCCTTGTGTTCGGACGAACATAGGTTGCAATATTGTCCATATTAAGTCCGTCAATGGGCGGTCCCCAGTTTGGAACTTTGAGTTCATTATAAATTTGAAGTGACTGCAAACGGAAATTCTGCATCCACACTGGATCGTTCTTTTCCTTTGAAATTTTTTCTACAATTGAGGCATCAAGACCTGATTTGATACGGTAGGCATCATTTTCTTCGTCTTTGATATCGTAGACACTTCTGTCAACATCATCGACATATGTTCTTTCTTTCATCTTAATACCTCCGTCAGAACTTTTCTGCATAAAGTTCAAGATACTTCTCAAAACCGTGTTCATTGATTTCATCAATCAACGATGCGTCGCCTGTTTTAACTATATGGCCGTTTACCATAATATGGGTATAATCAACTTTGAGAGATTCGAGAATACCTGTGCTGTGTGTGATGATGAGCAATGCACCGTCACGGTTTTTCTGATAGTGTTCAACGCCCTTTGAAACTGTGCGAACCGCATCAACATCAAGACCCGAGTCTGTTTCGTCAAGAATTGCAAGCTTAGGATTGAGTAAAAGCATCTGCAAAATTTCTGCTTTTTTCTTTTCACCGCCCGAAAAGCCTACATTTAGATCACGCTCGGAATATGACGGATCCATCTGCAAAAGTTCCATAGCCTCTCTGAGCTCTTTTTTAAAGTCCCAAAGGCGGATTCTTTTGCCACGGTTCTTTTCAAGAGCATTACGAATAAATGATGAAAGTGAAAGCCCCGGAACTTCAAGAGGACTTTGGAATGAAAGAAAAATTCCGTCCTTTGACCTTTTATCGGGTGTTTCATCGTTAATGTTTTTTCCGTTAAAAAGTATTTCGCCTGAATTAAGCGTATATTTCGGACTGCCCATAAGTGCAAATCCGAGCGTTGACTTGCCTGCACCGTTAGGTCCCATAAGCACATGCGTTTCACCTTTGTTTATACTAAGATTTATATCGTGCAGAATTTCCTTTTCCTCTACACTTACAGTCAAACCGTTTACATCAAGTAATTTGTCTGCCATTTCATAATCCCACCTTGTTATATTATCAACCCACCAAAGGAGTGGATAATTAAAATATAACCTTTTCAACCCATTTTGTCAATGGGTTGGTATTGCATTTTTATCGTTTTTTGTATATAATCAAGGTATATAAGCAAAACAGGCTTACAAAATATGCAAGCCTTGCCAAAAGGGGATAATTTTATGCTGATTTCAAGTAAAGGTCGTTACACGCTGTATGTGCTTGTCGATCTGGCAAAAAACGGGCAGAACAGATATATTCCGCTCAAAGAAATTGCAGAAAGACAGAATATTTCCAAAAAATATATGGAAGGCATACTCAAAACCCTTGTTGACCGCAATTTGCTTGAGGGCGTAAAAGGAAAGGGCGGCGGCTATAAGCTGACCAAAGAACCAAAAGATTATTCACTCGGTGAAATTCTCAGGCTTACGGAGGGCGACCTTGCGTCTGTCCCATGCACTTCAAAAACTCACGAACATTGCAATCATATGGAATCGTGTCCCTCACATCCCATCTGGCAACAGCTTGACAATTTAATCAATAATTACCTTGACAGTGTAACTCTTGCAAATTTACTTAATAATGAATAAAATAAATACGCACAACCTCTTTGCTTTTGTGAAGATAATGTGCTATAATAACAATAGACAGATATAATTTAAGTTATTTTTGCACAAATTAAGCTGTCACTACGAATCTATCAGCAAAAGCAGGTGATTTTATGGCTTTCGATACATTTGACGAGGGTATTAATCCCGGTGGAATGAGAAGCAAAAACGAAATTAAAACCTTGATATGTTATTTGTATAATTCTGTAAAAGAAAATATAGACAAAGGAATTGTCATTCAGGCAATTCTAAAGCAGGGACTTGCCAATTATTTTGAAACAAGTTCCGCCTTTGACGACCTTGTTACAAACGGTAACCTTGTGCCTGCCGATGATGAACACAAAACATATGCGCTCACGGAAAACGGTGTTGAAATTGCAAAACAGCTTGACAGCATTCTTGCGTACTCTATCAAAGAAAAGGCATACGCTTGTGCGGTTAAGCTCCTTGCCGTAAAGAAAAATGAGATTGAAAACAAGGTTGATATTGTAAAAAGTTCAAACGGATTTACTGTTAAATGTTCTGTATCCGGCGGTGATATGGACTTGATGAAGCTTGATGTTTATGCTCCCGAAATGGAACAGGCTCTTATTCTCAAAAAAAATTTTCTTGACAATCCGAAAAAAGCGTACAAAATTATGCTTGCGCTCCTGACCAAAGACAAAGAAACCGTTGGTGAGGCTCTTGAGGAACTTTACGGCATTGTATAAAATTTCATACAAACAAAATTAAGGGGCTGTCGATATGACCGCCCCTTCTGTGATTATTCAGAAAAAAAGATTAAGACCGAGCATAAGCGTTACTCCGGGTATCCCTCCTATTATTGATACCAAAAGCGATAAAAGGCTTATGGGCAAAGTTACGCCCGTAAAAGCTCCCGTCAGATTGACCGCAAACAATGTTGCCGCTCCTAAAGTCATTGAAAGCAGAGAGCGTTTGAACGGATGCTTGTTTTTGCCGAGAAAGTGTAAGATTGCGAAAGTTATAAATGTTACAAAAATAATCAGACATATTCCCCACCAAGGCATTTTTAACAACTCCATATAAAAAGTAAAACCGCCAGAGGATTGCCCTGACGGTTAATTTTATGCTGATTATTAAGTTAATATGCTTACAGTATACCGAACTTTGAAAGCACATTAAGTGCAATTACAAAAATTACGAATATTGCAGCAAAAACTTTTGTCCAGCGTGAGAGGAACGCATCAATCGAACGAGCCTTATTCTTTGAGAAATAAGAATCGGCAACACCTGTTACAGCACCGATACCCTGCTGATTACCCTCCTGAAGGATAATTACAACGATAATGGCAACAGATACGATTGCGAGCAATACGCCTAAAACAATGCCCCAAATGCTCATTTTTATCTTCCTTTCATTTAATAAATACGAATAAAACAAATTCTGCTTTAATAACTGTTTTATAATACCACATAAACACAGCTTTTTCAAGAGATATTACAAGATTTTTATTAATTTTTTCAAAATCAAATCAGCGAAAGCTGTTCGTCTTTTGAATCATCGTTCACGGGCAACGCACCTCTTGCAGGAAGTGAACCTGTTCTGTAACGCTTTGGATTTGTAAAAGTACCGTCTTTATAGCGTTCTATGCTGAAAAGTCTGTGACCTTTTTTGGGTTTGAGAACAGCAACACCCTGTGTTGAACGGGTTGTTTTGAGAGCGAGTGCGCCCGTGTGAACAAGAAGCATATTTCCCGATGACGCCTTGAAGAGTACCTCTTCATCCTCAGGTATATAGAGAAGTCCGACAAGCGGAGATTTGTCGGAATATGCACCCGTGAGCTTTTTACGGTTAGTCTTTGTTGCGTAGGATTCAAGCGGAACTTTTGCGGCCTTGCCGTTTTCAAAAGCAAAGAGCAGCATACCCTTGTAATCTTTTGTAACAACCATTTTCACAGCATTTTCGCCTTCATCAAAGCCAAGCTTTGCGGCAACATAGTCACCGAGTACGCTTGCCTTTGTCTGTGCAAAATCGTCAGCCTTTGCCTTATACACCTGACACTTGTCTGTAAAGAATAAAAGATCGCAGTTGTTTGTGAACTCAAGCTCCTGAATGATTTCGTCACCGTCTTTGAGCTTTTGTTCACCGCTCATTCTGAGCGACTGCGGAGTAATCTTCTTGAAATATCCCTCTTTTGTAAAGAAAAGATTAACAGGATAATCGGGAATCTCGACTGTCTCTTCCTCATACCTTGCAACATCGTCATAGATTATGATACTCTTTCTCGGCTGACCGTATTTCTCGGCAATTGATTTGAGTTCTTTGACAATGATTGTCTTGATTCTTGCCTTGCTTTTTAAAATTTCGTCAAGCTCGTCAATCTCTTTTTCAAGGTCTTCAAGGTCTTTTGTACGCTTTAAAATGTATTCACGGTTAAGGTGACGAAGTTTTATTTCGGCAACATATTCAGCCTGTATTTCGTCAATTCCGAATCCTATCATAAGGTTTGGCACAACCTCGGATTCTTCATCGGTTTCACGGACAATCTTTACTGCCTTGTCAATATCGAGAAGAATTTTTTCAAGACCTCTTAAAAGATGAAGCTTGTCAGCTTTTTTGTTGCGGTCAAAATATGTTCTTCTTCTGACGCACTCAATTCTGAAAGCAATCCATTCTTCAAGCAACGCCTTTACACCGAGAACTCTCGGAACACCTGCAATAAGCACATTGAAGTTGCAGGCATAGGAATCTTCGAGTGTTGTAAAGCGGTAAAGCTTTGTCATAAGCTTGTCGGCATCAACGCCACGCTTGAGGTCAATTGTAATTTTAAGTCCGTCAATACCTGTTTCGTCACGAATATCGGAAATTTCCTTGACTTTACCCTGCTTTACAAGGTCGATTACCTTTTCAATGATAACCTCACAAGTTGTTGTGGCAGGAATTGAAAGTATATCTATACAGTTTGCAGACTTGTCATAGACATACTTTGCACGGAGCTTGATACTTCCTCTGCCGGTTTCATAGACTTGATTGATGACATTTTCATCATAGATAATCTGACAACCGCCTGTAAAATCAGGAGCCGGCAGGGTTGACTTTATATCATGGTCGGGATCACGGATAAGCGCCGCTGTTGTTTCGCAGATTTCACGCAGATTGAATGAACAGATATTTGACGCCATACCAACGGCAATACCTGTGTTTGCGTTTACAAGTACAGACGGAAATGCAACCGGCAAAAGTGACGGTTCTTTCATTGTATTATCGTAGTTATCTACAAAATCTACGGTATCTTTGTCTATATCACGAAACAGCTCGTTGCAGATTGCGTCAAGCTTTGCCTCAGTATAACGGGATGCCGCCCACGCCATGTCACGGCTGTAGAATTTACCGAAGTTACCCTTTGAATCTACATACGGATGCAAAAGTGCCTCATAGCCCCTTGAAAGACGAACCATTGTGTCATAAATTGCAGAGTCGCCGTGAGGATTGAGCTTCATTGTTGCACCGACAATGTTTGCCGATTTTGTTCTTCCGCCGTTCAGAAGTCCCATTTTGTACATCATATACAGGAGCTTTCTGTGCGACGGCTTGAACCCGTCGATTTCTGGAATTGCACGGGAGAGAATTACGCTCATAGCATACGGCATATAGTTCTCTCTGATAGTGGAAACGATTGGCTGTTCCACTATTTCACCCGCACCGTTGATTACACCGTGAGTTTTTGACGGTGAAGTTCTGCGGGGAGTCTTTGAAGATTTTTTCGCCATTTATTTCCACCTCCAATCAGCTTACATCAAGCTGGTCAATATATTCGTTGCCGTGTTCTACTATATAATCTTTTCTTCCCTGAAGATTGTCACCGAGAAGAACATCAAAAATTTCTGCTGTCTGTTCTGCATCGGCAGGAAGAACCTTGATAAGTCTGCGTGACTCGGGGTTCATTGTGGTAAGGTTCATCATATCGGGTTCGTTTTCACCAAGACCTTTTGAACGCTGAATCGTGAATTTCTCCTTGCCGAGCTGTTCAATGAACTTATCCTTTTCAACCTCATCGTATGCAAAATAAACATCGTTTTTGGATGTAATTTCATAAAGAGGCGATTCGGCAATAAACACCTTGCCTTCTTCAATGAGTGTAGGTGTAAGTCTGTAAAGCATTGTAAGTAAAAGTGTTCTGATCTGGAAGCCGTCAACATCGGCATCGGTGCAAAGAATAATTTTGCTCCAGCGAAGTGCGTTCATGTCAAAGCTTGAAAGATTCTTGTTGGCTTTTGACTTAACCTCAACACCGCAACCGAGAACCTTGAGCAAATCGGTAATGATTTCGCTCTTAAAAATCTTATCGTAGTCGGCTTTCAGACAGTTAAGTATTTTACCTCTGATTGGCATAATCGCCTGAAAATCGGGGTTTCTTGCCTGTTTACAGGCACCGAGAGCAGAGTCACCCTCTACTATGAACAGTTCACGCTGTTCCGTGTCTTTACTTCTGCAATCGACAAATTTTGCAACACGGTTTGTTATGTCAAGATTGCCCGAAAGCTTTTTCTTTATGTTAAGTCGTGTTTTCTCAGCATTTTCACGGCTGCGCTTATTGATAAGCACCTGTTCGCAGATTTTTTCTGCCTCAAGCGGATTTTCAATAAAATAAACTTCAAGACTCTGACGGAGAAATGCAGTCATAGCGTCCTGAATACCCTTGTTTGTAACCGCCTTTTTGGTCTGGTTTTCATATGATGAAACACTTGAAAAAGACGAAATAACGCACACAAGGCTGTCCTCAACATCGTCATACTTGATTTTGCTTTCGGTTTTGTTATATTTATTATTTTGTTTTAAGTAGCTGTCAATCTGGTAAACAAAGGCATTCCGCACCGCCTTATCGGGAGCGCCGCCGTGTTCAAGCCAGCTTGAGTTGTGGTAGTATTCGGTGAGATGCACTTTATTTGAAAATGCAACCGAGATATCCATTTTGCACTTATATTCGGGCTTATCATCACGGTCACGGGTTTTAACCTCGGTTTCCCAATGCTGAATTGAGCTGAGTCCGTTTTCACCGACTACCTCGGCAACATGGTCAACAATACCGTTTACATAGTTATAGCTTGTTGTATCAAAGCTTTTGCCGTTCTGATTGCGGAAAACAAATTCAATTCCTGCGTTGACAATAGCCTGTCTTTTCATTATGTCAAGAAAATATTCGGGCTGAATGTCGATATCCGTAAAGACTTCGAGGTCGGGTTTCCAATGAATTTTTGTACCCGTATCCTTTTTGCTGTACGGCTCTTTTTTGAGCTTGCCGACAATCTCGCCTTTTTCAAAACGGAGAGTGTATCGGTAGCCGTCACGGCGGATATCAACATCCATATACTCGGAGCTGTACTGGGTTGAACAAAGACCGAGACCGTTCATACCAAGGGAAAATTCGTAGCTTTCACCCTCGTTGTTATTATACTTACCGCCGGCATAGAGTTCGCAGAAAACCAATTCCCAGTTATAGCGCTTTTCGTTTTCGTTGTAGTCAACGGGAATTCCTCTGCCGTGATCTTCAACCTCAATTGAGCCGTCGGAATAGCGTGTAACTGTGATTTTTTTACCGTAACCCTCTCTCGCCTCGTCTATTGAGTTTGAAAGAATCTCAAACACGGAGTGCTGACAGCCGTCAATACCGTCCGAGCCGAAAATTACGGCAGGACGCTTACGGACACGGTCGGCACCCTTTAGCGTTGTGATACTGGTATTATCATAATCGGTGGTTTTCTTTCTTGGCATTTTACTCTTCCTTTATCATTTTTCACCACGCAGTTTTTTGATTTTATCACGCAGATATGCGGCGTGTTCAAATTCAAGCAACTTTGCGGCAGCTTTCATTTCCTTTGTCAGCTTTTCTATCAACTGTTGTTTTTGTGCCTTTGAAAGCTTTTTTGTATTTTTAAATTCACTGTCATCGTGAGTAGAAATTTCAAGTATATCGCTGACCTTTTTGACAATAGTCTTTGGGACGATGCCGTGTTCAACATTATATTTATTCTGAATTTCACGGCGGCGCTGTGTTTCGGTTATTGCAACCTTCATTGACGGTGTTACGCTGTCGGCATACATAATAACCGTACCCTCGCTGTTTCGTGCGGCTCTGCCGGCAATCTGAATAAGCGAACGGGTTGAACGGAGAAATCCCTCTTTGTCGGCGTCAAGTACGGCAACAAGAGAAACCTCGGGAATATCAAGTCCTTCACGCAGAAGGTTGATTCCGACAAGAACATCAAATTCTCCGAGTCTTAAATCACGGACAATCTCCATTCTTTCAACGGTGTCAATGTCATGGTGCATATAACGAACCCTGATACCCAGCTTTTCAAAATATGCGGTAAGGTCTTCCGCCATTTTCTTGGTAAGGGTTGTGACAAGTGTTCTTTGATTTTTGGCTGTACGGATATTGATTTCGGACACAAGGTCGTCAAGCTGACCTTCGGTAGGTCTTACCGAAATTTCAGGATCAAGAAGTCCTGTAGGTCTGATAATCTGCTCTGCAACAACAGCCGATTTTTCAAGCTCAAAATCGCCCGGTGTTGCGCTTACATAAACAGCCTGATTTATTTTTGAATAGAATTCGTCAAAGTTGAGTGGACGGTTATCAAGTGCAGACGGAAGTCTGAAACCGTAGTCAATAAGGCTCTTTTTCCTTGCATAGTCACCCGCAAACATTCCCCGTACCTGTGGAAGCGTTACATGGGACTCATCGACAAAGAGCAGAAAATCATCGGGGAAATAGCTTAAAAGCGTGTATGGCGATGAGCCCGGCGCTCTGCCCGACATTATTCTTGAATAGTTCTCGATACCAGTACAAAATCCGATTTCCTGCAACATTTCCATATCGTACCTTGTACGCTGTTCAAGTCGTTGTGCCTCAAGGAGCTTTCCGTTTTCACGAAAATATGCAAGTCTTTCCTCAAGCTCCCTGTCAATTTCCGCAAGAGCCTTTTTCATCTTATCTCCCGACACAATGTAGTGTGACGCAGGATAGATTGCGGCATGTTTCAGAATCGCTTTGAGTTCGCCCGTAAGCGGATTGATTTCGGAAATTCTGTCAATTTCATCTCCGAAAAATTCGACACGGATTATAGAATCGTTTGATGCGGCAGGGAAAATTTCAACCACATCACCACGAACCCTGAATTTATTACGGGTAAAGCTTACATCATTGCGTTCATACTGCAGTTCAACAAGCTTTTTTACAAGCTCATCACGGGACTTTTCCATTCCCGGACGAAGTGAGATTACCATATTACGGTAGTCAATAGGATCGCCCAGGCTGTATATGCAAGAAACCGAGGCAACAATAATTACATCTCGTCTTTCGGAAAGTGCAAGAGTTGCGCTGTGGCGGAGTTTATCAATCTCGTCATTGATTGAACTGTCTTTTTCAATATAAGTATCCGTCTGTGCAACATATGCCTCAGGCTGATAGTAATCGTAGTATGACACAAAATATTCAACCGCATTTTCCGGAAAGAACTCTTTGAACTCACTGCAAAGCTGAGCCGCAAGAGTTTTATTGTGTGCAAGCACAAGTGTCGGTCTTTGAACCCTCTGAATAACATTTGCCATTGTAAAAGTTTTACCCGAACCCGTTACACCGAGGAGCGTCTGTTCACGGTTTCCTGCATTTATACTGTTTACAAGCTTTTCGATTGTCTGCGGCTGGTCGCCTGTCGGCTGATATTTTGAATGAAGTTTAAATTCCATAATACACATCACATTCCAAATACGGATTTTTTATTATGTTTCCTGTTACAAGGCTCTTTATTACAAAAGTCCTGTAACAGAAAACATATCCGAACAAAATTTCGATTTTAATTATAGAACAGATGTTTTAAATTGTCAAATGTTTCTTTTAAAGAACATTATTACTTTTCATAATAGAAGATGTTCCCCGCAAGCCTGCTTTCACGGAGAGAAACATAATCATCATCGGTTATTATGAAATGGTCGATAAGCTCAACTCCGACAGTTGCAAGCGTACTCTTCAAAACTATTGTTGTGTCAAGGTCGCTTCCCGAAGGCAGAGCCGTTCCGCTGGGATGATTATGTGCTATAAACGCAGTTTTGGCATTGTGACGAAGTGACAAATCAACAATTTTTCTGACGGGCATATCGGATGAATTGAGTGAACCTTTTGAAATTATATCAAAATAAATCATCTTGCCCTTTGCATCACCGAGCATGAGAGCGACACATTCGTTTGTTCGACCGATAAATTTTGCTTTAAATATTTTACCGAGATTTTCATAGTCGATGATATTATCATGTGACATCTTTGATTCGGTATAAAGCCTTGCCATTTCGGGCAACATTTTGAGCAATGCGGCGGCATTTTCAGACAGACCGAATTCCTTCATAAGCTCGTCAATCGGAGCGTCACACACTCCGCCGACAGTGATATAACGGTCAAGCAGACGGTGTGCAAGAGGATTTGTGTCCTTTCTCGGAATAGCATAGTAAAGGAACATTTCAAGAGCCTCGTGCGTTTCAAACACATCAAAGCCGTTTTCTATGAACTTTTTACGCATTCTTTCACGATGACCGCTGTGTTCGTTATCGGTTGTCCGTGCCATATTATCCCCACCGCAAAATAAGTTTTTTCAAACTTTGGGGGCGGATAAAACCGCCCCGACTGATTAATATTAATAATTAAAAGCTGTTATTCCTTTACGCCGTACTGCTCATAGTAAGCGTCAATAGCGGCTTTGAGCTTGTCGTCAATAATAACATTGCCCTTGTATTCCTTGTTGTAAAGGTGTTCAACAACCTCTGCCATTGTTACGATTGCAGTTGTTTTAAGTCCGTACTTTTCTTCGATCTCGGAAAGTGCGCTCTTTGTACCCTTGCCACGCTCCATACGGTCAACGGAAACAACAAGACCGATTGGGTTTACATCGCCCTGAGCCTTGATAATCGGGAGAGTTTCTTCAATTGAAGTGCCTGCTGTTGTAACATCTTCGATGATAACAACCCTGTCACCGTCATTGATAGGACTGCCGAGAAGAATACCCTTGTCGCCGTGATCCTTAACTTCTTTTCTGTTTGAGCAATAACGGATATCCTGACCGTATTTTTCGCTGATTGCGATAGTTGCGGCAACAGAAAGCGGAATGCCCTTGTATGCAGGTCCGAAAAGAACATCAAAATCAAGACCAAACTTGCTGTTGACAGCTTCTGCATAATACTGACCGAGACGGCGGAGCTGAGCGCCTGTTCTATAGAAACCTGTGTTTACGAAGAAAGGAGTTTTTCTTCCGCTCTTTGTAACAAAATCGCCAAATTTGAGAACCTGACAATCAACCATAAATTCAATGAATTCCTTTTTGTAAGCTTCCATCAATAAAACCTCCGATACAAAATAGCTTTCGGACAAACATCTGTAATATCCGACAGTTTTACATAATTCAACATTGTAAATTCTACCACAATATCTCGTTTTTGTAAATGACAGTTACACAGCTGTAATCAATCGTAATGTTATGTTAAAACAGAAAAAGACTTCGCAACAGAGTACGAAGTCTTTTTTGATATAACTTTAATTACCACCGAGAACAAATCTCCCAGTTATCCAAAGATGTTGCAAAATCGCTTTCATTTTTTACGATTCCACCGGTATAGAAATATACATCTGTATAACCGACAATATATTTTTGTATAAGAGTAGCATCTTTAACACTTACCGAATACGAATCCACATTTACCTTTGCCCTTAATTCTTGTGCACCGGTAAAGTTTACCTCACCAACTATATATTTTTGAATTAATGTAGCATCCGATACGCTGACAACACCGTCTCTGTTTACATCACCCTGAATAATATCTTTACAAGTCATTTCATTGTAGATGTACAACAGCTCATAGAAGCACTTACTTATATACTTCTGTTGTTTAACTGTATAATCATAATCATATACACTACCCCATTTGGCAGGTTCTAAATCAGAATCAATAACCCTTAATGCCTGAAGAAGATTATCTCGCTTTTCGATAAATGTATTCCACTGTTCGTCAGTGTACCAATTATTATAGTTTTGCTCGTGTACTGCAACATAACAGGTTTGTTCAGCATAACAAGGACTTATCCATGGATTTTCATAAAATTCTTTTGTTTCGTCATACTTGTTTTGCAATACAACGGCGGTTACTTCTCCCTTTTCGTACTTGTACGCTACATCAAGAAGTTCATCTGCTAAATCACCGGATTTATTATAATAATTTCCTGAATAAGGTCTTCTGACACCGGTCGACATAAGATCATTGATAATATGTTGTGCATAGATTTCGCACTCACTGACATCAATTTCATCGTCCGAAACAGCAGAAACCGGCAGAATTGTTATACTTGAAATTAACACAACTGCAATCAGCAAAGCGCTTAATCTTTTTTTAATACTCATAATAATCTCCTTTCAAAATAATTTTTTATTTAACCAAACTTTCGTAACATCATACAAATCTCAAGAAATATGAGCTATTATTTTCTGTAATCTTGTCGCATCATGCACGGTAATATTGCCATCCATATCGACATCCGCAGCCAACTTCTGTTCTTCATTAAATGTTATTAGTTTAGCTAAGTATTCTTGTATAGATGTTACATCAATCATAGAAATGTCGCCGTCCAAATTAACATCGCCTAATATGACAACTTTACATTGCGTTGACTTTGAGTATAATGTTGTTGGATAAACAACATTTCCATACTTTTTTGAGGTAATTTTCACCCTAATATATCTGCCAAAATCATTGTCAGTTACTTCATAACTTGAGTTTACAGCATTACCTATATCATACCAATTATTTCCGTTGATTGATGATTGCCACTGGTAATTCACTTGATACGAATCTTTTACTGGATTGCCTATGCAAACAGCGTTTAAAGTTTCTCCCACTATTGGAAGTCCGTCAACTTTAACATCGCTAATTTCAGATTTAGGATTTACCACAACCGTTTTTACAATATTATTATTAAATCTAAAATATAATTCCTGATACTTACCGTTAAGTGAAGACAAATATTCTTTTTTTAGTGTAACAATACCATTCTCAAGTTCATAGTCTGTATCTTGATATAGCACTCTATTGTCAGAATTAGATATATTAAATAATTTGCAATCAGATACACATGTTATAGTAGCATCCTCATCTGTATTTATTATAGAACTCGGAGATAACGACACAGAATAATTTTGACTATCTGTATCTTTTAATACAGGTCTAATACAAAAATTTCCGTAAAGTTTATTTGTTGTTACATCCTTCCACTCCAAACTACTTTTGCCATTATCAATACAATAATAGCTTTCTCCGCTTAAAATACCTTTTGCTCCATTATAATCCCCCTCATAAGGAATATAAATTTTTGAATTGCTACTGTTAGGTATTATCTCAACAATTACAGCACATCTATCATCCGAGGAAAAAGTAAATGGTTTATTCAGAGGAACAGTTAAATATCCCTCTCCATTATAAATTCCGGATGCTAAAACCTCATAATCACTTACACTATTAGGAATAGAACCATTTTGCAGAGGAATTACTCTCACATTGTATGTACAATCAATAGTTTTTAAATAAAGCATTACCTTATTTATACATTCATAAGTATCAGTAAAAGATGACACATCATATACATTTGCCAAAAACACTCTATCTTTTAAAATATATTCTGGTTTAACCATGTTTGTTATTGGTAAATAATCATAAGAGAGCATATATTCGCTTTCGTCTGCAGGTTGGACTCCTGTTGTCACTGCAAACGGATTGTTTTTTGCGTTCAATGTAGCATCCTCATAGGAAATCCACATATATCCACTTCTTATGTCTTGATATCCCCAACTATTCTTCACCAACCATGCACCGTTACTTTTAGGTTTATAACCATTTCTAAAATTATCTTTTGAAAAATCATCATCCCACCCAACAATACTTATAGCATGATTCAAATAAGCATCAGACAAATTATTAAGAGTTTGTTCATTTCCATTTACATTTTTCACCATATTGGACTTATAAAATATACCCGCACCAACAGCACCATAATTCTGAATGGCATATTTAACATTATCTATATCTTTAGAAATATATCGAAAATCTGTAAGATTAAACAATGATTTTGAATCAGTAAATGCATCACCATTGTCCTTTATTTCAACTAAATTGTGATTTCTATTATAACGGATTTGAAAAATAGACAATGGATACTCTGCTTCACTAACATTTGCGTGCCACTTATAAACGTCCTTATAAAAAATCGGAGTATTCCAATTTGTCAAATACTGCGCCGCAACAGACTGAGTAGAACCTCTTTCAGGTCCTGTGTTATAATAACCCGACTCTGTCTGATTTTTATTTTCTTTTTTAATACAATCAGATAAAGCAACTGCACCATGCAATTCAGAAACATCAAATTTTCTACCGTACCGTGTTGCAATAAATTGTTCTTCTGTGGAAGCAGCGGCATACATCCAACAAATACCGACATCGCTTTGATTTCTTATATCTGTTAAATGATTACTTTCCCTTGGATCATACTTTGTAGTTAAAGAATAACCATCGTAACTGAATGATTCCTCCAAACGTTCTGTATCATCTGCGATATAGCCACCATTATCGTTTTCATCATCTACGGACTCTGATGCCAATACACTTTGAGTGAAAAAAATCGACAACAACAATAATGAAACCAACGAAATTATTCTAATTTTTTTCTTCATACTCTTCTCCTTTATAATATTTATATTTGTGTCCCTGATTAACTATTTTTAAATACAACCATTCTACCTTAGTTCCAGTTTATCACCTATATAAGTATATGTCAATGTTTTTTTAAAAGAAAAATCGTATTTTAGAAATATTTTTAATATCATTGGTATCATTACTTTTAATATACACGACTAAATTACGCTTGACTTTATAGAACAAGTGTTCTATAATTGAATAAAAACAAATGTTCGAGGTGATGCGTTGTGAATATTAATTGTGCCGTTGACAAAAGCAAATATAAAAAAGACAGGGTTATTCTTCACAGCGACTGTAACGGATTTTATGCGAGTGTTGAGTGTTTGCATCATCCCGAAATCAGAAACAAACCTGTTGCCGTGAGCGGTGATGCGGAAAATCGGCACGGAATTATTCTTGCTAAAAATGAGATTGCGAAGAAGTATAATATAAAAACAGGCGAGGCAATATGGCAGGCAAAGCAGAAATGTCCCGACCTCATAACCGTTCCTCCCCACTTTGATTTGTACAAGCGATTTTCAAAAATGGCAAGGAGAATTTACAGCGAATACACCGACAAAATCGAGCCGTTCGGACTTGACGAGGCATGGCTTGATGTTACCGACAATAAGAATATGAACGGCAAAGAGATTGCACTCGAAATTAATCGCCGTATAAAGCATGAACTCGGAATAACCGTAAGCATCGGAGTCAGCTTTAATAAAATTTTTGCCAAATTCGGAAGTGACTATAAAAAGCCTGACGCTATAACGGAAATCACACGGGAAAATTACAGAGATATTGTGTGGAACTGTCCTGCAAAAGACCTTTTGTATGTTGGCAGAGCAACGGGCAGAAAGCTTGAATCTATCGGCATTTATACGATTGGAGATATAGCAACCGCCGATGTTACACTGTTGCGGTCATATCTTGGAAAATGGGGCGACCTAATTTACGGCTTTGCAAACGGATACGACTCTTCCCCTGTTGCCCATATGAACGAAAACAGCGAGGTAAAGTCAATCGGTAACTCAACCACAACTCCGAAAGATATGGTAACCTTTAACGATGTAAAACAGGTTATATTCGTTTTGTGTGACAGCGTTTGCAGAAGAATGCGTGAACAGGGGTTTATGGCAAAAACGGTTTGCATTACGATTCGTGACAACGAGCTGATGTCATTCAACCGACAGCACACAACGGAAATCCACACAAATCTTACAAAGGATATAACAAATACGGCTATTGAGCTTTTCAAAAAAAACTATAAAATGGAAAAGCCGCTGAGAAGTATCGGGGTAAGCGTTACGGATTTCATTCACGATGATCAGCCGCACCAGATGAGCCTTTTGCGTGATGAAAAGCGACTTATTCAGAACGAACAGCTTGACAAAACACTTGACAGATTAAAAAAGCGATTCGGCAATTATGCTGTTCGCCCTGCCGTTTTGCTTGATGACAAGGAGCTTTCGGATTTTAACCCAAAGGAGGACCATACAATTCATCCTGTCGGATATTTATGATAACGATGCATCTTAGGCAAAAAATTAAAGATGTTTCTCTGATTTTAAGGGAGGTAACAAGCTATGAAAAAGTATGTTAAAGTTACTGCCACATTTGATTGTGACGGAGATCTTATCCCCGAATATATTGTGTGGGATGACGGAAGGAGATACCGCATTGACAAAATTTCCGATGTGCGGTATGCGGCATCTCTCAAAGCAGGCGGTGCGGGAATACGCTACACCTGCCATATTCTCGGCAAAGAACGATACCTGTTTTTGGAGGAAAACAGGTGGTTTGTCGATGCCAAACAATAAGCGGAGGATTATATGCATAAGGTCAAAGCAAAGGGAATTTTATCTGCCGCAAACGGCATGAACATTTACAGAGGATGCCAACACGGATGCATTTATTGTGACGCACGCAGTAAATGCTATCAGATGAATCACCGATTTGAAGATATTGAGGTGAAAGAAAATGCCCCGGAATTGCTTGAAAACGCATTAAAAAGGAAACGCAGAAAATGTATGATTGGTACGGGTGCGATGAGCGATCCGTACATTCCGCTTGAAAAAGAACTGAAACTGACACGAAGATGTCTTGAAATAATCAACCGCTACGGATTTGGGGTAACCGTACATACAAAATCGGCATCTGTTATAAGAGATATTGACCTGTTTACGAAAATAAACGATAAAAGCAAGGCTGTGTTACAGATGACGCTTACAACGGCAGACGAAAGCCTTTGCAGAATAATTGAACCGAATGTTTCCGTTACTAAAGAAAGATTTGAAACGCTCAAGGCATTTCACGAAAACGGTATTCCGAGTGTTGTGTGGCTTTCTCCGTTTTTACCGTTTATAAATGATACAAAAGAAAATATCGACGGACTTTTAAAGTATTGCATTGATGCAAAGGTTCATGGAATAATATGCTTTGGCATAGGTCTTACTCTGCGTGACGGTGACAGAGAATATTTTTACAGCCGGCTTGACAAACACTTTCCGAATATGAAAGAACGATACATTTATACATACGGAAATTCATATCAGCTTATGAGCAGTAACAATAATGTTCTGATGAACAGGATTTCAGAAGTTTGCAGAAATCACGGAATTATGTTCGGAGTTGAAAATGTGTTTTCGTATTTGCATAAGTTTGAAAGCAAAACCGAACAGCTAAGTCTGTTTGACGGAATATAGAAAAATAAAAAAGATATACGGCAGAAAATTTTACCGTATATCTTTTGTTTTTTAAGTATTTACTGTTTTACAAATGTGATTTCATAGTCGTTATATTTAAGCACAACAGCCGAAATTTTACCGTTCTTTTGTGTGAGTGCGGCGGAAGTATTTGTTCCGTCATCAAATGACAAATTGACTTTGTCCGAAGCAGACACGGTATATTTTCCGCTGTGAGTTCCGTCATCCGGACTTCCCGGCGAAAGCCATAAAGTAAAAGTGCCGTCATCGGAAAATGACATAGAACCCTGATAAGCACTGTAATTTGTGTTGTAAACCTCACTCATTTCAACCTCATCACCGCTCGCATTCTTAGCACCTTCGGGAATCCATGCAGACGAGGTAAGCTCGGCGGTTACTGACGGTGAAAGCACATTAACGGCAACGATTGCCGCAATGATAAATATGCAGGCGGCAATAACCGATGTAACAATTGCTGTTGTTTTCTTTTTCTTATTCTTCTTTTTTACAGCCCTGTTAGTCTCAAATTTTGCATAGTCAGGCTTTTTAACAGATTTTTTACTCATTTAATCACCGATATTTTACTTAAAGGATACAATAATTCCGCCGTAGTTTACGGTAATTTCAGCAGGAACATCACCGTTCCATTTGGTTACGGCAGCAATAACATTTTTATCGTTGGAATATGTTATTACAACGGAGTCGCCCTCAACAATGTACGCACCCGAATTTGCCGAGGCACTTGTGATTCCGTCAATGAATGTTCCGTCCTCATTAAAAGTAAATCCGCCGCCTGAATAAGCAGAACCGAAAAGATCTCTCAAAGAATATTCTTCAGAAGAATTTTCGTCTTTTGCATAGTACGGAATAAGAGTTGCACTGAATTTTGGCTTTTGCTTCTCTCCGCTGATTGTCGGAACAACAATTTCACTGTCATTTGAAGATGTTTCGGCTGTGTATCCCTGTTCTGTCGGCTCTTGTGAAGCTTCACCCGATTTGGTTGCAGGCTGTGTGGTTTCGGATACAGAGTCGGAAACATTCTGTGTTGAGTTTGTATTATCGGCGATTGTTGAAGCAGCCGCAGTCGGTACTGTTGTTGCCGAATTATTATTTTTACCCGAAAGATTCATAAACAGGATAACCGCACCTGCAATTACTGCAACAAGTACAACAACACAAATAATTATTATCAATGATTTTTTTGAACTTTTAACTGCGTGTTTACCGCTCATTTTGCGTTCTTCCTTTCTTCAGCCTCTTTTTTAAGCTTTAAAAGATAACTTCTTTTCATCATTTTTCCGTTATAGAAAATAAATTCATCACCGTCAGCCGATTCGTCAATTTCAAGATCCGAATAATCTTCCGCAACAGGCTCTTCATCATCACGGAACTGACCTTTGCGTCTGTTCTCCATTTTCTTATCAATTGTCTTACTCTTTGAATCCCTGTCAACAATCATTGAATACATATTCTTATAAACTGCAGAATTGATTATAAAAGATAAAATTGACGGAACAATGAACAATGCAAGAACAATTGTGAAAATGATGAGCAGTACCGGAGTAAAACTGCACATAAGCACCGTTGCACAAACGAGGAATAAAATAAGAATTCCGAAAACTGCAAACAGATTGTGTTTAAGCTCACCGAATGTCATAAGTGCGCTGTTTTTGTAAATATCCTTCATCTTGATATCAAAAGTAACCGTCATAGGCGGAACATAGAAGAACATAAACAGAAAGAAAATTGCAATTAAAATACAAATAACAAGCGGAACATAAAACATTCCGTTCTTTGAACCGAGTCCGAGATAAAGAACAATTGAGTAGTAGCTGATAAAAACAGCGGCATACATCACAACGCCGTGTATGAGGAATCTGAGCAGATTTTCCTTTATTCCGCCGATGAAATTTGAGAAAACATCAACATTTTCCTCTCCCCTTACCATATGGGAAGTAACCTGAGTTACGCCGGCATAAAACGGAAAAAGCGGAATTATCGTAAGAAAATATATAAACATTGAATTAATACCCGTAAGGGTATTAATCAAAAAGAAAATTCCGAATATTACGGCAAACGGCAATGCAAAAAGCACATTCGTTAGCAAAAGTCGTGGTAAATTGTGAAACAATGACGAGAAAAATCCTGTCAATGCTACAGCGTTCTTTTCCGATGCCATAGCGCCCTCCAAAATTAAAAATTGAACGCTCCCGAAAACAAGCACCACAAAGCCGTGTCCAACAAGGTTGAACAAAAGGTCATTATGAGTGCCGAAACAGATCGGGAACAAAAATCAATCACCTCATTTTTCAATGAATTTGTTTGATGAGAGTGACCGATTAAGCTGAAAAACATCTGTTTTGAAATTTCAAAAGCATATGCCGACAGCCTTACAAGTGCCAGACAGAACAAAAATGTTCCCGGCAACACAACAAGCAGATAAAAACCTGCTCCTTTAAGTGAATATGTAATAATAAGATATGCCGCAGTAAGTCCTGTTCCAAAGCCTTTAAATGCTGAAACAAACGGCAAAAACGGTATTCCCCACGGTGCAAGTCCCAAGAGGAATACAACTGTGAGAAATATAAAATCAGATGCAAAGCAGGCACAAAATGTGCTGACGGCATTCTGACCGAGCCTTGCATCAAGATTTGTAGTAAACAGAAAATCAAGGGAATCAAGCATTTGCTTATCGGCTTTTGATGCATAAATTGAACCGAAAACAAGTCCGGTAAGAAAAGCCGAAACAAAGATAAGCACCACGGAATATCGTCTTATAAAAAATCTGACATCAGACGGTGAAATTCCCTTTGATCTGCGAAAAAGATAACGTTTTTTAAAAGAAAATACAATGCTTTTCATAAAATACATTCCTCTCATTGGTTGTCCGTTAAAATATATGAGGAATGTATTCATTTTATGTTAAGGCAAAATTATTTGCCAAGCTCCTCTGCCCTCTTTGTACAAGCGTCCATGCCGTCAAGAACAGCCTCATAGAAGCCGTGTTCTTTAAGCTTATCCATAGCGGCAATTGTTGTGCCTCCCTTTGAGCAAACCCTGTCTATGAGTGTTTCAACAGGCTCACCGCTGTCACGGAGCATTGCTGCCGAACCCTCAAGAGTTGCACAGACAAGGTTCATGGCCTTGTCATAGTCGATTCCGCAATTCTTTGCGTAATCAGCCATAGCCTTTGCAAAAAGATAAATATAAGCAGGACTGCTGCCGTTTACCGCAATTATTTCATTCATATGGCTTTCGTCAATATATTCGCAAACACCGCTGCCTGCAAACATATTGTAAACGATTGTTTTGTCATCATCACTGATATTCTCAGACGGACAAAGGGCTGTTGCACCCTTTTTGAGCAAGAGAGGCGTATTAGGCATAACCCTTACAACAGGGCAGTCACACTCAAGACCTTTTCTTACATATGCAATAGATATGCCTGCGGCAATTGATACTACAGTTTTGGCTGTTGTAATGCTGTTTTTGAGGGACTCAAGAACTTCGGGATAATTCTGCGGCTTGACTGCAAGAACAACAATTGAGCTGTTCTTTGCAATTTCATCGGCAGATGTCATTACATTTGCACCCATATTTTTCATAGCGGCACACTTTTCTTCGCTTACATCAAAAACATTGATAAAATCAGCCTTGCCGTTGTTTTGTGCCATAAGACCTTTTATAATGGCTGTTGCCATATTGCCTGCGCCTATGAAACCTATTTTTTTCATTTTAAGACCTTCTTTGCAAAAATTAATATCAGATACCGAAACTCGGATTTGAGTAACATGAGAAATGGAATTTGTGATAATTGTGCTGACCGTCACGGTCATAATCGCCGTAGAGGAAGGTTTCCGCCTCGTCAACTCTTCTGTACAAAAGTCCCCAATAGCAAGAACCTGCCGCATGGTGATACTGCAAAAGTGCATCAATGAGGTTCTGCTTATTGACATTATTCAAATCTCTTGAACCGCCCGAAGCAGAAACATAGTCCTTGTGGATATATCCTGTTGTGCCGTTTGAAAGCTTAACTTTATACCAGTTTGTGTTATAACGCTTTCCATCAACAAATTTAAGTTTTGTTCCGTAGTTCATACGGGTAACAACGGAGTAGTTAGTTCCTGCACCTCTTCTGAGGTTTACATCTGAACCTGTAACCGTACCCGAAGCGCCTGCTTTGATAGTACCGCTTGAACCTGTGTTCAAGAGAACAGACTGAAGTTCGGAGTCATTGTAGAACACACCGCTGCCTACATTGTATGCAAAGCACACAAGTGCGTCAAACTGTCGCTGATTGAACTTTATGCCGTTGTTTACAAGGTAGGAATTTGTTGTGGTGGTATATCCGCCCTTGTTCACGGTCTGGCAAAGATAAGCATATGCCTGATTTGAAGTTATGTTGTTGTAGAACTGTTCGCCTGAAATTACAACCTTACCGTAACCGAGTGTAGGATCGGTTGTAATGCTGTCTGCTGTGACTTTCGAGAGAAATCCCTCATAGTTTGCAATAAGCTTGATTACCTCATCACTCGCTCTGCGCTCGGCACAGGCTGTGGTGGTTTTATTGGTTGTTGAGGTTACAAACACCTCGCCCTCACCGCCGCCTGCCGTGGTGTAATACTTTGATTCGGTTTTAAATTTAGAATATGCCTTAACAGACCATTTGCCTGATTTTGAAAGCTTTTGTGTACCTGTCCAGATATAGGAGTTACCGTCTTTAACCTTGCTTGTTGCAGTAACTTTATATGAAGTTGAACCGTTTGTAACTACAAAATACACGCCTACCCTGCCTGTGTCGGTAATAGCCTTAAAGCTTACATTTGAATTAAGCGGAGCGGAGTTTGGTGACGCATAGCAGAAACGCACGCTTTCCCTCGGCATAACATGGATAAGACAGGTTGCCGCACCGTATGATGTTGAGGCAGTGATTGTTACATAGCCCTTGCCTACCGTGTCAACAACACCGTTCTTAACTGTTGCGATTTTCGTATTTGAACTTGACCATGTGACACCGCTTGTTCTTGATTTCAAAAGCATTGACTTCTGCCACGGAAGATTCACATTACTGTTGGATATATTTACAGATGAACCGGATCTTACGGTAATTTTGCAGGTTGCAGAATGCGAACCGCTTTTCGCAGTAATTGTTGCAGAGCCTGCTTTCTTGGCTGTTACAATACCACGAGAGTCAACGGTTGCAACGCCTGTATTTGAGCTTGACCATGAAACACTTCCGGACGCTGTTGCAGTAATTGCAAATCTGTTGCCTGTGAAAATTGATTTGCTTGATACGGAAAGTTTAACAGATGAACCTGTTGACGGTTTTGCGGTTGTAGGCTGAGTCGTTGTAGGCTGTGTCTGACCGTTCATCTTAACATAGTCTTTTTTTACATAGCCTGTTTTTGAATTTGATGTAAGCTTAATATTATACCAGTCACCGTTATAAAGCTTTGTGCTTACAAAAGTAACCTTTGTATTTACTCTCATACACTCAACGACAGAATAGCTTGTACCGGCACCGCTTCTGAGATTTACATAATCGTCTGTTATGTAACCGCTTACGGTTGACGCTGACGCAGTCGGCTGAGTTACAGGTTTGGTTGCCTTTGTTGTAGGTTGTGTTGCCTTCGTTGTAGGTTGGGTTGAACTGTTAATTTTTACATAGTCTTTTTTTATGTAACCTGTTTTAGCAGTTGAAGTAATCTTAACCTTATACCAAGCCGAGTTGTAGAGTGAAGTGCTTACAAAAGTAAGCTTAGTATTCTTTCTCAGACAATCAACAACCGAATAATTTGTGCCTGCTCCGCTTCTCAGATTTACATAATCATCGGAAACATAGCCTGTTACGCTTGATGCCGTTGCCGAAGAACTTACGGCAACATATTCCTTTGTAACATAGCCTGTCTTTGAATTTGATTTAAGCTTGATTTTGTACCACTTTGAGTTATAGAGCTTTCCGTCAACAAAAGTAAATTTTGTGTTCTTTGCCATACAGGTTATAACCGAATAATTCGTACCTGCACCGCTTCTCAGATTTACATACGACGCATTTATATAGCCTGATGCGCCTGCTGATACGCTTGCGGAAACCTCCTCGGTTGATTGAGCCGCATTAGCCGAAAATGCAGTTATTGCAACAGCACCTACCGATACTGCCATAAGAACCACAAGGACTATGCAGACTATGCGGACAAACAATTTTTGCTTTTTCATTTAGGTCCACCTTCTCAAAACTTCTTTGAATTATAATTACTTGTGAAAATTACCGAATATTTTACCTCTTAATCTGCGAACATACTGCATAACAAAGACGGTAATTGCATAATCATAGAGCAAAAAGAAAATATTTCCGGCAATCAAAAATGCCCACGGAACATAAAAACCGAAAACGGTAAATTCATCTGTCGGAATTGACAAAAGCCATGTTGCGACAAAGAACGAACCGATGGCGGCAACATTAAATACCGCAAACTTGAGTATGTATTGAACTGCCCTGTTTTTGATTTTAAATTCAAAAGCGCCCTTTAAAATCGGATAATAGCCGAAAAGTGCAATGAAATATATAACAGCCTCTTTATCGCCGGCAAGGAGCGTTGAAAGCACGGCAGTTACACAAAACACACCGATAGCCCATCCATAGCCGTATTCAACAACTATGCAGGAAATGAGAATTCCTGCAAGACAGGGCAAAGCGTATGTTCCGATTGGAACAAGAGATGTCATCATCATAAAAACGAGTGAGAGCGCCGCAATAATTCCGCAAACCGCAATACGCATTGTCCCCTTTTTGATACCGTTTTTCTTCATATTAACATCCCATCCTGCAACAATCACACAAGCAGTTTGCACACATCATTCCTGCACAAACATCGCAGAAGGATGAACCTGTTGCGTTAGGATTTGTTTGAGTATAACCGCCGTAGTTGTATGCTCTCTGGTTCTGCATATTGTTAAGAGCGGCTCGGTATTCCGTGTTGTTGGGGTCCATATTGCACGCAGTTGTGAAATATGAAAAAGCCTGTTCAGACCAACCTCTGCGGTATGCAATCATACCCTTGAGATAATGCCATTCGGCGGTTCTCATCGACTGTGCTGTGTTTTCAAGAATCTGATCGGCCTGATCAAGAAGTCCTCTCTGAATGTAAATTCTTACATTGTAGAACTGTGAGCTTGAAGAATTTGCGTTATAGGACGAACTGCCTGTTGAGCCTGTACCCTTACCCTTCTGACGCATCTGATTAATCATATCGTATGCCTCATTAATCTCCTTCATTTTCTGCTCCGCAACATCCGCAAGAGGGCTGTCGGTGTAGTTATCGGGATGATATTTTTTAGCAAGGTTTCTGTACGCTGCTTTTACTTCTTCATCGGTAGCTGTTTCAGACACACCGAGAACCTCATAAGGATTATTCATTATTGACCTCCGTATCAAGTTTGCTTGTTACTCTGTTTTGTGATGCAGGGAATCCCAAAAGCATCATATTATCTAAAATTCCCTTAAAATCGGTAAAGCTCAAAAGATTGTAGGCATCATATGCCCTTGCAAGTGACTGATTCAGCACCGCTTTTATAAAATCCGATGATTTTACCTCACCTGTTTTCTTGTTTACAAACGGATTAAATCCGTTTGATTTGATATCTTTTTCTATATCATCTGCGGCATCGACAAGATAAATCCACCTGCCGATATGATAGCCGAATTCATAGAGAACTCTTTTTTGAATTTCATCATGAGCCTCAGCCGACAATACAGCAGCGAGCATTAATGCCGTTGGATGAGCCGACATATCTACAGACGGCTTTTCCGAATGCTCAGCATCATACTGCATCTTCATCATATCAGAAACCGCTTTGTCCATATCAGGATACTTATCTGCCGCCTTTTTCCTCTGATGAGAAAAGAAAGGCTTTATGATTCTGCACAACAGCTTTTTAAAAAATCCGCTGTCCTGAATATCATCAATGATTTTATAATAAACCGATATCATTGAAAATGCGGCAGCCTTTCTGTATGCGTCACCGGAATCTGTTGCAAACTTGCATTTTTTAAGAGGATTACAGGTGCATCTGCCGTCTTTAAAGCCTTTGCATGAACGGTTAAGCGACATTAAAAGCATTGCATAAAATGTGCAGTCATAGCTTAGCGTAAATCTTGTAAACACGGAGTAATCCTTACCCATTTGCCTGCAAAGACCGCAATACACAGCCTTATAAGCCTCGGATTCACGAACAAGCAGTTCGCTCTTTTGAATCTGCAAATAACCAAACACGGATTTTCTCCTTTATACAATAATACATAGTATATTGTACAACAAAACAGAGTTAAAAGCAACAGAATAACGGTATATTCTTTGGATAATCAGCCAAAATGAGCTTATTAACGGGAAATGTTGCAAAAATTTTCTTCTCATATTATAATCATAGTGCAGATGTTCTCTTCTGTTAAGAATTGAATGTCAAAAATTATTTGCAAAACTAAAAAGGAATTTGCATATTATGAATGTTTACGATTTTGACAAAACGATTTACTATGGGGACTCAACAGCCGACTTCTATTTATTCTGCCTTAAAAGGCATAAAAAAATACTCACTCTTGCCCCATCGCTTTTGGGAGCATTTTTAAAATTCTATGTATTCAAAAAAGGCACAAAAACTGATTTTAAAGAAAAAATGTACAGATTTCTTACCTATTGCGATACTGAAAAGGATGTAAATGATTTCTGGAAGGAATACATAGGAAATATAAAACCGTTTTACCTTGAACAAAAGAAAGATGATGATGTAATTATTTCGGCGTCACCCGAATTTTTGCTGAAACCCGTTTGCAAAAGGCTCAAAATAAAAAACCTTATGGCATCAAAGGTAGATATGCACAGCGGAAAATATTCGGGTGTAAACTGTCACGGCAAGGAAAAGGTAAAACGATTTTATGAGGCTTTTCCTGACGGAAAAATTGACAATTTTTATTCGGACAGTTACAGTGATTCGCCGCTTGCGGAAATTGCAGAAAAAGCTTTTATGGTTGACGGCGACAAGGTTGAAGGTTGGATATTCTTTAAATAATTTTTACGGAGCAGAAATCTGTTCCGTATTTTTATTTTTTCGGGTTGCCAAAACATTGAGCCGTGTTTGTGTCCGACAAGTGTTTCAGCGGTTTTATCTGTTGAAATAGAAAAATTGCTATATGTCATACTTCCGTCCTCGCCAATACGGCTTGTTCATCGTCATACTTTCATCAACGCTCTCCCTAAAAACAGTTGTTTTC
>ERZ1106952.312-NODE-312-length-26555-cov-98.163245_pt1 | contig 26555 bp, 26 predicted proteins | sample MGYA00403677_ERZ1106952 | MGnify/ENA primary metagenome ERZ1106952 (study PRJEB35170, sample SAMEA104062415) | human gut metagenome | biome: human gut; feature: human-associated habitat; material: faeces | place: Denmark | collected 2012-05-14 ...
AACCAACGATCACTGAGTTGCAGTCAGTTGCCTTGCCAGCTTGGCTAAGGAACCATCCTAAACTTGTTTTCGCAAGTATGATTTTAGCAAATAGATAATAAAACTTCAACAATAAAGTATAACTTTTTAAAAAAACTTTATTTTAAAATCTTATTTATAAATAATATGTTTAAAGTTGAAAAAAGTTCTAGAAAATATATAATTATTTTGTAACAAGTTTTATGGAAAGTTTAAGAAAAATATATCGTATTGGTCATGGACCATCATCATCTCATACAATTGCTCCTCAAATGGCATCTCATTATGTTTTAAAAAAGCATCCAGATGCTGATTTTTTTAAGGTAACATTATTTGGATCATTAGCTTTGACAGGTCATGGTCATTTAACTGATACAATTATTAAAAAAGTTTTCAAAAATAAAAGAGTTGGTATTATTTTTGATTATTATAAAAATGTTATTCATCCTAATACAATGTTAATTGAAGTTTTTAAAGAAAATAATAAAATTGCTGATTATAATATTGTTTCATTAGGTGGAGGTTCATTTTTAGTTAATGATAAACAAATAGAAAAAGATGATAATATTTATCCTTTTTCAAATTTTGATGAAATAAAAGAATTTTGTAAAAAAAATAATTTGTCTCTTTCAGAATTTGTTTATAAATTTGAAGATAAAAGAATAAAACAATACTTAGATAAAGTGTATAAAACGATGGAAAGCGCTATTAAAAGAGGTTTATCTAAAGATGGTTTTCTTCCAGGTGGTTTAAAAGTTAAAAGAAAAGCAAAACTATTTTTAAATGCAAAAGAAAATGAATCTTTTGATACTTATAAAATTCGTAAAATTTCTTCTTATGCATATGCTACTAGCGAAGAAAATGCGAGTGGTGGAACAATTGTTACAGCACCTACTTGTGGTTCATGTGGGGTTTTACCTGCTGTTTTATTTTATTTAAAAGAAATTAATCATTATTCAAAAGATGAAATTATTGATTCTTTGGCGGTTGCTTCGCTTTTTGGTAACATTATTAAAACTAATGCTTCTTTATCTGGAGCATATGCTGGATGTCAAGCGGAAATTGGATCGGCTTGTTCTATGGCTGCAGCTGCTTGCAGTTATTTATCTTGTGCTAGTATTGAAGAAATTGAATATGCTAGTGAAATTGCAATGGAACATCATTTAGGATTAACATGTGATCCTGTTAAAGGTTTAGTTCAAATTCCTTGTATTGAAAGAAATGCTGTTGCTGCTTTAAGAGCAATTGATGCGAGTAGATTAGCAAGTTTTATAACTTCATCAAGTCAGATTTCATTTGATACAGTTGTACAAACAATGTTAGAAACTGGTAAAGATTTAGCTAAAGAGTATAAAGAAACTTCTTTAGGTGGATTAGCTAGAAATTATAAAAAAAACTAAGTATTGTCAACTACAATTTAATATGTAGTTTTTCAAAACTTAGTTTTTTCTTAGATATATTTTTTGTTAATTTTTCTTTTTATACCTTTTACAATAAAATATGTTGGTATTGCAAGAATGGTTAATCCTAAAATTATATAGTAAGGTATCATATTTGTTGATGCTCTAACTTGTGACCACATAATGACAACATCTTTGTTTGCTTCACCAAAATCATTCATAACAGCGCATCTTTTAATAATTTTATCTGATGGATATTGAGATTCAAGAGTATTTTGATGGAAATCATCATAAGGATAGACTAATGTTGATTTATCTTCTGGAAGGGCATCTTTGAAATAGTATGATACATCATATCCTTCATCAAGTGGTGCATCTTCTTCATTTACTTCTGCAAAAAACTCTTCATCAGTTGGTAAATTACCTTGTGAGTCTTTAATACATAAATAGAATTTATTATTATAATGAACATAATTATAATCCGCTTCATATTCATCGTCTATATAAAATTCTGTTGCTCCATACCAAGGCATAACAGTGTTAAAAACATCTTCAGAAGCAATAAATGACGAATAACCAATGTATGACATGTTAGCAGCAGCGTATGTTGGATCGGATAAGAAGTTGATAAAGGCATAAGCAAGTTCTTTGTTTGCTTTTTTTGGCATACACCAACCATCATACCAAATATTGCTACCTTCTTCAGGTACAGAATAGTAAAGATATTTTGGATTATTTAATGATGAGGCTGTATCAATAGAATAAATAGCATCTCCTGACCAAGCAAGGTTCATTTTGATTTTACCATCGATAATATCATTTTTACCTGAGTCAACTTCAAAACCATAAATATTATTCTTTAATGAGCATAATTCATCTCTAACAACTTTAATATCTTTTTCTTCGTGGCGATCGAATACTTCTTGGAGTTTAATATTATATTTGGAAATGAAATCATTATATTCTTCATTTGATAAATCTTCTTCATTTCTTCCATTTAATAATTGGTCTTTGTATGAATCTAATTCATCTTTGTATCCATGTAATATACCAATTACATATGTGTCTCTCATGGAATTTTTTACAGAAGCATATTTATAATATTGATTATCCCAATAAACATCCCATGAAGCAGCATCTTCTTGCGATATATATTCAGGATCATAAATAATTCCTAATGTTCCCCACATGTATCCAGCAGCGTAATCACCTAGTTTCTTTTTGTTTCCATTTTCATCTAGGATTGTTGCTTCCATATTATTAAATCTATTAATGATATTTGTAGCACCATATTCATAGTATGTTGATAATTTTTCTTTATCGATTTTTTCAATTAAATCTTCGTTTATTAATCGTTGAATCATATATTCAGATGGACAAACTAAATCGTAATATCCTTCATTTTGAAGTGTCATTTGATTGTACATTGTTTCAACTGTATCAAATGTATAGTAATTTACTTTTACATCATAAACATATTCAAATAAAGTTATTAAATCGATGTAACCTTCTTCTTCATCAAAACTTGATGAAATATAATCTTCACAATTGTATATAGTTAATTCTTGTCCTTCAAATCCTGATACTTTTTCTGGTAATTCAAAATATGATGGAATGGTTGTAGTTTCTTCTTGTTCTCCACATCCACTTAATAAAGAGATAGAAATTAAACCAATGGCTAAAATTTTATATTTATTCATTTATTTTCCCTCCTTAATTAAGGATTTATTTGTATTCTTTTTTGTTGAAATATTGTTAATAATGACAATAATAACTGCTAGTAAAAATATAAATGTTGTTAACGCTCTTACTTCAGGTGGCATTGGCCTTTTGGAAAGAATTTTTTGAACATATGTTGATAATGTTTCAAAACTTGGTTCTTTTAAATATTGAGTTATAACAAAATCATCAAGAGATAAAGTAAGTGAAAGCATAAAACCTGACATAATTCCTGGTATTATTTCTGGAAGAATAATTTTAAATAAAGCATGTTTTGGAGTTGCACCTAAATCTAATGCTGCTTCATAAATATTTGGATCCATTTGTTGAAGTTTTGGCTTAACAGATAAATAAACAAATGATATTGTTAATACAACATGACCAATAAGTAGAGTTAAGAAAGTAAATTTTCCTCCTGTGAAAGTAACAAATAAAACTGCTAAAGATAAAGCCATAACAATTTCAGCATTAACTACAGGAAGTTGAGTAATAGTTTCAACTGTCTTTTTGTATCTTTTGGAACTATAGAAGGTTCCAATAGCTCCTAAAGTCCCTAAAATTGTTGAAACAATTGCAGAAGTGATTGCAATTAATAAAGTATTTAAGACAGCTTGCATTAAATGTTCATTTTGAAACATTTTAGCGTATAAGTCAAAAGAAAAGCCATCCCAAACACCAATTGTTTCACTTGTAGTAAAAGAGAAAACAATTAAAACGAAAATTGGCAAATACATTAAAAATAAAATTAAATAAATAAAAGATTTCGCTAAAATTTTTTTTACCATATTGATGTCCTCGTGTTTTCTTCTTTGGAAAAGCGTCTTGTTAGCATGACACTTATTCCAATTAATAAAAGCATAATCAATGCCATAAATGAACCGAAGTTCCAATCATTTTGATTAAAATATAAATCAATATATGAACCAAATAAAACAACATTATATTCAGATAATAAATCTGAAATAACATAACTAGATATAGTTGGCATGAAAACCATAGTAATCGCGGATATGATTCCAGGCATTGTCATAGGAATAATAACTTTAGTAAATGTTTGAAATCCATTTGCTCCTAAATCATAACTTGCTTCGATTTGGCTTTTATCCATTTTTAGCATAGTTGAATACAATGGTAAAATTACAAATGGAATGTAATTGTAGACTAAACCAATAATGGTGGCTAATTCTGGATGAGTGCCTCCACCTATTTTTAACCAAGTTAATAATTCTCTAGTTGCACCAGTACGAATAACAAAATTAATCCACATAGGCATAATAAATAATAAGACAATAACTTTGTTTTTATTATATTTTTTATTTGCAAGTAAGTAAGCAATAGGATACCCAATTATTAAGCAAATTATAGTATTAGCAATGGCAAATACCAGTGATATCAATAAGACATTAACATTTGTCATATCAGAGAAAAATTTTTGAAAATTAGCAAAAGAAATTCCACTTTCTCCTTTATTAGTGAATGCATAGTAAACTATTAATAATAAAGGTGCTATAACAAAGAAAAGGAAAAATAAAACATAAGGTATAGAAAGATATTTTCTTTGAAATCTAAATTTCATATTTTTTAATATCTCCTTTTAATTTCATTTTGATAAATTCAGGTTTGATTTTGATAGAAACAATATCGCTTTCATTCCATGTCCATTCATTATCGACAACAAAGTCTTCTTCATCTTCTGTTCTAATAATATATTGATAATGGTCTCCTTTATAAACCATTTGAATGATAGATCCAGTAATGTTTCCTTCTTCCATATTGTCAGACATTTCGATATTTTGCATATCTACATTTACTATTACATCAGCATCATTTAAATCATATTTTTTATTGTCAGGTCCAATTAAATATCCTTCTTCATCTAAAGTGGAGCCTTTTAATAATGTTGTAACATCAACATCCCATTCTGTTCCAGCAAAAACTACTTGATTATTTTTATTGATATAAGCATCATCATAGATATTTGTTGATACTTCTCTATGCATAATATGAATGTTTTCTGGAGTTATAGATAAAGAAACTAATTTATCTTGAGGATATGATTCTGTCGATTGAACAATTACTTCACTTTTACCAACCATTACTACATATTGATAATGAATTCCTTTAAATATTTTTGATTTAATAATTCCATCAACTGTTCCTTTACCTTGTTCAGAAATAATAATATCTTCTGGTCTTAAGACAACATCAACTTTTTCATTGATTGGGAAATCATCAACCATTTTGAATAATTTATTTAAAATTTTAACTTCGTGATCTTTAAAAATAGTTCCTGAATAAATATTTGATTCACCAATAAAATCAGCTACGAATGCATTTTTTGGTTCATCATATATTTCTTTTGGCTTACCAACTTGTTGGATAATTCCATCTGCCATAACTACTATTGTATCTGACATAGTTAAAGCTTCTTCTTGGTCATGGGTAACATAAATAAATGTTATGCCAAGTTTTTTATGCATTTCTTTTAATTCAAGTTGCATTTCTTTTCTCATTTTTAAATCAAGTGCACCTAAAGGTTCATCTAAAAGAAGAATTTCTGGTTCATTAACAATAGCTCTAGCAATAGCGATTCTTTGTTGTTGGCCTCCAGAAAGTGTCGAAATATCACGATTTTCAAATGCCTCTAAATCAACAATTTCTAATGCTTTTTTCACTTTTTTAGCAATTTCTTCTTTGCTAAGATGAATCATTTTTGTCTTTTGATTTCCTTTTTTGTCAGTATATGTATAAGGAATTTTTTTGAGATTTAATCCGAAAGCAATATTTTCATAAACATTTAAATGAGAAAATAAAGCGTATCTTTGGAAAACAGTATTAATTGGTCTTTTATATGGAGAAAGGTTGGAAATATCTTTACCATTTAATAAAATTTGACCACTTGTTGGTGTATCAAAACCTGCAATCATTCTTAATGTTGTTGTTTTACCACATCCAGAAGGACCTAAAAAAGTAACAAACTCTCCTTTTTTTATTTTAAGGTTGAAGTTTTCAACAACATATGTGTCAGCATCGTCAAATTTTTTGTATACATTATTTAATTCAATAATAAAATCTTGTGTTTCGTTCATTTTTTTACCCCTTTAAAAATTTGGTGGACTAGAAATCCAAATTATTTTTGCATTACTATTTGATGTATTTTTTAAATAGTGTGTTTTTGATGATTCGTAATAAAAGGATTCTCCTTTTTTACATTTAAATTTTTGATTATCTAGGCAAACTAGAATACTTCCTTCAATAACATAGCCAAATTCTTCACCCTCGTGGGGGTAATCAATTGGTGTTGATTGATTAGGATATAAATTAAGTAAGATTGGTTCCATTTCATTTTTTTGAGCGTTAGTAATTAGCCATGTAATTGAACCATATTCATTGTTCTTAGAAAAATAATTTTCTTTGGTAAATACAATTTTTTCAGAGATTGTATCACTTGAGAAAAACTCATTTAAATTACTTCCCAGTACATCAAGAATATCAACTAATGTGGCGATTGATGGTGAAGTTAAATCATTTTCTAGTTGTGAAATATACCCTTTAGTTAAATCGCATCTAGAAGCGAGTTCTTCTTGAGTTAAGTTATTTAAAGTTCTAAGCATTTTAATCTTTTTTCCAATGACTTCCATAACCTCTCCTTGAGTTTTGTAGTTTTAAGTTTAAAGTTTAATAAAACTAAACAAAAGACGAAAATATTTTATTTATAATTGCTTATATAGTCAACAAAAATGTTAAAAAAATTTTAATTTATTTTTTTCTTAAAAATATTTACAATTAAATTAACTGTTTATTTTTTTAAAAAAATCCTAAAAATAGGTGCTTTTTCTGAATTATCATATTTTATTATTTGCTATAAAATTTTATTAAAAAAAGTAATAAATTTTTTAAAATCTAATTTAGAAAAAAATTTCTTGTTTCTTATAAAATTATCGATATAATAATTTTGTATGCAAATATTGAATGTTCAACAGTTAAAAAAAGAGTTTGGGGATGATATTTTATTTGAAGATGTTTCATTTTCTTTAAATGATAATGATCGTCTTGCTTTAATTGGCCCAAATGGAAATGGAAAATCAACTTTAATCAAAATTATCTTAAATGAAGTAGATAAAACTAGTGGAGAAGTTGTACTTGCAAAAGGAACAACAATTGGCTATTTATCACAAGATGTTATTACTAATTTAGATAATAATTTATATGACGAAGTTGAAAGTGTTTTTTCTTCTTTAATAGAGCAAGAAAAGAAACTAAAGGAAATGGAAGATGAAATTTCTTTAAATCCTAATAATGTCGAACTTATTGAAGAATATGGTATTAAACAAAATGATTTTTTAGAAAAAGGTGGATATAATTATCACTATTTAATTAATATGATGTTATCAAAATTTGGCTTTTATAAAGAAGATTTAACAAGAACCATTTCTTCTTTTTCTGGTGGAGAAAGAACTAAGATTGCTTTTGTTAAATTATTATTAATTAAACCAAATTTATTAATATTAGATGAACCAACCAATCACTTGGATATATCAACAATTGAATGGCTTGAGCAATATTTAAAAGGATATGAAGGTGCTTTACTTTTTATAAGTCATGATCGTTACTTTATTGATGCTTTAGCTAATAAAATTGTCGAATTAGAAAATAAAACATCTTCTTTTTATAAAGGTAATTATACTTATTATGTCGAAGAAAAGAAATTAAGATATGAACAACTGCTATCTAAGTATAATAATCAACAAAAAGAGATTGCACGTTTAAAACGCTTTATTGAGTTTTATAAACCAAAACCACGATTTGTAGCAAGAGCAAAAGATCGTGAAAAAAAACTTGAACATATGAAGATAATTGACAAACCTGTTACAGAAAATAATTTTTTAAAATTATCTTTTCAAGGTAATGTTTATGAAGGAAAAGAAATTATTTCTGTGAAAGATTTAACTATAGGATATGATAAACCGCTTATTAAAAACTTAAATTTTTCTTTATATGGAAAAGACCGTATTGCTATTATGGGAAGTAATGGATGTGGTAAAACTACACTTTTAGATGCACTTATTAATCATAAACATATCTTAAATGGAGAAATAAAATATGTTAGAAATGTGAATGTTGGTTATATTAAACAACATCAAATTGATTTGAATCCAGATAGAACTATTTTTGAAGAAATGCAATTTATTTTTCCTTCTTTAGGTGAAAAAACTATTTATAATTATTTAGGTAGGTTTAATTTTGATTATGAAGATTCTTCTAAAAAAATTGGTATTTTATCAGGTGGAGAAAAAACAAGAATTGTTTTAGCAAAAATAATGCTAGAAAATTATGATGTTTTAGTGCTTGATGAACCGACTAACCATTTAGATATGGTCACCAGACAAGCCCTAATTTTAGCTTTACAAGCGTATCAAGGATCAATCATTTTTGTTAGTCATGATCGTTATTTTGTAGATGAACTAGCTACTCATTTGATTTATGTAGATCATCAAACTCCATATTTTATTAAAGGAAACTTTTTGGACTTTAAAGAACAAGAAAGTAAACTCTTAACTATAAGTGATGAACTAGTTGAAGAAAAAAAGATAGAAAAGAAAGTTATTAATAAAAAACCATCTTTAAAACTAGAAGAGCAAATAAAAAAACTAGAAGAAGAAATAAAAAAAGTCAAAGAAGAGCAATTTTTAGAAGAAAATTATATGGATTATCAAAAAATGCAATCTTTAGATAAGAAATTAAAGGAATTGGAAACTAATTTGGATAAATTAGAAGAAGAATATTTACAAGAATAAATTTCTTATTGATTAAATAAAAATTTGGTGCTATTATAAAAAGGCTTAAGGAGAAAATGTATGTTGATTGATGATATCAAAAAAGCAAGTGTTGAAGCTATGAAAGCTCGTGATAGCATCGCTAAAGGTATATATTCAATTATAGTTAACAAGTATATGCTTCTTAACATAGAAAAAAAAGAAAAAGGTGAACAAGCAACTGATAATGATATGATTTCGATTATATCAAAAACTCTTAAAGAGCTTGCTGATGAAAAAGAAAGTTATTTAAAAGTTAATAATCAAGAAAAAGTTAATGCTATTGCTCATCAAGAAGAACTTATTTCTAAATATCTACCTAAGATGTTATCAGAAGATGAGATTAGAAAAGAAATTGATTCTTTAGAAGATAAATCAATACCTTCTATCATGAAACATTTTAAAGCTAATTTCCAAGGAAAAGTAGATATGTCATTAGTTAATAAGATTGCAAAGTCTATTTAACTTTCCTTCCCTAGGGGTGTCGTACAATGGTAGTACAGCGGTCTCCAAAACCGTTAACGCGGGTTCGATTCCTGTCACCCCTGCCATTATAAACAATCAAAACGACTTTGGTCGTTTTTTTTATTGTTTAAATGGCAGTGGATTTATTGAATAAAGAATAAAATAATCGAACCCGCGAAAAAAATACTAAATTTTATAAAATATTCTTAAAGTTTTAACTAATTATATTTATATGGAGGTGTTTATGAAAAACATTGGAATTTCAAATGAATATAATATTGTTAAAGCATATAATGGTAAAAAGTTTAAAGAATTAAATTCGTTTCAAAAAGAATTTATAAAAGAGTTATTTTCTTCTTTAGATGATGAAAGTGTAATTACTGCTAGTAAATTTACCAAGACTGCTAAACCTGATATTTATTTGTCTTGTGGAAATCAAATTAAATTTATTAGTATTAAATCAGGAAAAACTGATTCAGTACATTTTGAAAAAATTAAAGACTTTATTTTATTTTTAAGAAAAAATGGTATTAGTAAAGAAACTCAAAAAACTCTTTTGTTATTTCATTATGGTGATGGAACTTTAACTGGAAGTGGAAAAATTAGGAAACCATTTAATGAATTAATTGTTGATTTAAAAGATAAAATTGAAAAAGCTAATTTAGAATTAAATTCATCATTCATAATTGAAAAAACTTTTTATAGAGCGTGTATTGATGGAAATGAATATAGATCAAATTCGGTTGATTATTTTTATTATGGTGACGAAAAGTATGGTGTATATGTTTCTAAAGAAAAGTTATTATCTTTTATATTAAGAAAAAGACATTATACGTATTATAGTCCACATATTGGTCCAATGACGATTCAACCATATTTAAGAGATGTTAATTATAAATCAAAAAATACTTTTAAAAGGGATTATTTACAAATTAAATGGCATTATTTTCTTGCTGATATTGAAAGAGCCAAACTTTATAATAGATGAAATTTTCATTGTTACTAGTTTTTATTAATAATATTTGTTACTATAAGTTTATATTAAGATAGTTGACGGAGATATATATGAACAAAATTTTTAAACTTGCTTTAGTTTTAACTTCAATGATAAGTTTATTTAGTTGCTCAAATAAGGTTAATAATCCTGAATATAATGATTATTTTCAAAAAGTAAGTAATATAATAAATGATTTTACTAATTCTAATAATAAAGCTAAAAAACAAATTTTTAAAAGAATAGGTGGAAAAAATGATGAAATTTTATCTATTGTTGATAATGTAGATGGAAGAGAACAAAAGCAAGATATTTTAAATGCGTTTGAACAATCTTTTTATATTCCTATTATTATGGGAAAAGGAATAACTGAATATCGCAAACAAACAAATTTTTATGATGTTGTAGCGTTTGTTGATGAACAATATTACATAAAAACTTTTCTTGAAGATGATTTAGTATCTACATATGTTTATATCCCTAGTGAATTAAGTTTTGATGGAGTTAGTCATTATATTTATTTTGGAGTTAATTATATTGATGAGCATAATTATAAATTTGGAGGGGTAGAAATTTCTGATGATAACTCTACAGAATGGTATTTTTATGGTGATAGTTCATTAGTGTTTTTAGAATATTCAAAGACATCTGAAAGAACTGTTATTGGTTATCAAAATTCAAATTTGTTTAATAAAGAAATAAATAATCAAAATGTTATTCTAGATATTAGAAATCGACTTGAAGATGATTTTTCCTCTATTAATAAAAATAAGTTCAAGAGTTTAAAAAATGAATCAAAATTTGATATATCAAAAAAAGAGTATTCTGAAATTTTAGATGATTTATTCCCTTCAAGAGGTGGAGTTTCCACTTCAAGTGGACTTCAAATTTATAATGATGTAGCTTTAGGTTATATTAGTGAGGGAAATGAGACAAAAATAACTTTACCAAACACGATAAAAGCAATAGCAAATGATTTTTATATTTCTTCTACTGGTGGAAAAATTAAAGAATTATTTATTCCAAAATCAATAACAAAAATAACTGATCAATTAGGAAATAATGTCGATCTTGCATCATTTGAAATTGTGTATAGAGATGATAATAAGTTTTATTATTTAGAAAATATTATTGTTGAAGAAGGATCGACTCTGTTTAAAACGGAAAATATATGTTTAACAAATTTTGATGGTGATACTCTATTATATTTAATGAATCAAAGTGTTGAAAATTTAGATTTATTAAAATATTCTTATTTTTCAAATGGTTTTATATATAATCCATTGCCAAATATAATAACAAAATTAAAAACTTTTAAATATAATTTAATAAAAGAAAAAAATAGTGATAATTATTTTGATATTTTTTTAAATCAATATGCTAGTGAAGAAGCTAATTTTAGTGCAATTAATTATGATTATTTAGAAGTTGGTAATGTTAGTAATAATTACACTTTTAGTATTTATAATAAAAAAATAAGTGTTAATAAATTGGTATTAACTGGTTCTTTTAAGAATGTTTATATTGATGATTTTAATGGAGCGATTAAAAGTGTTGAATTAAAATCAACTAATTCTAACGCACAAATTTCAGGTACATTAAATGGTCTTGAAGTATTTGATGTCTATTTTAATAATGTTTCAAATGGAGAATCATCTATAAATTTACAAAATGTTAAAAAAATTATTGTTCATGAAGGTGTAAGTGAGTTTTCTTTAGATAAATTTGAGATTAATTATTATGTAAATGGATATATGGAATTATATTTACCATCAACTTTGAAAAAATTTGAATGTGAAAAACTTTCTTATGGTGATAAGCTTTTAAAAGTGAAAATAATTTCTAAAGTTAATGAAGTTATGTTTATTAATTTTTCTAGATTAAAAGTTTCTGGATGTGAAATTAAAATTGAAGATAATGAAGAATTAAATAATATTTTTTCAAATTATGAATATGTTACTTATGCTTATAATAAAAAAGGAGAATTAACTAATAATGCTATTAGTTTAAGAAATTATTTAGGAAATGAAGAAGAATTATATGTTCCTAATAAAATTAATTCTTTACCAGTAACAGAGTTTTATATTTCTAGTAAATCATCAATAGATTATGAGCCAATGACAAATACTAAAACATTAAAAAGACTACATTTACCAAATTCTTTAACTTGTTTTTCTTATGAACAAAGTTATGTTATAAATGGTAGTGATTATAGTGATGAAAGAAATTATCATTTAGAGAGTCTTTATTATGATGGAACATACAACGAATTTAAATCATTTTTTGATTCGACCTATTATTTAATAGAACATCAGTTTTGTAAAGAAATTGTTTTTACAGATCAAACAATAAAAAATAAAACCGAAGAAATAAAAGATGAAATTCATTATAGTGATTTAACTATTTTAAAAGAAGAAATTAATAATGGTGATGAAACTATTATTTCATGTGTCACTATTGTGAAGCCTTATATTATCTTTGAAGAAGGAGAATATCATTTATATTTTTCAATTTTAGAAAAGCAATATGATATTAAATTAACAAAAAATGATGGATTTTATAATGGTGTTGGTAATTATGAAAAAGTTGGTAAAATGGAATTTCTTTTTTATGAAGATGCCACATTAAAAATTATATTTACATATAATGAAGAGATATATGAATATTTTTTTGAAAAATAATTATAATCATTTGTTAAAATTAGAATATAATCATATTTTAATTGTTACTCAAATTTATTCTTTTGGTTTACCTATTCATACTTTAAATTACTTAAAAGATTAAATAAATCTGAATATTAATGAGTTTAAGATTGGAAAGGATTTATAATGAAAAGAATTATTAATATATTTTTTATAATTTTGTTTAGTTTGACTTTTTTTAATAGTTGTTCTTACTATAAAGGTAGTCTTGTTTTTAATAAAACTGATGAAATTATTTATCCATATATTGATGAAGTGCGTTTATATCTTGAAGCAGGTGAAGATGCTGATGTTAATAAATTTAATTTTCATCAAAATACACAAGCGAAAGAAATTAATTTATCTTGGAATTTATTAGATACAACAGTAAGTAAATATATATTAGAAATATCTACAAATCAAAATTATACTCAATCAAAAAAAGTTGTTATTGATGGAGAAAAAACTTCTTATTCATTAAAATATTTATTAAAAGATACTAATTACTATTTCCGTTTAAGTGTCCCTCATAGAAGAAATCTTGTTGCAGAAACTTCTTTTAAAACTACATATTTAGGACCAAGATTTTTAGATGTTAATGATTTATTTCATAATTGTCGAGATTTAGGTGGATATAAAATTGATAATAAAATTATTAAGTATAATAAAATTATTAGAGGTTCTTCGCCTGATGATTGTAAAAAAAATTGTGTTATTAATGAAGAAGGAATGATTTTTTTAACCGATGAAATAGGAATTAAAACTCAACTTGATTTTCGAGGTGGAGAAAATGGAGGAATCACAAATAGTTTTTTTAAAAACGCTAATTATATTCAAATACCGATTAAAGCCTATGCTCCTTTTGAAACATCACAAAAAGAATTATATTATCAAGCGTTTAAAGTCTTTACTGAGCCTAATAATTATCCTATATATTTTCATTGTGTTGGTGGCGCAGATAGAACTGGGACAATCGCTGCTTTATTACTTGCATATTTAGGAGTAAGTAAAAAAGAAATCATCCAAGATTATGTTGTGACTTCTTTTACACCTGTTTGTTATGAACAAGATGCAAGAAGTAAAGAAGTTATTTTACCTGTTTTAAATGGATTAGATAATTATCAAGGTAATAATTTATCTGAAAAATGTAAAAATTATTTGTTATCACTTGGGTTAAATCAAAATGAGCTTGATAATATCTATAAAAATGTTATAAGTGAATAATTTTGATATTAAAACGACATTTTTTGCTAAAATTTTGCATTATTTTAAGTTAATATTGTCATAAAAATAAAATAGTTTTAAAAAGAATTAAAAGAGAGTATGCTCGAGAATATTATTCATTGAAGAGCGCTTTAAAGGATATTATTGGATAGTATATATACTATTTTCTTTTTATAGTTTATAATCTAATTAAAAGGAGCTAAATTGTGTTTTATTCAGAAAAAGTTAAAATTGCTTGTAATATTTTATTTAACGCTCATAAAAATGATATGGATAAAGGAGGTTATCCATATGTTTTTCATCCTTTTTATTTAGCTATGCAAATGAATGATGAAGACTCAACTATTGTCGCACTTTTACATGATGTTATTGAAGATCACGGAGATAAATATTCTTTTGAAACTTTTAAATCTTTAGGATTTAATGATAATGTTATCAATGCTTTAAAATTATTAACTTATGATGAAAATATTTCTTATTTGGATTATATTGCAAAAATTAATAATAATTTAATTGCAAAAAAAGTTAAAATTGCTGATTTAAAGCATAATTTAGACTTAAAAAGAACAGATGGAAATAAGCCTGATAAATATGCGTTATATTTAGAAGCTCTTAATTATTTAGAAAAATAAAATTTATGAAATTGATTCATTGTGCGGATATTCATCTTGGTTCTAAAATTGAAGCAAAATTTCCTAAAGATAAAAGTGTCGAAAGAAGAAGAGAAATTTTAAATACTTTTGAAAGAATGGTTGATTATGCTAGAGAAAATAATATTAGAGTCATTCTTCTTTCAGGTGATGTTTTTGATAAAGATAAGCCATCAATTAAAGATAAAACTTATTTTTATAAAGTTATTAAAAATAATAAAGATATCGATTTTATTTATCTTAATGGTAATCATGATAAAGATGGTTCATATGTAGAAGATGATATTGAAAATTTAAAAACGTTTAATAAGAATAATTTTACTTATTATAATTATGGTAATATTTGCATAAGTGGAATTGAAATTGATTCAATTAATTATAAGTCATTTTATTCAAAATTAAATTTAGATAAAAATAAGATTAATATTGTTTTACTGCATGGAGAAATTTCAGATTCATTTGCTAGTAATAAAATTAAACTAGATCAATTAAAAAATAAAGGAATAGATTATCTTGCACTTGGTCATATTCACTCTTTTAAAGAAGGTAAAATTGATGAAAGAGGTTTTTATTGTTATCCTGGTTGTCTAGAAGGCCGTGGATTTGATGAATGTGGTGAAAAAGGGTTTATTGAATTAAATATTAATAATTTTATTGAATATAAATTTGTTTGTTTTGCAAAAAGATTTTTAATAGAAAAAAATATTGATATATCTAATGCAAAAGATCTTTTTGATATTAATTTAAAAGTAAAAGAAGAAGTCAAAGAAATTGCTAAAAAGAATATTTTAAGAATTAATTTGATTGGTGAAATTCCATATTATTGTGAATTTAATGAAGAAGATATTAAATTAGCACTTAATGATTTTTATTATGTAGATATAAAAAATCATACCACGACAAAAATTGATATTTCTTCTTATAAAGATGATAAATCTTTAATTGGTGAATTTGTTAAAGGAGTTTATTATAATAATGAATATTCTTTAGAAGAAAAAAACAAAATTATTGCTTTAGGTTTAAAACTTATTAATGGTAAGGAGATTGATTAATGAAATTAATATCTTTACATATTGTTAATTATGGTAAATTAAGTAATTATGATTTTTTATTTGAAAATATTAATGTTATTTGTCAAGAAAACGGATATGGTAAATCAACAATTGTTTCATTTATTAAATCTATGTTTTATGGATTAGAAACATTAAAAAATAATACTAGTAAATTTTTAGATAGGAAACATTATTACCCATTTAATCGTGGCGTTTTTGGAGGAAATATTGTTTTTACTTATCATAATCAAGAATATCGTATCGAAAGAATTTTTGATGAAAAAAGTGAAATTAAAGATATTTTAAAAGTGTATTGTAATGGTAAAGAAACTGATGAATTAGGTTTAATCCCTGGATTAATAATCTTTGGAATTAATAAAGATAATTTTGAAAAAATAATTTCAATAGATGCAAATAAAATAACTCTTGAAACAGATAGCGATATTAATAAAAAATTAAATAATTATGTTGAAAATGTTTCTGATGAATTTAATCTTGATGATGTTTTAAAAAATATAAAAAAATATAAAAAAGAACAATTAGATAAATTAAAAATTTTAAAAGAGGAAAGCAAAAAATTAAATTTAGAAATTCATAATTTAGAAGATATTAAATTAAATTTAGATGCAAAATATATTGAATTAAATGAGTTAGAAAACAAAAAGAATTTAGCTAAAAAAGAATATGATAAAATATATGAAAATAAATTATTAAGTCAAAAATATGATACTTTAAATAGATATAATATTGAAGTAAATCAATATCAAAGTGAACTAAATAATTTTAAAAATAAATATTCTCTTATTCCTTCTAATGAAGAATTTAATTCTATAAAAGAAGTTGAAAATGATTTAAAATCGAATAATAAATTGTTAGATTGTTTAACATTTAATTTTGATGAATATAATTTTTTAAAATCGAAATATGAAAATAAAATAGATAATAAAGAAATCATTGAAGAAAAAATTAATAGGTTTAATTATTTAAAAGGAGAAATTTCTAAAAAGAATAATTCTGAAGAATTAGATAAACACTTTTTAGGATTAGATATAGAACAAATAGATTTATCATTAATTAAATCAAAAATTGATAATTTAAATCATTACGAAAAAAGAAAAAATCCTTTAATAATAGTTGTATTAGTTATATCGATAGTTTTAATGAGTGTTTCAATAATATTTTTTATAAATAATTTAATGCTGTTTTTTATTGTTTTTCTTATTTTATGGTTAATATCATTAATTGGTGATTTATTTTTATATGTTAATCTTTCTTTAAAAAAGGTATCAAATATTGATAAAGAAAAAAAGCAAGAATTGTTTAATATTTTTTCTTCATATCGATATTATGGAGATGATTTTAATGTGCTTTATTATCAATTAGAAAATGATTTAAATAATTATAAACAAAAATTAAAAAATAATAATTTTGAGCTACAAAAAGAATATAATAATTTAAAAATTACGCTTAATAACTTTTTTAAAGAATTTAATTTTAATGATGATAATTATTCATCAAATATGTTAATTATTAATCAGGAATTAATTAAATTAAAGATGTTAGAAAATGAATATCAAAAGTATTTATTCTCTAGACAAGAATATCAAAACCAAAATAAAAATTTTATAGAAATAATTAATAAGTTTTATAACAAATACAATATCGATAAATCGCTCTCTTTAGATGAAATTAATAATGACTTAATTAAATATGAAAATATCAATAGAAGTTATAAAGATAGTAAAGAAAAATATCTTAATTATAAAAATGAAAATAACTTAGTTGATTATTATAAAAAAGAAGATATTGATATTAATTTAATAAATTTAAATAAAGAAAAAAGTGAAAAAGAATTTCTTGATTTATTAAATAACATTAATTCTTTAGAAGAAAGTATTGCCTCTATTGATGATGAAAAAAATCTTTTAAAAAATAAAAATGAAGAAAAAGAAATAATTGAAAATAAAATTAATTTATTTGATTGTGTCAATCAAGAATTAATTAAAGCAGATGAAAGTTTAAAAGAAAAATTTGTTTCTCCAATTAAAAATAAATTTTGTGAATATGCTTCTTTAATAGAAAAAACTATTGGTGAAAAGGTATCAATGGATAAAGATTATCATATTTATTTTGAACGAAATGGGATGCTAAGAAATTCAAATCATCTTTCTAGTGGTAATTTAGCTATTTGTGCTTTATGTTTTAGATTAGCTTTATTTGATAATATGTTTACTGAAGAAGAACCATTTATTATTATGGACGATCCATTTGTAATGCTTGATCAAAATCATTTTGATAAAACTAAATTAGTAATAGAATCACTAGCAAAAAATAAACAAATAATTTATTTTACTTGTCATGAAAGTCGAAAAATATGAATTATTTATAAATAAAATAATATTTAAGTTTAAAGAAAAGTATAATTTTTTTAAAAAACATGATTTAGAAAAAATGGCATGATTTTTTTAAATGTGAATAAAGTCATTTATTTAAAAAGTGTTTATTTGGAATTGATGAATAAGTTATTTCATATATGATTTAAAATATTTAGCAAACATATAAACATTAGTTGAAGGATTTTCTTTATTTTTAGTCCAGATAATTTTTTTGCATTTTTTAATAGCAAAATAAATGTTTTCACCTTTTGATGTCAAAAATTGATGCATGTTTTTTTGGTTAAATTTTTATCTTTTCAAAATAATAATTTAATTATAAAATATTCTTGAGGATTTTTTATGAAATATGTTTTAGTTACAGGTGGCTATGGAGGCATGGGAAGAAAAACTTGCCAAGAACTTATAAAACAAGGATTTGTAGTCTTTGCTTTAGATTTAAAAGTTGAAGAAAAACAGGATAATCTTATCCCTCTTCAAGTGGATATTACAAATGAAGAAAGTATTGTAAATGCTTTTAATGATGTAAAAAAAATAACTGATAATTTATTTGCTATTATTCATTTTGCTGGAATTTATATGTTAGATTCTTTATTTGAAATTGAAACTAAAAATTTTGAAAAAATATTTAATATAAATTTAAAAGGTGTCTTTTTAATAAATAAAATTTTCAAGCCATTATTATTAAGTGGAAGTAAAATAATTATTACTACCAGTGAATTAGCACCTTTAGATCCTTTACCATTTACTGGTATTTATGCAATTAGTAAAGCAAGTTTAGATAAGTATGCATATTCTTTAAGAATGGAAGCACAACTATTGAATATAAGCATTTCAGTAATTCGAGCAGGGGCAGTTAAAACTAATATGTTAAATACTTCAACAAGTGCCTTAAATAATTTTTGTAATAAAACAGAATTATATAAATGTAATTCAAAAAGATTTAAAAAAATTGTTGATAGTGTGGAAGCTAAAAATATATTACCAAGTAAAATTGCTAATAAAACTATTAAAATATTAAAGAAGAAAAATCCAAAATTTGCTTATAAGATTAATAATAATTTTTATTTAAAACTTTTAAATATTTTACCAAAAAGATTACAATTTTATATTATTAGACAATTATTGAAGTAGATATATGTAAAGTATCAAAAAATATAATTTTATTCTAAATGTGAACTTTATAAATATTTATAATTAAATAAATTTGTGCTAGAATCAATGTATGAAATGTTTAAATTCTAATGCTTTAAAAATAGTTGCTATTATTGCAATGACTATTGATCATCTTGCATGGTTGATTTTTCCTAGTTATGATACATCTTTTTTACCTGTTTTAATGCATATTATTGGAAGAATTACTTGTCCAATAATGTGTTTTTTTATTGCTGAAGGGTATTATCATACTAAAAATTTAAAAAAGTATATTTTAAGATTATTTATATTTGCTTTAATATCGCATGTTCCTTATATGTTACAATCAACAAATTTTAAAGAATATGGTTGGCTTAGTTTGATTCCTTTTGCAACTGGTAATGGAATTAATCGGTTTTTAAATCAAACTAGTGTGATTTTTTCTTTGTTAATTGGTTTATTGATGCTTGATGTTGCTAATAAAAATATTAAATATATATATAAAATTTTCTTAATTTTATTATTATGTTTATTAGCATTTCCTTGTGATTGGAGTTGTATTGCTTCTTTAATAATTTTATCGATTGGTACAAATAGAGGAAAACCATTAAAACAAATTTTATTTTCTTTATTTTATATTTCTATTTATGTGGTAGTATATTATTTTTCAATTAATAAAGTTTATGGATTAATTCAATATGGAGTTATTTTATCCATTCCATTATTAATGTTATATAATGGTAAAAGAGGTAAAAAAAGTAAATTTATGAAATGGATATTCTATATTTATTACCCATTGCATTTATTAATATTAGGTTTAATTGGTTTATTTTAGGAGAAACTATGGTAATTACTAGAAGCGCTTGAGGATTTGAATTTGAAATAAAAACTATTTAAGAATTAACTCAAAAAGAAGTTTTTTTGGAGATAAATGATGAAAGAAATATTTTATAAGGATTTAAAAATTAATCCATTCACTTTAATCGGTGATGAATGGATGCTGATTACTGCTGGTAATCAAGATAAATATAATACTATGACTGCTTCATGGGGACAAATGGGAGCTTTATGGAGTCATGGTGGAGGAAGCCCTGTTGTAACAATTTATGTTAGACCTCAAAGATATACCAAAGAATTTGTTGATAGTAATAAATATTTTACTTTAACTTTTTTTTCTAAAGAATATAAAAAAGATCTAGCGTATTTAGGTTCACATTCTGGAAGGAATGAAGATAAAGTTTTAAAAACTAATTTACATCCTATTTTTGAAAATGATTATACTTATTTTAAAGAAGCAAAATTAGTTTTGATTTGTGAAAAAGTATATGCTCAAGATATTTTAGAAGAAAATTTTATTAATAAAGATATTGTTAGTGAACATTATCAAAAAAAAGATTTTCATACGATGTATATAGGTTTAATAAAGAAGGTGTTAATTAATGAAAACTAATGCAATAAGATTATTAGATCAAAAAAAGATTAAATATCAAATGCATGATTATTCTGCTACTTCAGCAATAAGTGGAATGGAAGTGGCTGATGCTTTAAATGAAGATCCAGCGACTGTTTTTAAAACATTAGTTACTAAAGGGAAAAGTAATTATTATGTATTTTTAGTTCCTGTTAATAGTGAATTGAATTTAAAAAAAGCCGCGCAGGCAGTTAATGAAAAATCCGTTGAAATGATTAAATCAAAAGAACTTTTACCTTTAACGGGTTATATTCATGGGGGTTGTTCACCTATTGGAATGAAAAAATTTTTTAAGACAGTTATTGATGAATCCGCTTCTAGTCAAAAAAATATTATTTTTAGTGCAGGTAAAATAGGTTATCAAATTGAAACGACTTTAGATGAACTTCATAAAGTAATTGAATTTAGTTTATTTGATATAAAAAATTAATTATAAAGATGAATATTAAATTTTAAAATTGTCTACAAAATTAAAGTTAAAAAAAGAAGAAATTCCAATTTTTAAATATTTATATTTAATAAACTAGAAAAATATTTATTTGCATGATAGATTTATCTAGAGGAAAAATTTATGCTTAATCAATTTTCAAGAACTCAATTAATTTATGGTAAAGAGGCAATGGATATTTTATCTAAAGCACATGTGGCAATTTTTGGTATAGGTGGAGTAGGTGGATATGTTTGTGAAGCCCTAGCTAGAAGTGGAGTTAGTCATTTTACTTTAGTTGATGATGATAAAATTTGTTTAACTAATTGCAATAGGCAAATCATTGCTACCACTAAAACGGTTGGCCAATATAAAGTTGATGTTATGAAAGAAAGAATTTTAAGCATTAATCCTTTGGCTAAGGTAGAAACATTTCAATGTTTCTTTTTACCTTCTAATCAAGATGAATTTGATTTTACTCAATATGATTATATTGTTGATGCAATTGATACAGTATCGGCAAAAATTGCTATTATTTTAAAAGCACAAGCTAATAATATACCTGTTATTAGTTCAATGGGAGCTGGTAATAAAGTTAATCCAATGGGATTTATGGTTAGTGATATTTATAAAACAGAAATGGATCCTTTAGCTAAAGTAATGCGTTATGAATTGAAGAAAAGAAGAGTTAAACATTTAAAAGTAGTTTATTCAAAAGAAAAACCTCTTCGTCCTTTAGAAGATCCTACAATTAGTTGTAATACACATTGTATTTGCCCAAAAGGCACTAGAAAATGTACTGAAAGAAGAGATATTCCTGGTAGTAATGCTTTTGTACCTACGGCATGTGGACTTTTAATTGCTTCAGAAGTTATTAAAGATTTAACTAAATCAGTAGCAAGGGAAGAATTAAGAAAATGATTTATTTAGATTATGCAGCAAATTACCCATGCAAAAAAGAAGTTTTAGAAGCTTTAAATGAAGTAGAGTTAAATTATATAGGTAATTATAATTCTAGTCATGAAGCAGGGGTTAAATCAAAAGAGAAATTTAATGAATTAGATTCTTCAATTAAAAATATTTTAAATCTTGATAATGAACACGAAGTAATTTATGTTTCTTCCGCCACTGAAGCTAATAATTTAGCTCTTAAAGGAATTTGTTCTTCTTATTCAGGCTTTGGTAAAAAAATCTTAGTTAGTGAACTAGAACATAGTTCAGTTAATGGTGCACTTGGTTATTTAAAAGATAACGGATTTATTGTTGATTTTATTAAAACTAATAATGATGGAAGTATTATGCTTTCTTCACTTCAAGAAAAATTAACTAGTGATGTTATTTTAGTTTGTGTTTGTTTAGTTGATGGTGAAACTGGATATATCCATGATTATCATAAAATAAGTGAAATAGTTAAAAATAGTAATGCTCATTTACTTGTGGACGCGACGCAAGGTGTTGGTAAATTTAAAATTGATTTTAATGAATTAGATTTAGTGAGTTTTGCTCCACATAAATTTGGAGGACTTACTGGTAGTGGTTGTTTAATTAAAAGAAAAAAAACAGTTTTAACTCCACTTATTCATGGGGGAGAAAGTTCATCTATTTATCGAAGTGGTTCAGTTCCTCTTGGTATTGTTGCTTCGATTGAAAAGGCTTTATCTTTAGCGTATTCAAAAATGGATGAAAATTATCAAAAAGTATCAGTGATTAATAATTATTTAATTGAGCAAATTAAAGATAATAAAAAAATAAAAATTAATTCTTTTTCTAATCCTTATATTGTTAATTTATCAATTGAAAATGTTTTAGGAAGAATAGCGGTTGACTATTTAAATGCTCATCATATATGTGTTAGTCAAAAATCAGCATGTTCAATTAAAAATACACCTTCAAAAATTATTATGGCAATTTATAAAGATAAAAAAAGGGCTTCTTCTTCTTTTAGGTTATCTTTATCTGAATTAGTAACTTTTGAAGAGATAGATTATTTAGTAAAAGTATTAAAGGAGCTTACAAAATGATAGATGAATTTGAACAATCAATAACTAAAAAATATCGTGCTAAATTATGGTCAAAATTTGTCGCAGCGATTAAAGAATATCAATTAATTCAACCTAATGATCATGTGTGTGTTTGTATTTCTGGTGGAAAAGATTCAATGTTGATGGCTAGACTTTTTATGCAATTACAAAAACATTCTGATTTTGATTTTAAAGTAGAGTATTTAGTCATGAATCCTGGATATAATGAAATAAATTTGCAAACAATTATGAATAATTTACAAAAATTATCGATTCCTGCTAAAGTTGTTGAATCGAATATTTTTGAAATAGCTAATTCTCAAGATCGTTCTCCATGCTTTTTATGTGCAAAAATGAGAAGAGGTGCTTTATATAATTTTGCTAAAGCAATGGGTTGCAATAAAATTGCTTTAGGTCATCATTATGATGATGTAATTGAAACAACTTTAATGAATTTATTAAATTCAGGTTCATTTCAAACAATGCTTCCAAAACTTAAATCCACAAATTTTGAAAATATGGAATTAATTAGACCTATGTATTTAATTAGAGAAAAAGATATTATTTCTTGGAAAAACTATCATCATTTACAATTTATTCAATGTGCATGTCGTTTTACTGAAAACTGTGCAGTTTGTGATAATGGTGGTGGAGGTTCACAAAGATACGCAACCAAACAATTAATTAAAGAATTAGTGAAAAATTATAATCCCCAAGTTGAAAAAAATATTTTTAAAAGTGCGGATAATGTTACTTTAGATATGATTCTTGGCTATAAACAAAAAGGTGTTCATCATAGTTATTTAGATACTTATGATAAAAAAAATGAAGATTAGAGTACTTTAAAAAGTGTCTTATAAAAACAAATTTATTATTCATATTTCTTATTTTGTTGCATTTAATTACTTAATTAACATAATTACTACAAATTAAAAATAACTATTTACTTTTCACAAAAATAGCATATAATATTAGTAGTTGATCGTCCTTCGGATACCTACGGGTCCGAGGGCTTTTTTATTATTTGAGGTAAGGAGATGGCGGATAAAGTTTTTAAATCATATAGAGAGCAATTAAAGATACTTAGAAGTAGAGGTATTAATATACCAGTTGGTTCTTCATCTGCAAATAGAGCAGCAAAAATATTAAAAAAAGAAAATTACTATGATGTTGTAAACGGATATAAGGATTTGTTTCTTAAAAAATCATCTCCTGAAGTATATTTAGCTGGAACATCTATTGATGAATTGTATGCTGTATTTGAATTCGATAGAGCGATAAGGTTAATTTATTTAAAATATATACTAAAAATTGAGCATCAAATAAAATCTGTTTTAGCGTATGAATTTTCCAAAAAATATGGATATGACAATTATTTAAAATTGGATAATTTTGATAGTACTGCAGATGATAAAGATGTATATAAAACTATTTGTACAATTCAATCATCATTAGCTGATCAAATTGGAAAAAATAATTCGATCACACATTACATTTCAACTTATGGATATGTACCATTATGGGTTTTGGTAAACATATTAACTTTAGGTAATATTTCAAAGTTTTATAAATATATGAAACAAAGTGACAAAAATAATGTATCTAGAACATTTAATATAAAACCAGATGATTTGCAAAAATACTTAACAAATTTGACAATTGCTAGAAACAAATGTGCTCATGATGAGAGATTTTATGATTTGAATTGTAAAATGGCAATTTCTTATAATAGGATAACAAATTTTCATGTTTTTTCTATTCCTATTTTTAATGGTAATGCTTCTTATGGTGTACATGATTTATTTTCCATAGCAATTATCTTCACTCAATTTTTGTCAAAAACTGACATAAGAAAATTTATTAAAGAAATGGATTCAGAATTTGCAATTTTGGATTCAAAGATACCAATGTCACAAAGTAAGTTCATAAAAAATAAAATGGGTTTCGGAATGAATTGGAAAAAATTGACTTTGTTATAGAAGTATGATGCTTAAGTTTAATTGCTTATGTATCTTTTTTAGTTTGTCCATATTATAGATAATTTCTTACATTATTAAGTTAACATTTATACGATAACATAAATTAAAGTTTTTTTTGTTAAAATTAAAGCAAAAAAGGATGTTTTATTATGAATATTAAAGAACTATTATTTATGTGGCTTGATAACTATAAAAAGGAACGAGTAAAACCTCGTACATATAGTAGATATCAAAGTATTATCGAATTGCATTTAATACCAGAACTAGGTGATGTTAGTATTGAAAATCTAAAGAGGCGTGCTATACAAGAGTTTTTAACAAAAAAGAAAAAAGAAGGCAATTTACTTAGTGGAAAAGCATTATCATCTGCAAGTACTAATTTAATTCTTACAGTACTTAGTATGGCGTTTAAATATGCAATTGATATGGAAATATGCGAAGATAACCCATGTCTTAGATTAAAACGAATACCTGAGGATTGTAAACAAATAGAAGCATTTACTCGTGATGAACAAAAGAAAATAGAAACATATATTAAAAATTCTGATGATAGACGATTATTTGGTATTTTACTAGGCTTTTATTCTGGTATGAGAATTGGAGAACTAATTGCACTCGAATGGCAAGATGTAAATTTCGATAAATGTATTATTTATGTTAATAAAACAGCATATCGAGATAAAAGTAAAACAGGAATTTGGAAAGTTTGTATAGATAAACCTAAAACAAAGTCATCGGAGCGTGTCATACCATTACCTGCATGTATATTTGATTTATTAAAAAAATATAGTATGACTGCTAAAAGTGATTATGTTGTTGAAAATAAAAAAGGCGAACGTATGTCTATACGCTCATACCAATATATCTTTGAAAAATTAACGGAAAAAGTATCTGTTAGAAGATTAAATTTTCACGCTATAAGGCACACTTTTGCTACTCGTGCTATTGAATGTGGTATGGATATTAAAACACTATCAGAAATAATGGGACATAAAAATGCGTCAATTACTCTTAATAGATATACTCACAGTATGCTTGATACAAAAATTGCAATGATGAATAAGCTGCAATTTATTTTTTAGTTAAATACTGCGTCGAATGCGATATTCGA
>ERZ1106952.314-NODE-314-length-26387-cov-8.034673_pt1 | contig 26387 bp, 20 predicted proteins | sample MGYA00403677_ERZ1106952 | MGnify/ENA primary metagenome ERZ1106952 (study PRJEB35170, sample SAMEA104062415) | human gut metagenome | biome: human gut; feature: human-associated habitat; material: faeces | place: Denmark | collected 2012-05-14 ...
CGAGCGAACGCGGAAGCGGTCGCCATAAGGTGACCCTATGGCGACCCGAAAAAATATCTGCGCGCGAAAAAGACACCGCAGACGCGGAAACATATTGCGCACGCGGGAGCGAGCGTTAGCGGTGCGCAAAATAAAAGGCGTTAGCGGTGCGCAAAATATATGGCATAATTTCCGCTATATTGCCGAGAATGACAATATCCGCCCTGTCCTCCGCGACCGCTTCTTTGTTTATCACCGCGATCCTGCCGCGCGTTTCGCGTAAGAAACCCGCCGCGGGATAGACCGCGAGGCTCGTACCTCCGACGATAACGAGATCGGCTTTTTCCAGCTCGTCCAGCGCGCGACTTATCGCAACGCCGTCCAGGCTTTCGCCGTAAAGCACGACGTCGGGTTTTATTATCCCTCCGCATTCGCACTTCGGCAGTGGTGCGCGGCGTTTCACTTCTTCGTGCCCGAACGCCTTGCCGCAACGCACGCAATGCGCGCTCGACACCGTACCGTGAAGCTCTATGACGTTACGGCTGCCCGCCGCCTGATGAAGTCCGTCTATGTTCTGCGTTATGACCGCTTTTATCTTCCCCTCGCTTTCCAGCCGCGCAAGCGACAGATGCGCCGCGTTCGGCTTTATATCGGGCAGGTCAAGCTCTCTGAAATAATAATCGTAGAATTCAGCCGTATGCGCGAAGAAAAACTCGTGCGACAGCATGACCTCGAAAGGCCATTTGTATTTTTTGGCGGCAAGCCCGTCGGGAGAACGGAAGTCGGGCAGACCGCTCGCCGTCGACACGCCCGCGCCGCCGAAAAACACCGCATGCCGCGCGTTTTTAAGCATTTCACCGAGTTGTATTATCTTTTCTTCCTGTTCCATACCCGCATTATATAACCGCCGCGCGGTTTTGTCAATACCCTTTTCAAGAAACGAAAACACGTTTTCGGCAAAAAAGTCCGCGGATTTTATGCTAAATACATATTGATTTTTCGAAAAAGCTGTGTTATGATAAAAAAAACAAAAGCTCGGAGAAGTATGAAGATGAAGATCGCCATCGTCGAAGACGAGCGCGAATGTGCGCGGATCCTGAAAGATCACATAACACGATATTGCGAAGAAAACTCGGTCGCAAGACCCGAGATCGCCGTATATGAAAGCGGCGACGCTTTTCTGTTTGCGGGAGTAGTCGCCGATATAGTGTTCATGGATATAAACCTGCCGGGTACGGACGGAATGACGGTATGCGAAAAGCTGAGAGAAAGCAACTCGGAAACGATAATCATCTTCGTGACGGATATGGCAAAATTCGCCGTCAAAGGCTATAAGGTAGACGCTCTCGACTTTGTTGTCAAGCCCGTCAGTTACGAGGTATTTTCCGTCGCATTTTCCCGCGCGCTGAAAAAAACGGAAAACGGGGAACGAAGTACTCTGCGGCTCAGGAGCAAGGACGGGTTCGTCAGGCTCGCCGCGCGGGACGTACTTTATGTCGAAGTACTCGACCACGATCTTATTTATCACACTACGGACGGGACCGTGGAAGCTTACGGACAGCTTAAAAACGTGGAAGACGCTTTGCTCGCAAACGGTTTCGTAAAATGCAACCGCTGTTTCATCGCCAATCCCGCGCATATAAAAGCCATAAAGGACAACACTATCTTCATAGGCGACGAACGGTTGCAGATAAGCGTGCGCAAGAAAAAAGAGACTCTTGCCGCGATAGCGCGGTATTTCGGGGAGAACTGATATGCTTTACGATCCGTCGCAACCTATCTTCTGGTATAAACCGCTTTTTATGGCTCAGCTGCTCATTGCCGAGTATCTTTTCGCGTGCAAGCTGAAAACGCGCAGGCTTTTCGCGCTCAGAGCGGCGGGTGCTCTCGCGCTGTGTTTCGGCGTGGCATTCGCCTACCCCGTGCCGCCGCAGATAGCTTACACCCCGTGGTATTGCGCGCTTATGTTCCTGACTATGTTCGCCGTGAGCATACCCGCGCTTACGCTCGTTTTCGACACGAGCGCGAAAAACGCGGTATTCTGCGCGATAGCGGGCTTCACCGTGCAGCATATTTCGCAGGAGCTTTACGAACTGCTCAATATCACTCTCGGGCTCAACGATAAGATAACGTCGGACTTTTACGCAAGCGAAGCGGGCGGAGCGCGCGGCGTGCAATATTTCGCCATGGTAATATACGGTTTTTTGTACACGGTGGTTTATTGGAGCGTTTATATGCTGTTCGTGTATCCGTCGCGCTATGACGCTTACCGGCTCAAACGCTCTTATATCATTACAATAGCGGCCGTGATAGTACTTATCGACGTGGTATTCAGCTCCTTCGTCACTTACGGCGCACCCGAAGACACGAGCCGCATGCTGCTCGTCATCACTCATCTGTACAATATCCTTTGCTGCGTGCTCGCGCTGTTCTTGCTTTTCGAACTGCCTAAGCGCGTGCGGGCAGAAAACGAACTTTCTGCGGAAAGGCAACTGCGTTACCGCGAAGAACGGCAATACTATGCGGCAAAAGAAAATATCGATCTCATCAACATGAAGTGTCACGATATGAAGCATCAGATACGGCAAATAACAGCCGACGGCAACGCCCGTATTTCGCTTGCCGCGGAACTGACGGATATCATAAACATTTACGACTCGGGTTACGAAACGGAAAACGAAGCGCTCGACGTCATCATCACCGAAAAAAGTCTGGCATGCCGCAAACAGAACATAGTGCTCAGCTGTATGGCGGACGGCAAAAGCCTTGACTTCATGAAGGATACCGACATATATTCTCTGTTCGGCAATCTGCTCGACAACGCTATGGAGGCGGTCGCGAAAACGGACGAATCGAGCCGCACGATAAGCCTTTCCGTGCGAAAGAAAAACGGATTTCTGCTCGTCAATATCCGCAACGGATACCGCGGGGAGCTGAGTTTCGACGGAGGATTGCCCGTGACCAGCAAACGCGACAAAGCCTATCACGGTTTCGGTATGAAAAGCATAAAGTATGTAGTCGACAAGTACGACGGTGAAATGACGATCACCGCAGATAAAGGTATTTTCAATCTCAGTATCGTCTTCCCCGTTCCGTAAAAAATACGCTTGCGCGCAATATACCGACGTTTACGCCGAAAGTCTTGAAAAAAGCCTTTCGGCTTTTTATACTTTCACCGTAGGCTGTACGCCTGAAAATAAAAGGAGGCAAAATAATGAAAAGAAAGCTCATGAGTCTTGTTCTTGCGGCGTTGCTCGCTGCGGTGTTGTGTTTTTCGCTTACCGCCTGCGGCGAGACGCAACCTTCGGGTCCTTCCAACACCGACAAGAACAAAGACCCTTACGTTACGAAAGTCGACATCACCAAAATGCCGACGAAAACGGAATATTACGAAGGAGAGATCTTCGATCCGAAAGGTCTGACGTTCGACGCGACATGGATCATCGAAGGCAAGGAAAAAGTGATTTCCCTCGGTTACGGGACGTGCCAGGGTTGGACGCACAAGAACGAACCGCTGACGAGCGACGTTACGAAGATCACTTTCACGCTCTACGGCTGCGAGTTCGATGTCGCGATCGAAGTCAAACCCGTCAGCGGACTCAGCTTTATAATCGATTCGTCGATGATAAAAGCCGAGTACTCCACTGATGATCATATCGACCTTACGCAGGTAAAAGGATACCTGAAAGAAGGCGAAGACAATTATCTGACCATCGAACAGGATAAATTCTCGATCACCGACAACGGAACGGAAATACCTCTCGAAGAAAGATACGCTTATCCCTGCACGGAAGGCACTCACGAATTTGAGATAAAATACCTCGGACTCTCTCAATCCTTCACCGTCGAGGTAATAGACGCGTCAAAAGTCGTTACGCCCTATCATGTACAGGCTGAAACGAGCACTTTCTTCTATAAGCAAGGCACGGGCGGCACCAACGGTACGGATCCGACAGGTATATTCGGTTACGGTTACGGAGACGGAACTTTCGTGGAAACGGACGATGCGTATAACCGTCTGGAATCGGAAAGCTGGTACGATAAGACGGATCAGACTTTAATAAGAAAAATAAAGCACGGCGCGGAAGGAAGCGTTATTGCAAATACCGAAAAGCACACTAACTTTTATATCAAATTTACCGTGAACGTACCTGCTACGGGCAATTACGACATACTTGTCAGAGCACAGGCAACGGGTACCGTAGACATCAGCAATTCCCTGCTCATCAACATAAACGGAGCCGAGAAGGACGGGCAGCTCGTTTACGAACCGCTTACTTCCGACGAAAAAATACTCCGCGGAAATCAACGGTACAACGAAAACGGAGAACTCGACGGAACATCGTGGTTCAATATGTATTTCTGGACAACCGCGAAACTCGGCACTTTCGAACTGCAAAAAGGCGATAACGTCATAAGGTTCAGACCCACCGGAAACTCGAACGTACCCAACATAGACTACTTCGAAGTGCAGAAAGAAGGCAGTACGTCCGCCGAAGAGCTCAAAGTGATAAACGAGCGTGGAGGAGAAGGCGTCGTGCTCAACGATACTCCCGTATATATCAAACAAGGAGAAAAACTCGGCGATATCACGGGGATAGGCGCGGAATATCCGGATCACTACACGCTGCTTTATCTTCGCACGTTCGATTATGTCGACAAAGACGGAAACAAAGCGTTCATCGAAGAGATTCCCATTACCGAAGAAATGATATCGGGCATTGACTACGGCAAACTCGGAGAACAGGTAGCCACGGTAAACTATACTTCCCCGTCGGGAAAGAGCTACACCGCGACGTTCAACGTCGTCATAACATCGGAATAAGAGAGGTCAGGCATGAAAATAAGAATAGGCTTAAAACAGATAATCTTAACGATACTTATCGCGGCAGTGGTCATAGCGCTCATCGTCGGTAACGCGGTGTGCTATACGCATGCCGACGAAATAACATCCCATCTCAGCCCCGCCGAAGAGATAGTCGACGAAACGAAAGTCGAAGAAGCTAACGCCGCGGGCGAAGAAGTCGTTCAGCAGATAGCGAAAGAAGGCATCACGCTCATGAAAAACAACGGACTGCTTCCCCTTTCCGTCGAAGATCAGTCGAAATACAAAGTCAATCTCTTCGGTATAGGAAGTACGGATTATTCGGGCGGATTCTTCTTCTCTGGAACAGGATCGGGCGCTTCAGGTCCGCGCGAAGGCAAAAAAGTAACTTTGCGACAAGGGTTGGAACAAGCGGGACTGGAAATAAATACCGAACTGCTCGACGCGTACAAAAACAATAAGGCAAACTTCGATACCGATTGGTACGGCGGCGGACAGACCGTGCTCGAAAACGCGGAAAACTTTTCCGATACCGCGATAGTGACCATATCCAGACAGACGGGTGAAAATCAGGGCGCGACGGAACTTACGACGGATACTACGCAAAAATACAGCATAGCCTGCAACTATCAGGATACCGACGAAGACGGCAGGAACCCGCTTCAACTGTCTTTGAAAGAAGAGGCAATGCTCGATTATGTATGTGCAAATTACGAAAACGTCATATTGCTTATAAACGCGGGTAATACCATGGAGCTCGGATATGCGGACAGAGACGAGATAGACGCGTTGCTTTACGTTTCTCATCCCGGGCAGTCGGGCACAAAACAAATAGGAAACATCCTTACGGGCGCCACGAATCCGAGCGGTCACCTGACAGACACTTTCGTATACGACTCAAAAAGCGATCCCACTTGGGCAAACGTAATTTACACCAACAGCAACGGCAAACAGATAACCTATGCCGAAGACATTTATTTCGGTTACAAGTGGTACGAAACGGCGAACGAAGAGGGCTGTTTCGACAGCGTGGATAACGAATACGGTCAGGGTTACGAAGGCGTGGTACAGTACCCGTTCGGCTACGGACTTTCTTACACGAACTTCGAGTGGTCGATAAAAGAGACCGAGTTTATTAACGACGGGGTGAAAACCGTTGTGGAAAACGGCGCGGTTCCTGCGGATAAGGATACCGAAATTCAGATCACCGTGGACGTTTACAACTCGGGCGACTTCGCAGGCAAAGACGCGGTGCAGGTCTACTATACGGCGCCTTACACTAAAGGAGGCATCGAAAAGTCATACGTCAACCTCGTCGCATTCGCAAAAACGGATACGATAGAGCCCAAAACGCACGGCGAAGTCACTATAACTTTCGAGCTTTACGACATGGCGTCGTATGATTGCTACGATAAGAACGACAACGGTTTTTCGGGCTGGGAGCTCGAACCCGGCGCTTATGAGATAAAGCTCATGAAAAACGCGCACGAAGCGCCCGCGAACGATTGCGTGTTTACGCTCAATATAGAGAACGAAGGTACGGCTGACTCCCCTCTCGGTTATCAATATCTGTTCGATACTCATAACAGAACGGGCATAGTCATCAACCGCTTTACGGGAGACAGCGCGGAAAACGGCATACCTATCGACGGCAGCGGCAACGGACCCAAGATAACCTATCTTTCCCGAGCGGACTTTGCGGGTACCTTCCCCTCTGCCGCAACGCCCAACCGCACGAGCGGGGTGGACGCAACGATAAGCAACGGCTATTACGAAGGCTGGGACAACGATACGGAGCTTGTCAAACCCAGGCTCAACAATACCGACAGCAAGCTTTACCTGTTCACTAAAGAGGACGGAAGCAAAGCCTCTCAGGAAGACCTCGAAAGAACGTCGGGAGTCAGCATCGTTCCCAACGAAGAGCTTATCATGGAGCTGGGGGCGGACTACGACAGTCCGAAGTGGGATCTGCTCCTCTCGCAACTCTCCATAAGCGATATCGACAGCTGGACTACGGCGGCTGGATACGGCACTCTCGCTTTCGAAAGCGTCGGTAAACCCACTTTCCTCGTTCACGACGGTCCGAGCGGTTTCAACAGAGGTATGACTCAGTTCGGTTCGCCGCAGCTGTATACCAATTTCCCCGTGGAAAATCTCGTGGCTATGACCTGGAATACCGACCTTGCGCGTCAGCAGGGCTCTGCGATAGGCGTAGAAGCGCAGGCAACGGGCGAAGCAGGCATATACGCTCCTACCGTAAACCTCCACCGTTCTTCTTATAATACGCGTAACTTCGAGGCGTACAGCGAAGACGGCGTGCTTTCGGGATATATGGGCGCGGCGTTCATAAGAGGAGCACGCACTCACGGAGCGCAGACTTCGCTCAAACATTTCGTGCTTTCCGAACCAGGTCAGAATCCCGGTAACGTCAATACATGGCTGACCGAACAGAACCTGCGCGAAAACTATCTGAAAGCGTTCGAAATAGCGGTCAAGGACGGAGAAGCCAACTTCGTCATGACGGCGTTCAACAATATCGGCGGTATCAAATGCGCTTACAGCTACGAGCTGCTTAACGGCGTTCTCCGTCAGGAATGGGGCTTCGTCGGCTCGGTAGTCACCGATTACGGTGTGGGAAAAACCGAAAGCCTTATACGCGCGGGCAACGACCTCAAACTCAATCCGAATAAAACGGAATCGGGCGGACTCAGCGAAAGCAATACCGCAGACGTTTATTGCGGCGTTCAGGCTGTGAAAAACGACCTGTACACTTTCTGCAACACTTACTACTCGGCAAAGACATACGATCCGAACATGACTTACACCATGGTGCAGAGAACGCAGCCGTTCGTGTGGTGGATACCGCTGCTCATAGGCATAGACGTGATCATCGCATGTATTGCGGGATTCAGTCTGTTCCTGCTGTATAAGCCGAAAAAGCAAAAGGAAAAAACCGAAGCGCGATAACCCGCGCGCGCAGCACCCGCACCCTGTTTCAGGTGCGGGTGTTCGTTTTTTATATTTCGCCGTCAACGCTTTACGTTTTTATCTTATCGGCGTATAATCAAATAAATAATGCGACGATACGGCGCGCATAATACATAAGACAAGGAGTAAAGTTATGCCCGACTGGCTCATTCTGACATTAAAAATACTCGCGGGACCGCTGCTCGGCGCGGTCATAGGTTATTTTACCAACCTTATAGCCGTAAAAATGTTGTTCCGCCCGAAAAAAGCCAAATATATCGGCAAACTGAGGCTGCCGTTCACGCCGGGACTCATACCCAAACGCAAAAGCGCGCTCGCCCGCGCCCTCGGCAACGCCGTAGCCATCCGCCTCGTAACCGCAAGCGATATGCAAAGCCTGTTTGCGGGCGAAGAGGCCGCGGCACATGCAGGCGAACTCGCCGCGAACGCTTTGTTCGAACGCGGACAAACGCTCACGCTGTCCGACATTGCAGGCGGAGCACGGGAAAAAGTAACGGACGTCGTTATGACGGAGATAGAAAACGCGGCGCGTTCCGCCGATTTTTCGTCCGCCGCAGACTCACCTTTCCCGCCCGTGCGTAAAATGCAGGAACTCGCCTACGGCGCGATAAAAAACAAGCTGGTGGAAAAATTGCCCGAAATGCGCCCCGCCGTCAGCGCGCGCGTGGATGAGATATTCTCCCGCCCTATCGCCGAACAAGCGGAAAAACTCGGACTGACACAGGAAAAGACCGCCGAAGCAGTCGCAAAACTTTATCGCGAACATGCCGCAAAGGCGCTTTCCGATTTCGCCGCGTCCGTAGACATAGCCGCGCTCGTAACGCGCAAAGTCGAAGAAATGGAAACGGACGAGCTCGAAAGTCTGCTTCTTTCGGTCATGAAAAAGGAACTCGGCGCGATAGTAAACCTCGGCGCGCTCCTCGGCGCGATAGTCGGGATCTTCAACAGCCTGCTCGCAATATTTTTGTGAAGCCTTTTATATATTTGCGCAAAATTAAAAAGTAACCGAGAAGGAATGTATTGCATAGTATGGCAGTAGATACCTCACATAAAGGAGAATACTGTTATGTTCAATCTTTTCGGAAGAAACCGCGGTTGCGGGCAGGGATGCGGATGTTCAAACAACGGGTGCGGAAGCCGCAGTCGCGGGTGCAACTGTTCATGCGGCTGCGATTGTTGTCAGGAAATGACCGATTGCGAGATGATAGCAGACTGCCCTTGCTGCCCCGTATGTCCTCCCGTGGTCACGGTGCCCGACATTGCGCCTTATACCGTAGTGTTTAACGGCGGGAGCGGAAATGCCGCCGCGCTTACTGCAACAAGCGGAGCGTCCACAAATTTCGCAATAGTCGGAACGGGAAACACCGCCATCAAATACACGCCGTTTTCGTCCACGGTAACGCTTTCGCCCGCAGAGCAGGCGTCTGCGTTCGTGCTTCCCGCAACGGGCACGCTTTATTACCTCAACGCTTCGTTCATTCTCTCCGCGGCACCCGTAGCGACCAATGCGACGATATATGCGGCTCTGATGACCGCGCCTGTGGGTTCGGATATCTATTCCCTTGTCCCCGGCAGCACGATAACGCTTGCAAGCGGTCTGACATCGGCAACGCCTTCGGGATCCGTATACACGGGTGCGGCAAAACTTTGTCTGCCCGTAGGCAGCGGACGTATCGCAGTCGTGTGTTTCGTTACCGATAATACTTCCGCGACCGTCACGGGATATCTTTCCGGCACCATGTCGGTCCGCTGAACAACATAAGTTTACGATGAAAAACGCTCTGCCGTGCTTGCGACAGAGCGTTTTTTCGTGCGGTGACCGCCTTTGCGAAAGTAAAAACGAAACGCGGTTTCGCCCGCATCGTTTTTTCGTCAGCGGCGGCAGGGTCAGTTGGTCGAGCCGAAACCGCCCGTACGGGTCCCGTCGGCATCATCGTCGTCGGTCAGGTAATATTTGAGGAATATCCCCTGCGCGAAGGCTTTGCCTGCCTCGACTTCGAGATCCTTGTCGCTGCGGTTGGTCATTTTTATCATTATGTGTCCTTCGTTATCCGCGCCGTAATAGTCGGAATCGATTATACCGACGGTATTGTCGAGCGCAAGCTTATACTTGAAGCCCAGTCCCGAACGCGGGAATATCGCGAGAACGAGGTCGCGCTCCATGGCGCAACGTATGCCCGTCGGTATTTTAACCGTTTCCCCCGCGCGGATGACGAGCTTCACGGGCGCGTAAAAATCATACCCCGCACTGCCCGCTGTCGCGCGGTGCGGCAATTTTATACCGTCGTATGCGGCTTCTTCGCCGCCGTCGGCAACGAACCGACCGAGAGTTACCTTTTCGAATTTAGTCATTGCGTTCCTCCTTGCGCGCCTTTGCGGCGCCGAATCATGTGTTTATAAACCGCTTTCCACGGTCAGCAGGCTGCCCTGTTTGCCGCGCCTGACGTTTATCTTGTTCGTTATGCGTTCCTTTAACTCGTCGACGTGCGAGATTATCCCGACGAGCCTATCGCCTCCCGCCAGCTCGGATATGATATCCATCGCCTTTTCCAGAGACTCGGAATCCAGCGTGCCGAAGCCCTCGTCGATGAACATCGTATCGAGTTTCAGCCCGCCCGAATATCTTTGCACCGTATCCGAAAGTCCGAGCGCGAGAGACAGCGCGGCTTTGAAAGATTCGCCGCCCGAAAGAGATTTTGCGGCACGCCGCTGCCCCGTCCATGCGTCGTCCACGTCCAGATCGAGACCCGACTTGCTCCTGTTACCGCTGTCCCGCATGCTCCTGCGAACGAGAGAGTATCTCCCGTCGGTCATGACGCGCAGACGTTTGTTCGCCTCTTTGAGGATCATATCGAAATACACCTGCTGAACGTACACTTCGAACGTTATCTTGCGTTTGCCCGTAAGCTCGCCGTTTGCGGTATCCGAAAGTGCGGCGGCGTCCGAACATTCGCGTTCTTTTTTTCTGAGCTTTTCGCTCTTTTCCGTAAGCTCGACGTAAACCGCCTGATTGTTTTTTATGTCTGCGGCAAGCTCTTTCATTTCCTCGTCGAGCGCCGATTCGCTGTCGCGCACGTTTCTGAGCGCCTCGCGCACGTCGGTGAGATCTATCTCCGTTTCCGTCGGCTTTATGCCTAATTTTTCGGCAAACTGCGCCAACATTTCCGCCTCGGTCTTTTCACACCCCTCGGCCTCGGATATTTCCTTTTCCGCGGAAAGTTTGCCGTTCTGCGCCGCTTCCAGCGCATTTTCGATCGCCTTGCGCTCGCCGACGAGCTTATCGAGTTCCGATCTTGCGGCCGTTTCGTCCGTAAACTTCAACTGTTTTTTAAGGCTTTCGGATTCGCTCGTAAGCCGTCCGTATTCCATGCGGATATCGTTGAGCTTTTCGCTTAATTCGTTATAGTCGTTGAGCGCTTTTGCCGACGCTTCGTCCGCGTTTTTACGCGCGGTCTCCGTATTCTGCTTTTCCTTTACCTTCCGCTCCGCCGCTTTCAGCCGCGCATCAGCGACGTCAAGCGCGCTCCGCACGCTTTCCGCAACGGAATCAAGGGCGGATCCGACGTTTTGCCAGTCGCACTCGGCGAACGCGGAAAACGCTTCGAGATAGTTCGCGCGTTCGGTATCGAACTCGGCGATCGCCGCCCTTTCGTTCTTCTCCGCCTCTCCGAAAGCGTTGCGGTCGCGGTCGTACGCGTTTTTGAGGCGTTTGTATTCCGCCTCGTCGGGCGCGTCTTCCGCTTTTTTCGCAGGCAAAGGATGATTTACCGATCCGCATACGGGACAAGGTTCGCCGTCGGTCAGTTTGGCGGCAAGCAGTCCCGCCTGCGCCGACAGGAAAAGGCTTTCCGCTTTCGCGAACGCGGTAAAAGATCCTTTCGCTTTTTCCGCCGCCTCACGTTTTACGGCTCCGAGACTTATTGCCGTCTTTTCTTTTTCTTTCGTCCGCGCATATCTCGCTTTCAGCGCGTCCAGTTTCTGCGCCTTATCGGTTTCCGCTTTAAGCGCGGCTTTTGATTCGGCATATTCCGCTTCCGCCGTTTTCAGACTTTCGAGTTTTACGTCGCAGTCGGCTTTCGTTTTTTCGGCGTTTTCGCGGGTGGTTTTACTGCGTTCAAGGCTGACCGTATATTTTTTAATATCATTCTCAAGCCCGATAATACGTTTTGATCTTTCCGTCAGTTCTCCGTACAGCGGCAAAGACTTTTCGAGTTCGGATACAGCCGTCAACAGCTTTTCCCCTTTCTCGACGTCTTTCTGCGCCGCACTAAGCGCTGCTTCGGCGCTTTGCAGTCTTGCTTTCGCTTTAATTGCCTTGTCGCGCGCCGCAAGCAAAGACAATATATGCCCGTTATAAGTTTTAATATCGTTTTCGCGCACGGTCAGGTTTGTTTTTTCGCTGTTCAACGCATCCTTTCTTTTTCTCATTCCCTTACCGCGCAGGATACTTTCGTCTATATCGAGTTTGAGGAATTCCGCCGCTTTTTCCGCTCCGTAAACGCCGAAGCCCTGCCATTCCTCGCATTTTTCTTTCGGCAGGATCGCACGGCTAAGCGCACTTTTAACTTCGCCTTCAAGCATTGCCGCATCGGTCCTGAGCGACAGATATTGCCTTTTGAGCGCGTCCTGCAGATTTTTATACTTCCGCGTATCGAATATACGCTGGAATATCTCCACGCGCTTGCTGCTGTCCGCCGTCACGAGGTCGAGAAACTCGCCCTGCGCTATCATCACTATCTGCTTGAACTGCGTGTGGTCGATGCCGAGCAGTTCTTCGACTGCGGCATCCGCGTCGCCGCGTTTGTCGTAAACGCGCTCCGGCGTTGTGAACACCGCGGTAGGCGCTTCCTCGACAAGATCTCCGCCGCCGCGCTTTTTGGGGCGCAACTGGCGGGGCGTACGCGTTATTTTGTAAGTCTTTCCGTTATGCTCGAAGGCAAGACAGACATAAGACGAAACGTCGGGGGATGCGAAATGACTGCGCAAACAGTCTTCCCCGCGCGTTCCCCCGCTCACCTTGCCGTAAAGCGCGAATGATATGGCATCGAACACGGTGGTCTTGCCCGCGCCCGTTTCGCCGCTTATGAGAAATATGCCGCCGTCGCCGAACGCCGTAAAATCTATTTCCACGCGATCGGCATACGGGCCGAACGCGCACATCACGAGTTTAAGAGGTTTCATTGCTTTTCCTCCGTCAGGGCGCGCAGTAAAGCGGTCTGTCTTTCGTTCATGGGTCCGCCGTTCTGCTCGTCGAAGAACGCGGCGAACAATTCTTCCGTCGTTTTTTCTTTGAGCCGCTCGCTCGTTTCCGTCAGCTCTTTTTCGCGCATGCCGTTGTCGAAATCGAGCAACATCACGTTGGGATAGACCTCGCGCACTTTTTCTATCGCGTTGATTATCTGCTCTTTATCCGTAAGCGTGACGTGCATATAACTGTCGGCAGGAAATTCCCCGAGCGTTTTTCCGAGCTCGCCCAGTTCGCAGCGCACCTCGCCGAGCACACGCTTGGGCACGAGCGGAATGAATTTTAATTCCACGTCGCCTTTGCCGCGCAGCTCCCCGACTACCGCGCTTTTCGCCCTGCGGCACTCCGAAAAAGAATACGCGAGAGGCGAACCGCAGTAACGCACTTCGTCCCTGCCTATCCGCTGAGGCGCGTGGATATGACCGAGCGCGACGTAATCGAAAGCGTCGAATGCCGATACGTCGACGTTGTCCACGCCGCCGAGCGACAACGTTTCCGATTCCGAGCGGTCGGGAGCGACCCCCGCCGCCGTCACGAACTGGTGCGCGATAAGAATGTTGCGCGCGTCGGGAGAAACTCCCGCGGCGTCGATCGCGGCTTTTACGCACTCGTCGTAAGAAGAAGTTTTGATCCCGAGCTTTGCGTTCACAACGGCGGGGCGTATGAACGGCAGCATGTATACGTTCACATCCCCCAGCGCGTCGGAAAGCTTTACGCAGGGCAGACTGCCGTCGTATGCGCCCGCAATGTATGCGCGACGCGACGCCATGAGTTTTCCGCCGAACTGCAACCGCTCGCCCGAATCGTGATTGCCGCCTATGACGAACACCGCGCGGCCGTCGTCCGCAAGACGGGTCAGAAATTCGTCGAACAACTCCACGGCGTCCACGCTCGGTACGCTCCTGTCATAGACGTCCCCCGCCACGAACACCGCGTCGGCGTCCGCTTCCGCACTCAGACGCACAATCTCGTCGAGGATATACCGCTGATCTTCCGTCATCGGAAAATCATGCACGCGCTTGCCGAGATGAAGATCGGAAACGTGAACAAATTTCATTCTGCCTCCTTTGCCGCCTTACGGCTCTGCCGTATGACAAAAGCGTCCTCGGGTTTTACACCAAAGACGCTTTTTCGCTTGCTTTATCAGCCTTTGTAATTGACTACCTGACTGAAATCAACGGCTTTGAGCGAAGCTCCGCCGATGAGTCCGCCGTCTATGTCGGGCTGAGCCATGAGCTCTTTTACGTTCTTCGGGTTCATCGAGCCGCCGTACTGTATCCTTACGGTTTCCGCTACGGTAGCGCCGTAAAGCCCCGCGATGACTCCGCGGATCGCCTTTATCGTTTCTTCCGCCTGTTCGCTCGTAGCCGTTCTGCCCGTTCCGATAGCCCAAACGGGTTCGTACGCGATTACGGTCTTTGCCGCATCTTCCGCACCGACGCCGTCGAACGCGCCCTTGACCTGCGTTTCGATAACGCCTTCGGTCTTGCCGCTCTCGCGCTCGTCGAGAGTTTCGCCCACGCACACGATGGGTTTAAGACCTTTCGCGATAGCCGTTTTCAGCCTTGCGTTGACGCTTGCGTCCGTTTCTCCGAAATACTGGCGGCGCTCGCTGTGTCCGATGATCACATACTCGGTGCCGAGCTCGAGCAGCATATCCGCGCTTATCTCGCCCGTGAACGCGCCTTTTTCCGCCCAAGCGACGTTTTCGGCGCCTACTTTGATGTTACTGCCTTTGCAAAGCGCGACTGCCGTGTCGATATCCGTATAAGGCACGCATATGACAACTTCCGCTTCCGCGTCTGCGACGAGGGGCTTGAGCTCGGTTATGAGCTGAGTAGCCTGCGCTCTCGTCATGTTCATTTTCCAGTTTCCCGCAATAATGGGTTTTCTTGCCATGACCGTTATATCTCCTTCATCTGATGTCGCTAATATTATATAGCAAAAGTCGGCGTTTGGCAAGAAATTTGAGCACTTTTGCAAAGGAGTATTGACATAACGCGCTTAAAATGTTATGATTTATTTCGGGCGGCACAAGCCGCATCCATACTCGCAGGTAAGTTTATGAGATTACTTAAAGCATTATTCGGAAGGACGGCGCTCACACTTTTGGCGATATTGTTGCAATTGCTTTTCAATATCGCGGGGGTGTATCTTATCGACGGACTGATAAAAGCGTTCACCGATAACATTCAGATACTCGGTATCAGTCTTTCCACCATAATACTCGGCGTCGCGGAATTCTGTATCGCGCTGTTCACCACCGTGAGGATAGTGATACGCGATATGTCGTCCGACGCGAAAATGAGCTGGATAGTCGTACTCGTGTTCGCGCCCATCGTCGGCAGCCTGCTCTATCTCATGTTCTCGCATAACTTCCCCACCCGCGCAAAGCGGTTGCTCCACCTCGACATAAACGCGCGCTCCGCGGTATATACCGAATGTAACGACGACTGCGCCGACGTGCTCGGGGATTACGTCAAGCAAAGCCGCCTCATTTACGATACGTCGAGGGGCGTTCCGAGGCGGTATTCCGACGTTAAGTTCCTTAACAGCGGCGAAGCGTTCTGGGAAGCGCTGCTTGTCGAGCTGGAAAAAGCGGAAAAATATATTTTCATGGAATATTTCATCATCGAAAAGGGCAAGATGTGGGACGCCGTGGAAGAGATACTTGCGAGAAAAGCGGCGGAAGGCGTGACCGTCAAAGTCATGTACGACGACATCGGCTGTCTGACGCGGCTCAAACGCAATTATTGGAAAACTCTGCGCGCGAAAGGTATCGAGTGTTTGCGCTTTAACAGGCTCCGCCCCGTACTCAGCGCCGTCCATAACAACCGCGACCACCGCAAGATTACCGTCATTGACGGCAAAGTCGGTTTCGTCGGAGGAGTCAATTTCGCTGACGAGTATATAAACGAGATACACCCGCTCGGTCGCTGGAAGGACTCCGCGGTCATGATACGCGGCGCTGCGGTGCAGAACCTCATCATAATGTTCCTCACGATGTTCGACAGTCAGGACGCAACGCAGCTGGAAAACTACGAGAAATTCATTCCCGAATATTACGAATATTTCGACGAGGAAGGTATCGTACAGCCTTTCAGCGACGGACCGGACCCGCTTTTCCGCACGCACGTCGCGGAAAACGTCATACTCAACCTCATAAACAATGCGAAAAAATATATCTATATAACCACGCCTTACCTTATAATAGACTATAACCTGTCGAGTGCGCTCCGCAGAGCCGCGGCGGGAGGAGTGGACGTGAGGATAGTCACGCCGCGCATACCCGACAAAAAGATCGTGTTCTGGATAACACGCCGCAACTATCGCAGTCTGTTTGCAAGCGGAGTCAAGATATACGAATATACGCCTGGGTTCATACACGCAAAGAACTTCCTTTGCGACGACGAAGCGGGTATGGTGGGCACGATAAACATGGACTATCGCTCCCTCGTCCACCACTTCGAATGCGGCGTATGGATGTATAAGACGGAATGTCTCAAAGACATCAAAGCGGATATCGAATCGGTATTCGCCGAAAGCGAACTTATGACCCCGCAAACGGCAAAACTCTCCGTCCCCAAACGCGTGATAAGCGCTATAGGCTCATTATTCGCACCGATGCTTTAATTATTTTGCGCACCGCTAACGCTACCCTGACGTAAAAAAAACGAAACAAGATTTTTCTTGTTTCATTTTTTTACTGGGTTGCGCCAAATTACCCGCGTCTGCGGCGTCTTTTTCGCGCGCAGCCATTTTTTCGGGTCGCCATAGGGTCACCTTATGGCGACCGCTTCCGCGTTCGCTCGCTCCGAAAAAATTGACCGCTCATCAAAAAATCCATCCGCATCCGCTGCTTTCTCGGGTATAACAAACTATTATAAATAATACAGACGTATTGCGCCCGCCTGACGGTTTGAACAAAATGCAAAGCGCACCTCAAAAGTTTGTTGACTTTTTTGAGGTGCGCTTTATATGTTAATTCGGTTTTGTGCGCATATCGGCGCAAAGGGTTACGTTTATCACTATACGACAATGACAAGACTTGCAAAAGCAAGCGCGAGAAGGAACAGTAACAAAAACGTGACTAAAGCCATTCCGATTATTATGATGATCTTCACAACGGGTTTGGTCGCCATTTTCGCAAGGAGCAGAGTTACGACCGCAAGAGCACCCGTAACACCCCCGCCTATGGCTCCGCCTATCAGCGGAACTATAGAGAACAGCGCGGGAACGTTCGCCCACACCATTAAAAACGCAAAAAGCACTATGGTCAATACTATTTCGTACCACGTTATGGACGGGGTGAGCCGCACCGTTTCCTGCCCGACCAGAAGGCTCGAGCCCATCAGATAATTGCCTTTTATTTCGACGGGCATGCCGTCGGGCATGACGAATGTCTTTTTCGAAGTTTTTTGAAGAGGGACTCCGTTTATCGACAGCGATTTGCTGCCCGTCCAGTTGCTTTCTTCATACTCGATATGCCCGATAACGGGATGATCGATAGTTTGTTTCATCTTTTCCTCCTTTATGCTATTATATTTGAGTTTCTTTCGAAAAAGGCACGGAAAGAACTTTTTTTCAAAAAGCTCTTTCCGCCGATTTTTTGTTATTTCGTTCCGAAAAGGCGGTCGCCAGCGTCTCCCAGCCCGGGAAGAATATAGCAATTCTCGTTAAGGCAACGGTCGCAGGTGGAGACATATACCTTGACGTCGGGATGTTCCCTGCTGACACGTTCTATACCTTCGGGACAGCCTATTATCGCCATGAAACTGATGTTTTTCACACCGCGTTTTTTGAGGAGAGTTATCGCGTCGCATGCGCTGCCGCCCGTGGCAAGCATGGGATCGAGCAGTATCACGGACATATTCTCTATGCCTTCGGGAAGCTTGCAGTAATACTCGTGCGGTATAGCCGTCTCCTCGTCGCGGTACATTCCTATGTGTCCGACGCGCGCATTCGGGAAAATCTTATGCACGCCGTTGACCATACCCAGCCCCGCGCGAAGGATAGGTACTATCGCGATACTGCGCTCCTGCACCATTTCCTGCTCGCACTTTTCGAGCGGCGTTTCTACCGTCACTTTATAAGTAGGCGCGTCCTTGAACGCTTCGTAACTCATAACGAGCGTTATTTCTTCGACAAGTTCGCGAAACTCCTTCATCGGGGTGTCCTTGGAGCGAAGTATTGCTATTTTATGCTTTATAAGCGGGTGATCGAATACCATTACCGACACGGTTTTATTCCTCCTTGTCCGTTTTTTCTTCTTCGGTTTTCGCCGCCGCGTTTTCTTCGACTTCCACGGCATTGCCGATGTTTTCCTTAATATCCGCTTCGATATCGGCTTCGTGAGGAACGAGCGAAATACTCGTTTCGCGCTCGGCTATCTCCTGCTCCTCGGTGGGAGTTTTCGTCTTGGGTATGATAAGGTTAAGTACGATTGCAAGCACGGTAGCTATCGCAAGCGAAGAAATCGTAACTTCTCCTATTGCGATCGTGAAATTGGCAAAACTTGCCATGTGAAGTCCGAGACCTACGGAAAGGGTAATCGAAACGACTATCATATTGCGCGCGTCCGAGAAATCGGTTTTGCTGTCAACAAGCGCGCGCAGTCCGTTCGCCGCGATCATTCCGTAAAGGATAAGGCTTGCGCCGCCGACTACCGAACTCGGCATACCTTCGAGTATCTCGCCGAAAGGAATGAGCAGTCCGAGTACTACCGCAAATATAGCGGCAAGGAATATGTTACGGGGATTGTAATTCTTGGTTATCGCAAGCACTGCGGTGTTTTCGCCGTAAGTCGTGTTTGCAGGTCCGCCGAGCAGCGCGCTCGCCATCGTTGCGAGACCGTCGCCGAGTACAGTGCGATGAAGTCCGGGATCGGTCATGAAATCTTTATTGCACACGACCGAGTTAGCTGCAATATCGCCGAGGTGTTCCATGAACGTCACTATCGCGAGAGGTACGATAGCAATCATTGCGGTACCGATAAGTCCGCCGTCAAGATCACCCCATGCGCCCCAGAAGCCCCATATATCCTTTGCCTGTTGGAACACGACTACGTCGCCGCTGAAAAATCCGTCAAAATTGACAAGCGGCGCATATCCCGCGGGAGTCGGGCAAACGCTGAGTATAATCGAATACAGATAACCGACGACAAAACCGATAAGTATGGGAATGACTTTGAAGAAAGACTTGGGTTTTGCCACTGCGTTGACAATCACTATCGTAAGCGCGGTGATTATCGCACTCGTCCATACCTGCCAGGGCGCGCCTGTAGAACCGAATATATTGCTTTTGAACGCTGTACCCGCAAGGTTCATTCCGATAACGATAATGACGGGGCCGACGACGATCGGCGGGAACAGCTTTTTGATGCGGTGTACGCCGACGAGTTTGATAATACCCGCAAGTATGACGTATACAAGTCCGGCGCATACAAGCGCAAGCATTACCGCAAGCGCATGAGAGTTGTAAGCAGCGCTATCCAATTCGCGTAAAGTGACATTGTCTTTTACAAGCATCATCAAAAGCGCGGGAAGGAACGCGAAAGACGAGCCGAGGAATACGGGGACTTTGCGTTTTGTCACGAAATAGAAGATTATCGTGCCTACTCCCGCGCTGATAAGAGCGAGGGGTATGCTCATTCCCGTAAGCATGGGAACGGTTATCGTCGCGCCGAGCATGGCGAACATATGCTGTAAGCTGAGCACTATGTCTTTGCCTGTGTACCCGAGCAGACGTCTGGGTGTTTTGGTTCCGGTCATGGTGTACCTCCGTTAATTTATCTTAAATGTTTTTCAGACGATATAAAAAACGGAACCCTTAAAAAACGGATCCCGTAAGAAAATTCGTCGAATCTGTCGGAAGAAAAAAGAAAACGGAAACAATCGCCCTTCGGCATGTATGCGCTGCTGCGCGGAACATATCGCGATTGCAAATACCTGTTTCCATTTCCTCACCTTTCTTAATGCTATCTTAATAATTTTATCACATTGCGCGCGTTATGTAAAGTCATTTGCCGACATTTTTCGCAATGATTATTTTTATTTCGGAAGTGTTTTTCAGGAGTGCCCTTTTTTGAAAAAAAGGCGCCCCGCCCCCCCCCTTCCAAGAAAGTTACAAATAATTTTATCTTGCGTGACGATATTTTGCTTTCGTCACCTTTGCACATTACCTACCATTTCCGGATAGAAAGGGGTTCCCTATCCCTGCCATAAAAACTTACAAACCCATTTTCTCAAGTGGTAAACCTTATTTTCCGCATATTGCGAGGCATAAAAAAGAAACACGCGGTTGCGTGTTTCTTTTTTATGCCGCTGTAAATTCTTAAAGCTGAGGTCCGAAAGGAACGAGAGCTTTACCCGCTTCGTTGCTCGTGTACTTGACGAAGTTCTTCTGGAAACGGGAAGCAAGGTCTTTTGCCTTGGTCTCCCATTCGGAAGCGTCCGCATAGGTATCGCGAGGGTCGAGGATCTTCGGATCTACGCCGGGAAGCGAGGTGGGTACTTCGAAGTTGAAGTAAGGGATCGTTTTGGTTTCCGACTTGTTGATCGAACCGTCGAGAATAGCGTCAATGATGCCGCGTGTATCCTTGATGGAGATACGCTTGCCGGTACCGTTCCAGCCGGTGTTGACAAGGTATGCCTTGGCGCCGCTCTGCTTCATGCGCTTAACGAGCTCAGCCGCATACTTGGTGGGATGAAGTTCGAGGAACGCCTGACCGAAGCAAGCGGAGAACGTCGGGGTGGGTTCGGTTATGCCGCGCTCGGTGCCTGCAAGCTTGGCGGTGAAGCCGGACAGGAAGTAATATTCCGTCTGCTCGGGCGAGAGGATCGAAACGGGAGGCAGAACGCCGAACGCGTCTGCGCTGAGGAAGATTACGTTCTGTGCAGCGGGAGCCGCGGACACGGGACGAACGATCTTCTCGATGTGGTCGATAGGATAAGAAACACGGGTATTCTCGGTAACGCTCTTGTCGTTGAAATCGATCTTGCCGTCTTTGTCGAGGGTGACGTTTTCAAGCAGCGCGTCACGTCTGATCGCGTTGTAGATATCGGGTTCGGATTCCTTATCGAGGTTGATGACCTTTGCGTAGCAGCCGCCCTCGAAGTTGAACACGCCGTTGTCGTCCCAGCCGTGCTCGTCGTCGCCTATAAGGAGACGTTTCGGGTCGGTGGAAAGGGTGGTCTTGCCCGTACCGGAAAGACCGAAGAAAATAGCGGTGTTCTTGCCTTCCATATCGGTGTTAGCCGAGCAGTGCATGGAAGCTATGCCTTTGAGAGGGAGATAGTAGTTCATCATGGAGAACATACCTTTCTTCATCTCGCCGCCGTACCAGGTGTTGAGGATGACCTGTTCGCGGCTCGTGATGTTGAACACGACTGCGGTCTCGGAATTGAGTCCGAGCTCTTTATAGTTCTCTACCTTTGCTTTGGAAGCGTTGTAGACGACGAAATCGGGTTCGAAGTCTTTGAGCTCTTCCTCGGTGGGGCGGATGAACATGTTCTTTACGAAATGAGCCTGCCATGCGACTTCCATTATGAAACGGATAGCCATGCGGGTGTCCTTGTTCGCGCCGCAGAAAGCGTCGACGACGAAAAGACGTTTGTTGGAAAGCTCTTTGAGTGCGATGTCTTTAACGACTTCCCAGGTTTTTTCCGAAGCGGGATGGTTGTCGTTCTTGTAGCCTTCACTGGTCCACCAGACGGTGTCCTTCGAGTTTTCGTCCATAACGATGAACTTGTCTTTGGGGGAACGGCCGGTGTAGATACCGGTCATGACGTTGACCGCTCCCAGCTCGCTGACCTGACCTTTCTCGTATCCTTCGAGTCCGGGTTTGGTCTCCTCTTCGAACAACATCTCGTAAGACGGGTTGTATACGACCTCGGTGGTACCGGTGATGCCGTACTTGTTCAAATCGATCTTCTTCATATCTTAAAAACCTCCTGATTACACGTTAGCGGCGCGTTTTCCGTCGGATAATGTCGCATAATATCGTATAAGATAGACCGATCGGCTTGCCCGCGATACGCGGTACGCGCGGCGAAAAGGAATATTTTCTTCCCTCGCGTACAAAATGATACCATTTTTGATACGCATTGTCAACTGATTTTATATTACAGGCGTATGCGGGACGTCTCCCCCGCTAGCCGCGGTACCACCTCCGCGCGCCGACCCGTTTTTCTTTCGGTCGCGTCTTTTCGCTATTCGAAGCAAAAGCGCGATATGTGCGGTACGGGCGCGAATCAGTCGTCTTCGCCCGCTTTATAGTTATATACGGGACGTATGACCTTTATTATATCCGCAGTCGGACCGATGTTGTCCGTTATGTCGCGCATGTTTTTGTATGCCATGGGACATTCGTCGAGAGTCGCTCCCGATACCGACGTCGTATATATTCCCGACATCTGTTTTTTGAATTCGGACACGGTGAACGATCGTTTCGCGTCGGCTCGGCTCATAAGCCTGCCCGCTCCGTGAGGCGCCGAATAATTCCAATCTTCGTTACCCTTTCCCACGCAGATCAGACTGCCGTCGCGCATGTTAACGGGTATGAGCAGGCGCTCGCCTTTGCGCGCCGAAACCGCGCCTTTACGCAGTATCATTTCGTCGGTATCGATATAATTGTGCACGGTAGTGAATCTGTCGGTGATATGGAATTTCATGCCCTTAATTATCTCGTCGACTATCGCGCGGCGGTTGAGATCGGCAAAGCGCTGCACTATCTTCATGTCATGAATGTATTTTTCAAACAGCTCTCCCGATACGTATGCCAGCTCCGCGGGCACTTGCGGACGCTTTTCTTCCTTCAGCTTTTTCAATTCCTTCTCAATTTCGCCCGAGCGCCCTTCGCGCTTCATATCCGCAATTAGGCGCTTTACGGAAGCTTCGTCCGTGCGACTAAGCATCCTGCAACCTTCCTGCTGATAGTACTTTGCGACCTCAACGCCGAGATGACGGCTCCCCGAATGTACGACGATATAAATATTGCCGTCGTCGTCCGTATCCGCCTCGATGAAATGATTGCCGCCGCCAAGAGTGCCGATACTGTTTTCCGCGCGCGTAAGATCGAAACGCTTCGCACAGTAAAGCTCGCTCAATTCCGCTTCGTCCGTATAGCGGTGAGCGTTTTTCCTTACCGAAAAGCCGGAAGGGATCTTTTCCCTTATCAGTTTGTCGAGCTTCTGCGCCTCGAAATGTTTTTCACGGATAAGCACGGTTTCCATTCCGCAACCTATGTCCACTCCGACGAGGTTGGGGACGACCTTGTCTTTTATCGTCATCGTCGTACCTATCGTACAACCGACGCCGGCATGTATGTCGGGCATCATGCGTATACGGCTGTCGGCGACGAATTCCTGATTGCAAAGCGAGATCACCTGCGCTATCGACGATTCGTCGACCACGTCGGTGAATATTTTCGCCGTATTGTATTTTCCTTTTACTTCTATCATATTTTCCTCTTTTAGCATGTTTTCGATGCGCTGCGAAATAAATATGCACCCCCGCGATAATCATCTTGACGGTGGTGCATGTATGTTTTTCATATGCCGCGAAAGTGGGTGCGCGTCACAGCACTTTGGACAGGAAGTCTTTGAGTCGCGGGTCCTTCGGATCGCCGAAAAGCTCGGCGGGAGGACCCTCCTCTTTTATCCTACCGTCGTCCATGAAAAGCACGCGGGTGGCGACTTCGCGGGCGAACCCCATTTCGTGAGTGACTATGACCATGGTCATGCCCTCGTCGGCAAGCTCTTTCATGAGCTGGAGCACTTCACCGACCATTTCGGGGTCGAGCGCGCTCGTGGGCTCGTCGAAGAGCATGTATTCGGGGTTCATGCAAAGCGCGCGGACGATGGCAATACGCTGTTTCTGTCCGCCTGAAAGCGTGGACGGATATACATGCGCTTTGTCCTCGAGCCCTATGCGGCGAAGCATTTTCATCGCGTACGCCTCCGCCTGCTCTTTGTTTTTCAGTCCGAGCAGAGTGGGCGCAAGCGTGAGGTTCTGAAGCACCGTTTTGTTGTTGAACAGATTGAAGTGCTGGAACACCATACCTATGCCGCGGCGCACCTTGTTTACGTTCTCGCCGTAGTCGCGCACGATCTTTTTCATGAGCTTTCTGTATGTTCCGCCTTCGTGCGATTTGAGATAATCACATCTTTTTATTTCCGCTATTATCGAGTCGGTAAGCTCCTCTTCCGTCATGTATCCCTGTTCGACGTCCGCGGAACGAAGAGCATAGATCCGCCTGAATGTCTTCGAGCTTGCGATTATGTCGCGGTGAAGATAAGGATCGGGCGGGGTTATAAGCCTGCCGTTTATCCACACTTCCCCGTAGGTAGGCTCTTCGAGCAGGTTCATACAGCGCAGGAGCGTGCTTTTACCGCTGCCCGACGGACCGATTATGGCGACTTTCTCGCCCTTTTCGATCTGTACCGAAACGGCTTTCAGCACCTTGACCTTACCGAAATTCTTATACAGATTCCTAACGTCGATCACTTTTTCTCATCCTCCGCTCTATGGCTCTCACTATGAAAGTTATTATAAGAACAATAACAAGATAGCATATCGCCAAAACTATATAAGGAACAAAATATTCAAGCGTACTATTTGCCATATTCTGGAATGCTCTTGTTATATCCACAACGGCTATAAAACTTACGACCGACGTTTCTTTAATAAGAGTGATAAACTCGTTTCCGAGCGTAGGAACGACGTTTTTTACGGCTTGAGGAATAACTATCGTAAACATAGTCTTTCCGTAACCAAGCCCCATTGCTCTTCCCGCTTCCATCTGTCCTTTATCTACGGAAAGTATGCCGCCTCGCATGATCTCGGAAATATATGCGCCGCTGTTAAGACCGAATGCTATGCACGCCTCGATCACAGGGTCGATATTTATTCCTATCAACGGGAAAAACGCAAAATGTATAAGCAGCAGTTGCACTACCATGGGAGTTCCGCGGAATATTGCGGTATACACACTCGCGAAACCCGATAACAATTTCGCAAAAAATCTTTTGGAAGGCAAAAGTTTGCAGATAGCAAGCAAACTACCTACGACAAAGCCTATCAAAAGACCGAAAACGGCTATCTCCACAGTAGCAAGAAGCCCCCTGAGGACGTTTTTATAGCCCTCAAGGGTGACGAATTGCTCATAAAATATTTCCCACGCGCTCATTATTCTTATTTATTGTTGGACGCAGCTATCATTATTGCAGGCTGCTTATCGATTATAACGGCGTCGATCTTACCGTTTGCAAGGTCTTTTACCGCAAGCGCGCCTGCCGTATAACCTTTTGTAGTGAGATTCGTGAAACCTTCGTATCCGAAACCTTCGTCACCTGCGGAATACATATAGCCTGTCGTGCCGTTCTGCGTGCCGACAACGAAATCTTTGTCCTGTTCTTTAAGGACTGCGATTATATCGTCTGCGGACTTGCAATCGGCAAAGGTCTTATCGTCTTCGCGGGTGATAAGCACCTGAGCAGACTCATAATAAACATCGGTAAAATCGACCTGCTGTTTTCTTTCGTCGTTAACGGTTATTCCCGCCATACCTATATTGCTTACGGTACTCGTCTGAACCGTCGTAATAACGGCTTCGAATTCCATATCGTATACGTACAACTTTTTGTTAAGTTTCTTTGCAAGCAGATCAGCGATCTGAATATCGACACCCGTAAACTTATTTCCGGAAGTATACTCAAACGGAGGGAATGCCGCGTTCGTGGAAACAATAAGATATTCGTCGTTTCCGGTAGGAACGGACGAGACGGGGTTTTCATATGTATATTCGCTCGTTCCGTCAAAGAAACTGTTTATGATATTATCGAGCGTACCGTCTTCCGTTATTTCGTCGAGAAGTTCGTTCGCGGCGTTAAGAAGATCGGTCTGTCCTTTCGTAACGCAGAAAGCATATCCTTCGCTGGTAAGTTCGTAATCGGTATAAACTTTAACACGAGCAGTTTCTCCGCACGCGCCGAAAGCGACGACTGCGGCGGTCATCATAACTGCGGCAAGAACTACCGCCAAAACCTTTTTCATTTCTTTTTTCTCCTGTTTTATGATGTAGGATCTTTTCGGGGTCTGCGGAACACGCTTTCGCATAAAAAACCTTTGGCGCACCGCATTCCCTTTGAATTAATCGTATTTTAACACAAACATTTTTCAATTACAAACGATTTAAGGCATATTTTGTATATTTATTCGGATATTGACGTATTTTGAGAATATTTCACGCCACTGTCACAAAATTCATGCATAAATATTATACCGACGCACCGCTGAACAAGTTTCGCGCCGATTGTTATATTTCGCGCGCGTAGCAAGCGATAATATAAC
>ERZ1106952.320-NODE-320-length-26148-cov-5.364351_pt1 | contig 26148 bp, 16 predicted proteins | sample MGYA00403677_ERZ1106952 | MGnify/ENA primary metagenome ERZ1106952 (study PRJEB35170, sample SAMEA104062415) | human gut metagenome | biome: human gut; feature: human-associated habitat; material: faeces | place: Denmark | collected 2012-05-14 ...
GTTCAAGAGCGCGTACGACGTAATGAATAACTGGGGCGCGAATCACGGTGCGATTTCTTACGGACATATCGGCGCAGACCTTATCACGATGTGTTCTATGCTGAGAATCCCCGTGTGTATGCATAATGTAGACGAGAAAGATATTTACCGCCCCGCCGCATGGAACGCGTTCGGAATGGACAAGGAAGGGCAGGACTACCGCGCCTGCGCCGCCTACGGCCCGCTGTATAAAAATATAAGATAAAAATTTCAGATATGCGCGCGATCGCTTGACGCGTCGTAGGGCATGGAGTGGAAACGGAACGAAAAAAAGCGAGGATGAGCCGAACATCGGCTCATCCTCGCCACTTTTTATGGATTTTGTTGGCTAAAAACGGAACATCAGGTTTTTAACAGGCTTTGTTGACATTTAAATTTGTGCAACATAACACATTTAATTAAAACGGAATTTTAGTTTTGCGTTTGTTAGTCTGTGTATGTGGCTTGCCCTGACCAATTAATGGTAACGTCGCTGTTTGTTATTGTAAATGTGAACGGACTACTATCTGTTTTCTTTGTACACCCCGTGATATTAAAAGCGTTTATGTGTTCTTTAGCGTTGAACACTTTATCGTTTTTACTTTCATATTTTTGGGCTGTAACAGTAATATCGTTAATGGTTACTGTGAGATCTGTGCTTCCTTCTAGGAGATAGAAAGTCTGTGTGCCTTTTTCTGCTTGTTTTACATCGTTTCCATTAGAAATACGCCAGTCGGAATTATTTATTGAATAGAATGAATTACCACTTATTGAAATTTCATTAATTATAAAATTGCCCATACCGCTACCAGTACCAATGATTATGAATTTATGTGAATACGATACGCTTGCGGTCATTGTAATATCAACTTTCAAAATCTTTCTGATATCGGCTGTGATTGTTAAACCTTTTGAAAGGTCGTTCGATACGGTTACTTTAGTTGTTATTCCGGTAATATATCCTAAAGAATCCGTGGCATGTTCAAGTGTGGTTGTACAGCCTGCCGTAGCCAGGAAACCTATAAATTTATATCCTTCCGGTACGGTATACATTGCGGAAATCTGCGGGTGTGTCGATATGTCGGGGATTACAACAGATTGTCCTTTATAATAATATTTTCCCGTAGGCACGCCTGTTTCAAGAATAGGTGTTGAATTTGGAATTACAATTGATAATTCGGCTTTATTATCCCATCCCGCATATAACGTCACACTGCCGGTTAATGCCCCGTTAAAAAGAGTTTTGCATGCTTCGTCAATATACCAACCAAGGAAATATTTTGATTTGCTCGTGTCGTCATTAGTAATTTTACCTAAATCGGCGGGTTTAAAATTTGCGGCTTCGGTTGATTTTACGTTTTCGGCAGAGGGGGTATCAACCTCATTGTTGCTGTTAACGTAAGTAACAACATAAACCTCAACATCGGCATCGATAAATTCGCCGTACAGGGTGATATTTTCGCCCATTTTCGATATCTGCGTTATAGGTTCCGTGCAAGCTTCATCGGAATACCAACGGTAAAATTTATAGCCGTCTTTAGAAAATGCGGGCGCAAGAAAGAAAGAATCTTCATAAGTGTAAGTTGTTTTATTGTATGCGCTGTTATCAACATTTTCATACTCTCCGCCGTTATATTTGTATTTATAAGTTATGGAATATGTGTTTGCCGTCCAGCCTGCATAAAGCGCGCACGAAATGAATATTGTTTGCCCGGTAGCTTCTGTTGTTAAAGCCTCATCGATATACCATTTATCAAAGGTATAATAATCTTTTGTCGGGGGAGTGGTGGGGAAATCTGCCGCTGATATGGTATAACCGTTTGCGCCGACGGTTCTGCTTATCGTTGAATGTGTTTTGTCGTTTGCTTTAAACGTAATGGTTGCCGTTTGGCTGTACCACACGAATTTACCGTTTACCTTTTTAGAATAATAAGTGCCGGCGCTTAAATCGCGTTGTGCGTAACTGTTCTGGCTTGTCATAATATCGCCGAATGCGTTGACAGTTCCGGTTTCGTAATAGGGTTTACTGCCGCCTCGCATGGTTACATAAGAGCCGCTTGCGTTAACGATATTTAAGGTTGCCCCGGCTTGTGCTGTAGAAATATTTCCGCCCAAACTATACCCGCTTCCGCTTAAGGTGCCGTTTACAATCAGCTTTCCGTCTTTTTTGCCGTTACCGTCTGTATTTGCGGTGTAAAATCTCGTATAGCGATAGTTACCCGTGGTGGGAGCGGAAGCATAAGGCAAAGCAACGAGATCGACATTGTTTCCGAGTGTTAGAGTTCCGCCATTATCAACTGTTAGTTTGGCTCCCGGTAATATTAAATAATCGGAAGAGTTAAGCGTTAGAGTTGATTTGTTTCTAACGGTGATATCCATAAAGCCTACCGGCAAAGGAATACTTGTTGATGTTTTCAATGCAATCGTGATAAAGAGAACCGTTTTACTTATTTCGGTTGGCGCGTCACTGTATTTTCCATAGATTTCAATATTATCGCGATGATTCAATGTGGTTACTGTGCCTGTCGCTCTCTGGTTTGATAAAGCAATGTTACTATTAATATCCTGTGCTGTTTCAATATCTTTTTGATTTGTAATTACAGACTTAAAGATATAATCGGAAGCTGAAGAATCGCTATCAGCATTGAACATTCCTTTGTTGTTTTGGGTTCCTATTATAACAATAGATTCATTTAATCCTATTTTTCCACCTACAGCATTAAGGTATACTCTTGCCTTGTAAATAGCCCCGGAAAAAACTTTAGTAGGGCAGGATATATTATGTACGGTATAAGCATTGGTCGGAAAAACTGTTTTGTACATGTCTGCGGCGGCATCTCCGCCGGGCCAATCGTAAATAGTTAAGGCATCAAGCGCGGTTGCCCCGGAATTCATCTGAATTAAGCCATTTCCTTTAATATATCCGTAAGCAGTTACAGAACAACCGGAGTTTACAACAATGTTACCGTTGTTCATAATAACGCCGTGGTTTTTGGCTAACGTTGTGCAAATAGAATATGAGAACCCAATCTCTGCCGCGGCAATCATAGAGGCGGAAGAAGACAGGGTAATTGTTACGCCCTTTGAGATTACAAGAGCGGAGAAAACGTTGCCTGCCTTATCATAACTACTATTAACGTCTTCTTCTTTTGTGGAATCGTTAAAAGTAGCTATTAGCTTTTTGCCGGACAGCGTATATTTATAATCGCTTTTATAGTCTTTAAATTTATCACCGTTACCGGCAGACAAAGACAATTTGGAAAAAGCCGTCATTACGTAAGAGGAATCGGAGGTCGCGTCGCCGCACAGGGTGATATTGCCGCTTGCTGCGAGTGCATCTTCAATGGTATAATAAACATCTCCGATCTTCGCCGTTTTATATTTCAAATAAACTTCTGTTTTGGTTAAATTAAAGTTTTTATTGTTAAACGTTACTTCATCTATTTTGTATGTCGAGCCTGCTGCTATCGGCTTGCCGAAAGCATAACTGAACAAACCGTTTTCGGGTGTTACGGCTATTCCGTTGGTGCTATCGAAGTTCTGAGCATTGCCGTCGCTAATATATTGATAGATATCATTCGGCAGTTTATTCAGGTCGATTCCGGGATTTTGAGGGGCAGTGAAGGTCGCCGCAGTAAATAAGTTTTTATCAAATAAAATTCCGCCGTCTGCATAGTCGCGTTCGATAATGCCGGAAAGCTGTATGTTTAATTTGTTTACTTTAAGTATTCCGTCGGAATTTGCTTTAAACGAGTAGTTGACAGCCGAAAGCCCATCAACTTTTGGAGTTATAGAAAACTGCCCTATTTCTTTCCATTGTGCATAGTCGATGATATAAGTTATATTTTCAAGCCCGGTTATAACCGATTCGTTCTCGTTGTTTACAAAACCATTTATTGTATAGCCGTTAGCGGATGGTTCTTCGCCATAGGTGATTGAATTATCTTTCGCCGTTACGGTAAGTTCTTTTTTGGTTACGGTAAGTTTTCCGTTTTTTGCCGTAAACGAATAGTTAGGCGCAGAAAGTCCGCTTATATCAACAATAATATCATATGTGCCCACGTCGCCATATTGGGTATAATTAGTTGTAAGCTTAACAGTTCCGCCGATATTTGCCGTTCCAGGCGTTTCGCCTTCTATCATTCCGCTGATTGTATAACCGTTGGTAGCGGGAGCGGAACCGTAGATGATTTCATGATCGTTTGCCGTTATGGTAAGTGCGCGGGAGGTAATAGTAAACGTGGCGGTTTTGCTACTTTCGGCGAGCACGTAGTTTTGGTTAGCAATGCTCGCAGTGGCGGTGTAGGTGCCTACGTTTATTGCCGAAGAGCCGCTTATATTTTCGCCTGTTATAGTTACGGTAAGATCTAAATTATCGTTATTTACAACGTTTTTGGCGGCAGGGTTAAGGGTGTGCGCAGTGCCGTCGTAAATAAAAGAATCGGCTGTTCCCCAGTCAAGAGTAACCGTGCGTTTATTTACCGTAAGCGTGCCGTTGACATAGGTTATTGCATAGTTTGAATTTTCAAGTCCATCAACGGTTATGGAATAAGTACCTACCTCGTTATAATTGCATGTAAAATTCGGCGTGCCTAATTTGCCTTTATCGCAGTCGAGCAAGCCGTTATAAGTTGCAGTATAGGGGACGGAATCGCCGTAAGTAACGGTTTTATCTTCTGCCGTTACGGTAACCTGACGTTGTCCTATGGTGAAAGTTGCCGCCTCGTTTGAAGAAATAGTGTAATTATCATTTGAAATTGTGGCGGTAGCGGTGTAAGTTCCCGCGTTTTTAACCTCGGTTACAGGGGTAAAAGTTGTCGCGCCGTGTGCCTTGTAACTAAACGATATGTTAAAATTTACGGCGGCGCCGTTTTCGGTTTTGGCGGTAGCGGTAATGTTGCTACGGTGATCTGTGCCGTCGTAAGTAAAGTCATTAGCCCCCGACCATTCAATTTTAACGGGACAGGGGGCAATGGTGAAAACTTTTATGGTTTTGCCGTAAGAAACTCCGTCTGCCTCGGAGGTTATAAGCACGGCGTAGGTGCCTGCATCTTTGGGCAGATCGGTGGTGTAGTCGCTGTTAAAAAATTCTTCGTTAAGATTTTCCGGTTGAGTGTCGGGAGCACATTTTTTTACTCTATAACGTATATTTTTGGCATCAATGGCACTGTCTGGCAGGTTTTGCACACCGTCGACTGCTGCGGCAGACATCGAAATGCTGATAGAACTGCCGTTGAACGTGTAGTTCTCGGTGGGTTTACCGTTGTTTACGTGCGCGCCAAAACCGAGGTCGTCGAATTTAAAAATGCTGTTACCTACAACGTTCGGCACGACTTTTTGTTGACTTATAATCCAATCGGCGGAGCATATCGTGCAGAATAAACTTGCAAAAAGGAGTACTATCAAAACGACAAGCTTAAAACTCTTGCCCGAAAACGCGCGTTTAATTTTGCCTGTTGCGTTGCTTGTTTTTACGGCTTTATCGGTTGAATTTTCAGCCGCGCTTTCCGTTGCGGTTTGCGCGTTAAAGTTGTAAACTACGCGTTTTTGCACGATATGCACCTCCTTTTTTTCAGATTTTTTTATATTATGATTTTCAACGATATATTACTTATAAATTTTAGAAACGCGGGCTTCTATCATAAAAGAGCCGCCTTTTTGCAAATATTTGTAAAGTTCCGCGTAGGTATTGCTTGCGAGTTTAAACGTAACCGTAAAGTTTTTTTCGGTAGTGCTTTCGGTGATGCCTATTTCGTTTGAAGGCGCAATTGCCCGCAAATAATATTCGCCGTTATTAACTATTCTTTCGCACGCGATGTTCTTTTTCCCTATGTCGCAAGTAGCCGAAGGAATAACGCCGGCGGCGGTATTTTTGTCAACGCCGGTAAAATAAAGGGTGAATTGTAAATTCATGCCGTTGGTTGCTTCTAAAAAAGCTTTTGCGTTGCCGCTTTTAAAACCTACGTCAAACGAGATATCGCCGGTAGCGGTAAGATTGCCTTTGCCGTCGGTAAACCCGGAGTAGTAATAACTGAAACCGACAGGGCTGCTTAAAACTATGTAATTCTGGCTGTCGGTTACGGTGTACACCTCAAAGGGAGAGGCGTTTACCGTGTATTTTACGTTGGGATTCACTATTATCCACGACGAGAACCCCACGCATATTACCGTTATTACCGATAAAACGGCGCACACAAAAACCGAAGATACTTTTAAGGCAGCAGCTTCAAAAAATTTATTAAGTTGTTGCGTAATGGTTTTTTTCATAATCGAGTTCCGTTTTTTGTTGTTAGTCGGTCGGGGCGTTTGCGTTGTTTTAATGCGGCGTTTTGTGTAAGCCTGCATTTTTTACTCTTGCAATACGTGTGTCGGAAAGATGTGAATTGTGCGAAGTATAAGCACAATGCGAATAGCGTTGTTGTCGGTAGTTAATCCGCCACGGAAAAAAATTTTGATAGAATCTATAATATAATTATATAAATTTATTTGGCTCGTGTCAACGAAAACGGGGGTTGGTGCCTAAAAACGACAAAAATTGACAAAATTTCGTTTTTGCGTTAAAACAGTTGCCAATTTAATCGTTTTGTGATAATATGATAGCAGCGTAGTAAGTATACGGGCAGGTTTATTTTAACGAAAAACAGATCGTAAAAAACGCTTGTTTGTTTATTTAATATTTGCAAGCGGCGTGAAATGAATATGTAAATAGTAAATAAGGAGAAATGTAAATGAAGTCTAAATTAACTATTTCTATTGCAAGCATTTTGTCGGTGCTGGTGCTGGTGGGCGTAGGCTTTGCCGCATGGGTAATTATCAACCCGAAAGTTGGTGCTAATGCCGACGGAAATATTGAGGTCGATACCGTAACCGATAAATCGTATACGCTTGATGCGCAAATTACGGGTGGGGAAATAGTTTTCGGCGCGCCCGAAACTATGAATAATTCGAAAGCGTGGTTTACTGCAGATGATAAAACAGCAAAAGAAGATTTAACTGCTAAATTAACTCTCACGCTCAAGTATAAAGACTGGAGCGTTATTCCTACTGAATTTTCTGTTACTATGAAGACGAAACAAGGTGAAGCTGATGACACAGTTTTCACTTCTTTGCGGGACGGAACAGATAAGACTTTAACAGGTACTCTTGCTAACAAGAATTTTATTGCTAATCCTCAAATTACTTATGGTTCTACTACTGCCACTGTAACAATGAACGGAGATGCTGTTAAAATAGCTAAAACTGCGTTCCCGGATTATAATGCAACGGAAACGACTACTGAAAAAACAGTAAAACTTGACATAACTATTACTTTCGGCTGGGGAACTTATTTTACCGTTGAAAAAACAGGTGTAGTAAATCCTTATATTTTCTACAATGGAAAAGATTATGAAGCTACCAGAAAAGAGGCAAATACCGTAATAAACGCAATTGCTAAACTGAAAACCGTAAAATACGTTGTAACTATCGACGGAACTACCAACGTTAATGGTAAGTAATAAAAACAGGTAAAAAGTTTTTAACAAAAAAAGTAATAAAAAAATTAAACGTGGCGTAATATGTTTAAGCATATTATATTACGTTGAAGGAGAGAAAACCAATGAAAAAAACTACACGTAAATCTTTTTCGCGCAAAGCAATAGTCGCTGTTATGAGCGTGTTTTTAACGGTTTCGTTGACGGCTGTCGGCTTTGCTTCCTGGTTAATCAGTAACGATGACAGCAAGGAAGGAACAGGCAACGTAACCGCTTCTGACGTTTCCGACGCTATTTTGGGCGTTACAATCGAAAATGCTGGAGACCTCGGTAAAATCAATTTCGGACCTGCTCAAGACGATAAAACAGGTACTATTCGTTATAATGAGGCAGAAGCCAAGGATATTGAAGCTCTTGAAATAACCGTTAGCGGTTCTATCGATAACTATAAAACGCTTGCTAAGATGAGTATTACCGTAAAATGTCCCGATACGATTCTGACCGCTGCGGGTTATACTTGGAACGCCGAAGGCGAAAGAACCTACGCTTATGATAAAAAGAAAGCGTATATAGCTCTTCCCACCTGCGCCGTAGATACAAGCGGAAAGGTTTTGCCGTTGCCTGATGGCACAGGAAATACTGCGCCTTTGGAATTTGAAAACGGAAACGCGTTATTTAAAGGCACCGATGAAAATAAGAAGACATTTGAGACGAAAATATCGTTCGGTTGGGGTGCTTTGTTTGAGGGGAAAAACCCCGGCAGATACCTCGACGGCGAAGACGGAACTCTTTCGGAAGAAAATAAAAATGCTCTTCTTGCAATAATTAACGAAGGAAAAGACGTAACCAGTCAATATAAAACGATAGATGCTAAAGGCGATGCCGAAGCGAAGCGCGATATTCTTACCGCTATGAAAAAGACTATTGCGCCAAGCGAAACTAAATTCAACGTAGTTGTCAACGCGCAGGCGAAATAATTAAATAAAACCAAAGGGCAAAGGAGACAACGCCTTGCCGGAAAAAGAACGGAAAAAAGTCCTTTCGCTTAAGGCGTTAAACCTTGAGCAAGGGACTTTTTTGAAAATTTACAAAAAATCTATTATTTTTAAGGCAAAATTAAGGTAAAATGTCATCGCTCGATATAATTGCGCTTGTGGTAACCGTGCTTGCGCTCGCGGCGTTCTCCGCCGTTTTCACTCTGCTTTTCGGCGCATATAGCAAAAGCGTTGTTCAGAACTATAATGACGGAAAAAACGACGCCGAACTTATAGCTTCTTTCGTGAACGACAAGCTTAACAACAAAAACGTTAAAAAACAGCGGTGGGCTGTTGTTAAACGGGTTGTCGGCTCGGTGATAGCCGCATTCGTGTGCATATTTTTCGTGCTTGCCGTAATCAATAAAATCAGCGGAAATTCGGTGGTTTTGGGCAATAAAATGCTTATGGTGGTTGCAAGCGGCTCTATGAGCGAAAAACACCCCAATAACCAATATTATCTTGACGGACGCGACGATCAGTTCCCCACGTACAGCATAATTTTGCTTGAAAAGGTGGATTCTCCCGAAGAACTTAAACAATACGACGTTATTGCTTACGTAAACGACAAGGGCGTAAACATTATTCACCGTATTTTTCGCATTAACAGCGACGGCACCTATACCACTCGCGGCGACACCAACCCCGACAGCGACAACGATCACCCGCCTTTTGAAAGGGTGATAGGTAAATACACAGGCAAATATTTGCCCACGATAGGCATTTTTATTCTGTTTTTTCAGTCGTATTCGGGTATTGCCACCATTGTTGCCATTATTTATTGTATGCTTATGATAGATAACCGCAACAAGGCAATGAGCGAGGCTAAAAATCAGCGTTTATCCGCGCTGAAACAGGCACTTAACCTTGACGAGGTTGTCGGCGTGGACAATCTGACAGTGGAATACGTGGAAACGCTCTACCTGAATAAATTTATTTATACTTTCGAACCGAACGGACTGGTTACCGAGGAAATCCGCGAAGAAATTCTGAAAAATAATCCTCCGCCCGAAAACGACGGAAATTTGCAGAATAAAACCGGAAACTTTTCGGACGGCGGCGAGAGCGAAAAATCTCAATAATCGCAAAAAAACGACGGCTGACCGGGACGTGCGGTCGCCGACTGCGGATTAAATACGTTTGCAAGGTTTAATTCCGTTATAAAAATTATAAGTTAAAAAGAGGGGCGGTTTATGATAAAAACCCTGTTTACACGAAAAACTTTTATAGCGATATCGCTATCTGTTATGTATGCGGTGCTGCTGGTGTTTACCTGCGCCTGTATAGACGGCGCGCACACGTTTTTTCCAAAGAAAAATTTGGTAAATATGCTTGCCGTCGGTATGCGTTTTGAAGAAATCGCAGGCGGAACTGCGGGTTTCGTTATGGTTATGCTGCTTGCCGTGTTCGTTACCATTGCGGCAGTCGCCATTTGCTTTGAAAGGCAGTTTGCCGTATTTAAAAACATTCAGCCCGAAAGCGGAAAAATGTTTTTATGGTATACGGGTACAGCCGTTGTGTGCATAGCTTTATCGCTTACGTTAGGCGCGCTTATGCAAAGTCCGCTTACGAGCGAAAACATCGGCAAAGCCATGAAATACCTCGGGCAGGTTGTTTTGCTTACTACGGTTATTTATATCGTTTTGTTTGTGGTTATCGGCGCGCCGGTAATGCTTGTGGTAAACTTTTTACTTGTGGATAAGCCTTTCCGCTTTTTCTCGAGCGCGAGTCAGCCCGAATTTGACGACGACAACGTCAGTTTAGACGTTACCTGCAGTTTCGACGGTCAGTCTACTACCGTAGGGCAACAGGTTATTTCCGACGGCTCGGCTGCCGCTGCCGCTGCCGCCCCTTCTTACGACGGCTCGTCTGCCGGCGGCAACGGCATAGGCAAACTCACCGGCGACGATACCATTATCCGCGACAGGGAAGAGGTTTTTCCCACGCTTACCGCTATCGACGAAAAATACGAGGGCTTTGAGTTGCCTGCCGCTAAGGGCGACGACGTTTCGCTTAAAGAGTTGGCAGAAAAGTTCAGACTTTATCTTGCCAAAACGCAGGAATTATATTTCGATATAGATACCGTCAGGTTTTTTATCAGCGGATTTGCCGCAAGTCATTTTGAAATTCTTGAGGGGCTTTCCGGTACGGGTAAGTCGTCGCTTCCGCGTTATTTTGCCGAGTTTATAGGCGCAAACGTGCTGTTTATGCCGGTTCAGGCTACCTGGCGCGATAAAACCAGCATAATCGGCTTTTATAACGAATTTTCTAAAACTTATACCGAAACCGAATTTTTGTCGGCTTTGTACGAGGCGAATTATTCGCCCGATACGCTTAACTTTTACGTGCTTGACGAAATGAATATTTCGCGCGTAGAGTATTATTTTGCCGACCTTTTAAGCGTACTCGAATACCCCGTTGCAGATTGGAAACTCAAAATTATGAGCGTTCCGCACGATTTTGTGCCGCCCGTAAAACTTGAAAACGGGTTTGTTCGGATTCCCGAAAACAGTTACTTTGTAGGCACCGCCAACCGCGACGATTCTACGTTCACCATTACCGATAAGGTTTACGACCGTGCCATTACTTTGGAGTTCTTAAATAAAAACGACGCGTTTACGGTAAGCGAGAACGTTGAAAAAATCCACGTTACCGCTTCCGCTTTGCGTGGACTGTATGCCGCTGCCGAAGCCGATTCGGCAAACGCTTTTAACGCGCAGGATAAAGCCAGACTCGACAAAATTTCGGGGTTTGTTTACGATACTTTCGATATTGCCGTAGGTAACCGTATTCTTAATCAGCTTGAAAAAATCGTGCCTGCGTTTATCGCGTGCGGCGGTACTAAGGAAGACGCACTCGACTTTATGCTTTGCAAAAAGTTGTTCTCCAAACTCGAAGGGCGTTTTGAAGATTACGTTAAGCCCGCTTTGGAAGAAACTCTTGCGCTTATGGATGAAACTTACGGCAAGGGTACGCTTTCCCGCAGCGAAAAGGTGATAAGAAAAATCATAAAAACCCTGTAATGCGGCAGTTATTGCGGTTTTAAACGGAATGCGCAACGAGAATATTCCGCAAAAGCGTGGCGGACGAAAGAAAAATAATATCTTTCGTCAGAAAAAAATAAAAAGTATGATAGCAACCGGACAACTTCAATTTAAAAGCAACGCTCGCGCCGCAGAAGAATTTATTTCGCTGAACGGCGGTTTGGTCGGCGCATATTCCCATGCGGAAAGCGCAGGCGACTTTTCGTTGCAAAAAATTTCGTATGAAGAAGATTGCTCGTACTTTAAAGAAGCGCTTTCTTTGTTGGGCATAATTTTGTCGATAGCGGAAAAACCGCACGTTTCAACCAGGCGCGAAGAAGTTTTTGCCCGAATCGAACAGGCGGGGCAACTTTCCGCCGACGATTTTAAGCGCGTATGCCGCGACGGCAGTTTATGGAAACGCCGCGGTGTAAAAATGGTGCCGGAAGAGTTGTATTATTTTCGTAACGAAGATGAACTTTGTATTTACGAAAACAGATTCATCGTTCTTTTAATAGACCTTATCGGCAAGGAAATTACCGAACTTAAACGGGTTTACGGCGAAAGATTGCCGCGTATAGGCGAAAATACCGACGTGCTTTATGCCGGCGACGCCGGTATGGCGTTGGATTTTGCGCGCAATATAGAAAAACGCGTGGCATATTTAAAAAATACGGGGTTTTATAAAATCGTGGGCAAAGAAAAACCCTTAAAAGGGAGAATTTCGCCCACTAACATTCTGCTTAAAGATTTAAAATATCGCGCATGCTTTAAGTTTTACAACGGATTTCTGAAATATCAGTGCGAGGGCGAAGAAGCCGAAGATTTGAGATCCATTCTTAAAATTTATATTTTAAAATCGCTTAAAAAACTCGGTTTCGATTTAAAAGAAGGAAAAAACTTAAACGAGTATAAAGCCTGCGGCAAAGAATTTTTGTTGAATTTCGACTTTAATAAAAAAGGTGCGGTAATTCTCGACGTAACGCATAAAATAAGCAAAAAAACCGTTAAATACGCTCTTTTTTCGGAAGACGGACGTTCTGCCGAGGCCGCGGAAGAATTTGCGTCGGGCGACGACGGAAAAAATTTCTGTTCGGTTGAAATGATCGGCGAATGGTCGCTTAAAGACGGCGTTACGCACGAACTTTTGTCCCGCGCGGGGCAAACGGAAGAAGAAATGATTTATTCGTGGCTGGCGTCTAAAATAAGGCTTATACGCGCCGATTCTTCGGTATATAAAAAATATTGCCCGGCGTGCGGCGTAAGCGGCGTTTATGAAAACGACGGGGATTTTACCTGCCCGAACTGCGGCACGCGCTACGCTTTTACCCAAAATTCGTCGGGCGAAAGCGTCATATGGATTTGTAAATTAAGGAGAGAGGTATGAACGGCGAAAACGTATTGAATCCGACATCCGCGGAATCCGGGCGCACGCCGTCGATTTTAATCGAAGATCTGCACAAAGCCTACGGGAATAAACAAGTTCTGAAAGGACTTAATTTAAAGGTTTATCCCGGTGAACTTTTCGGCTTTATCGGGCGGAACGGAATAGGTAAGTCGACTACTATCGACTGTATGATAGGCGCAAAGCAGTTTCAGAGCGGACGCATACTTATAGACGGCTTCGATATCGTAAAACAATCGCTGGATGCCAAAAGAAGATTCGGTTACGTCGCCAGCGAGCCGTCGTGCTATGAAGTTATGACCGGATACGATTATCTTGAATTTATAGCCGGAATTTATAAAATATCCGAGGGCGAATTTATTAAAAATTACGCCTATCTGTGCGGACGGCTTAAACTCGATTTAAAAGAACTTAAAAATCGTATTTCCGAGTATTCCCACGGTATGAAACAGAAACTTTGCCTTGTGGCAAGTTTGTTGTTTAACCCCGATATATGGGTGCTTGACGAGCCGACCGTCGGACTTGACGTTATGGCTGTCGAAGAACTTAAAAAAATGATGCGCGAATACGCCGATCACGGCAAAACCGTGTTTGTAACGTCGCATAACATCGAACTCGTAAGCCGTATTTGCGACAGAGTCGCCATTGTAAACAACGGCGTGGTTGCGGCTTTATATGATTTGAATAAAGAACCTAACCGCAGGTTGCAACTGGGCAAGTTGTTCATGGAAACGTACGGGGAATAAGCCATGCTGAATTTGCTGTTAAAAGATTTCAAACTTATGTTTTCGGGAAGCGCGAAGTTTTCCGAAAGAATAATATCCGCGGTTTTTACTGTTTTGTTTATAGGCTGTTTCGTCGCCGTGGAATGGTTTGTTTTTAGCGGAATCATAAGCAAAATATCCGACGTGGCAGGTGCTAAAGAGTCGTTTTTGTGCGTGTTTTTGTTTGTTATAATCGTTCTTTCAACCGTATCGTGCGTGATGTCGGCAAAAAAACTGTTTTTCGACCCTAAGGACGTTGAACTGTTATCCAATCGCCCCGTACAGAGCGGACAAATCATATCTTCCAAACTGGTGCTTTTGTTCCTTGTGCAAACTTCGGCTGCGTTCATGTTCGAATATCCGCTGTTCATTGCTTACGGCGTAAGCGAGGGAATGCCGCCGTTGTTCTATTTTACCGCGCTGTTTTTTCCCGCATTGTCGTTCGTTGCGGAGGCGGGCGTGGCTTTGTTGGCGGTTTATCCCGTATATCTCGTTTCATGCGCGCTTAATAATCATCCGCTTATTAAGCTTTTTATTGTTTCCGCGGTGATGGCGGGGCTTTCCATCGCTTATTCGTCGGTGCTTGAAATATTCGTAGAGCTGCTTTCGAATAACGGAATGGCGGGGCTTTTCACGTCGGAAAATATGGCAAATCTTCAAAAGTTTAAAGAGTTTGCTTTCCCTGTGAACGCCCTGCTGAACGTATTTATAAGCAAAAAAGGTTATTCGCTTCTTGTGTATCTTCTTATCTCTTCGATTATTTTTGCCGCCGGACTTGTTTACACCGTTTTTTCTTATAATTACGTGCGTAACGTTAATTTTGCGGCAAAGCGCAAAAGCAAAGAAAGAAAACTCAGAATTTTAAGCGTTCCCGAATCCCTTGTAAAAAAAGAATTGTCGCTTATTTTCGGCAATTCCGAAAATATTTTTTCGTATACGGGGCTTATAATCATTCAGCCGTTTTTGTTGTGTATGGTGCTTAAATCTATAAATACCGCATTCAACTCCGGGACTATGACTTATTATATCAATTACATACCCGGTTTTGTGGCTTTTACCGACGCGTTTTTCGTTATGGTTTTTTCTACTACCATAGCGAGCGGCGCAAACCGTTTTATCTCCATGGAGGAAAAAACGGTAAAAAATATGAAAACCATGCCTGTAAACCTGCATTTGCAACTGGCAGTCAAATCCGGTTTACCGTTTGTCCTTTCGGTTGTTTCGCTTTTTGTATCGATCGCGGTCTTGCTTGCCGCGGGCGTTATGGGGTTTGCTTCGGCGTCTTTCTGCTTATTGCTCGGTATATGCGCGCTTGCGCTGTACTACGTGGCGTCGCTTTACGAAGAACTTAAAATAAGACGGGCAAAATCGCGTAAAACGCTTATATCTTCGGCTGTATCATATCTGCTGCCCATGTTTTTCGCCGTATTTTCGGCTATACTTGCTTATTCGGGAATTCACCCTTACGTTTGCTTTGCCGTCGGCTCTGTGCTGTATATAGGTCTGACTGCGGCGGGCGCGTTTATCGTTTATAAAAAATCGGGACGGCTGTTCCTCGAACTGGAGGCGATAAACTGATGAAAAAGAAAAATCTTGCGGTGTTGCTTATCATACCGTTTTTGTTTGCGGTTTTAACAACGGTTACCATAAACACCACGTACATTTACGTTGACGTAGATATTTCGGGTATCGCCTGGGATTACGGCGATCCGGAAGCCTTTAAACTGAACGAAAACGGCTATAAACTTAACGCAAAGGGAGTAAATCAACGCAACTATACGATAGCCGAGGGAAACGAACTCGTGTGGCGCGTGGAAAGCAACGCCGAAGGCGAACCGATAGCGGAAATAGAACGGAAAACCGACGGCTACTATCTTAAAACGCTGGGCGTAGGCGCGGTAAATCTTATTTGTTCCAACAAAAAAGGCAACGTAAGCCGAAAACTCGAAGCCATTATATACGACCGCGGCTTTATCATAGCGCAGTCGGAAATAAAGCCCTCGGGCGCGAACTACGATCCGAATATTTATTACGGTCAATACGACATGGACGGAGGAGGAAAACTTTCTTCCGCAAAATTCCGACTGAACGTAACCACGCAGCCGGAAGAACTGAAAGACGCGCTGGAATACGAGTTTTCGGATAATATCGTATTCGACGAACAGACCTGCGAAGTAACCGTTAAATCGGCAGGCGACGCTTTTGTGCTGTTCAAGGCAGACGCCGAAGGCGTATTGCCGTATAAGGCGGCTTTCAAAGTGGTTGAAAACGGTGTAAACGTTTATAACTACGATCAGCTTCTCAATTGCACAAACCGCTCGAAAAACGGGGAAATAGTGGTATTGAGAAAATCGTTCCAATCCGAATTGTTTATCAAAACCGAACTCGGAAAGGACAACAACGTTACGACGTTCGGTAAAAAGGGTGCAAACGGCAAATATTCGTTTGCGTCGGAAATTTATTCGTTCCGGACAAAGTACAACCACGAATATATCGATAAATGGAATGATTTCGCTAAAACGGATAAGAGGTTTTCGCCGATATCCGATAAGATCAACGCGGGACTTCGCATAAGAAAAGACTTTTACGGCAACGGTTATACCATAAATTTGCATAATCTCACTTATCCTTACGAAACCGTTACAACGGGGGACGGGCAGGAAGTCCCCGTTCTCACCGCCGATAATCTTTTCCGCGGGCCGCTGCCGTTTTATACGCTCGGAGATCCGAACGGAATGGCGCTTATAACGGCTTACGGGCAGGATAACGCAGGGTTTTATATCGATGGCGACGGGGTTACCGTAAACGACGTGATAATTAAAAACTGCGACGACGTGAACAGTCTTAAAAAACTCGAAACGGTCGGGACTGCGGTTGAAGCGGACGGCAACGGCATAACCATTAAAAACTGCACGCTTTCAAACGGTAAAAACGTGTTAAGAAGTTTTTCTTCTTATAATTTCACCGTGGATAACTGCCTGCTGATGCATGCCCAGAACTTTTTATTCACTACGGGGGCGAACGAATATTCGAAACCCGACGGCAATTCGGTGAAGAATTTTTCGGATTCTTCCGGCAATGCGTTCGAAGACAAACTTGCGGATTATATGAAAGAGGACGGAAAGGGCGACGTTTTAATGACCGAATACCTCGGTAATATTCCGAAAGAAAAGATCGAAAATTACAAAACCGCGCTTCGTAATATGCAAAACGCGCTTGGCGACGAATCGGTAAAAACCGAATTCAAAGGCAATACGGAGTTTAAAAACTGTCAGTTTTACGATAGCGGAATAGCGTCGATAGTTTTTGAATCGCTGTTTAACGGACCTTTCCTTTATTCTAAAATATCGTCGCAAATAACCAAAATGTTTTCGTCGTTCAGCGGTCCCGAGCAGAAACCCCTTATTCCCGATCCGCCGGAGCAGATTTCCGGCACGAGTTACCCGGTTAAGGTGCTTCTGAGCGGAGATACGGCGTTTTACGATTATAAAAATTTCGAAAAGATGGACATTTCGGGACTTATAAACGAAAATATTTCCACAGTGCTTAAAGAACTTTCCGGAGGCGGAGGTCTGGGCGGAATTACGGGCGGAGCCGATCCGAGTAAATACAATATAAACATCGACTTTATTTTCCCGCTTAAAAACCTTGTTAAAAAAGAGGCGCAGAAACGCAGCGTAAGTTATAGCGACGGAAAAGCGCAGTATACTAATATACCGGTCGCCTATTACGGCGGCGGCGCAAATTATTCCACCGTAGAATTTGCAACCGATTACGTATATCATTTGAATATGAAACCTGCCGCAGAGGTCGATATTATGGAAACTTATCTTAACATGAGCGCGGGAGAGGGCGCAAGACAGTATTACAATATGATGCTTAAAACCGTTACTATCGTTACCGGTTACGAACCCTTCCGTTTTGTGTTTACCGACGGAGCCACGCTCGGGCAAACGCCCAGCGCAGAAAAAATGCAGGCTCACGCTAAAGGAGTTTGACTATGAAAAAAATAGTTGCTTTAATAATGTGTTTGTTTATGTGCTTTTCGCTTGCGGCATGCTCGTTTTCGTGGGACGAACAAACAAGCATAACTTCCGCCTCGGTGGTTTACGACGAAAAAGCCGATAAATATTATCTTGAACTTGTTTACGATAGCGGCGACGTAAGTCGTATAGAGGTAACGGATTTAAGCGCGTTGCGCGGCGATTCCGGCTCGAAAGGCGATAAAGGCGATAACGGAAACGGAATAGCCGAAATAATTACGAAAAATAACGGAATCGAAACCGAAGTAACGATAAAATTCACGTCGGAAGAAATGAAGGACGTAACGTTTTTTATTCCCAACGGAGAATACGTTTCCAACGTACAGATTTTCGAGGCCGACGAAACGCACGAAGGACCTTACCTTGTGTTTACTTTCAGCGGAAGTACCGAGCCGAAAGAGATAAGTCTGCCTCGCGGTAAAGACGGCGTAGGTATAGATAACATCGAATTTCTGACGTCCGATAACGAAGGTTATGCAGGAACGTTGAAAATTACCTTATCCGACGGAACGACCAAAGATATTCCGATTCCCGCCGCAACCGGAATATCGGGAATCACCCGTTCGGAAAACGACGAAAGTTATGAACTTATAATAAATTATACCGACGGAACAAGCGAAACTTTCGATTTTTCAAAGCCGAATCAGTGGTTAAGCGGGGCAAGTACTCCCGATTTTTCGCTCGGCAGAGACGGTGATTTTTATTTTAATACGAATAAAAAGGTAATTTATAAAAAAGTCAATTCCGAATGGATTACCGTAATGGAGTTTGTAAACGAACAGAAACACAGAGTGGTCTTTGAGGCGGAAGGCGCTATGCTTGCAAAAAATAACGTTTGGGTAGGCGATACGGTCGAGTTCGAGATCGTTCACGGTTGTTATATGGCCGAACACGTTCCCGTTCCGCGTAAAAACGCGGACGCCGACAAATATAAATTTATAGGCTGGTACAGAAAAAAACAAGCCGAAATAAGCGAAGGGGAGGAATACACTCTTTCAAGATTTACAGACCTTACGCCTGTCTGCGACGATATCGTTTTATACGCGTGGTGGGAAAAAATCGCTTAAACGGTAAAAGTATACAATAAAACGGGGCTACAAGTCGATTACCGGCATATAGCCCCGTTTTTTTACTATGCCGATGTATCCGTAAAAAAAGAAAAATACGAACTCCGATTTTGTTTCGGTGTTCGTATTATTCCCTAATGGCGGAGCGTTAGTAACGTAAATCGAATTTTATTGCATCAAACCATTTTGTTTAATGAAATCAATAAATGTATCAAGGATTGTTGTGTTTCGATTATCAATATTGATTTCAGTAAAATCTGTTTGAGTACTTGATAAATCTAACAATTCAGCGTTCTTTGTGCCTTCCTTAACTTGATTTCGCCCATTTGTAAAGCCTTGATAATACTTGATTTTATCAACAAACCTATAATCTGAAGCACGGATATTGATTCTTTTTTCCAAGATAGCTTTATTCCCGATTTGTTCAAGTTTTCGTGCGTCGGAAAGACTTTGTTCTTTGTTTTGTCTATTCTTTGCAAATATATGTTCTATCTCTATTGATGTGTCAAGAGATAGGAGACATTGATTTGAATTTTGGAACATCCACCAAATCAATATGGACTTTGTTAACGGTCTGATATTACTAAAAGTATATGTATTAAACAAACTCCTAACAGTTGTCTCGTCAAATTTATACTTTTCAAAAGTGACAGGCTTTTCGTTCACAATGTTTATCATCTCGGAGTAAATCGGTGAGCGCAGTGCGTTTACACCGGGGTTTGTGATTGCATAAGCCCAAACAAACGAAATAACTTTTTGCAAGAAAGTATAAAAATCATCATCTTTAAGTTTTCCGTTTTCATCTCTATTTTGAAGATAATATACAGAAACAAAATAAGTCCACATACCATTAGGCGCATAGTTTAGCACATATAATTGCCTTAAAACCCTATCGGAAAAACGCACGTCATCCTGAACGGATACGTCCTTCCAAAAATCTGCCAAGTCAATAAGATTGTCTAATGTGGTTTGATTCTTGAGTAATTGATAAGAATCTTTTTCATAAAACTTTCTCAATGCTTCCGTTGTTGACGATGAAATACCACGCTTTGCACGTTCAAAGTACATATATCGAGTAAAGAGCTCGTCCATAGGTGTTCCTGATGAATTCGGGAAAAGGCTGTTGCACAATTCTTCAAGGTTCTTCCATTTTTCTATAAATTCATTTTTTAAGTTAATCGATTTATAATATTTGTAGAATTGTGCTTTGAAAATATCAGCATCGGAAAGTGGTTTGCCCCTGTCGTTTAATGTCGAAAAGATCCTTAACGCTGTATCTTGATTATCAGCTTCAATGGGTAGTAAAATGCAGTTGTTAAGAATTCGAACAGGTAAATAAGAAAAATAACTTGGATAGTTGGTCAAAAATTCCGCTATTTTCCCTTGAAAAAACTGATAATTTTGAGCATAACGACTTTTATTTCCGTTTTTTGATACCCCGTTTTTTAATATTTCGAGGAACTCATCCTTATCATTATCCGTTGCCACTTCCGAATCGATTTTTAGTTCTGACTTTTTGGGTTTTCCAAATTCGTCTGTCTTCCATATACAACGTTCAATTATTTCACGTGTTGTCCGAGAGTTTTCGTCCCGCATATTATCGAATTTCGAATAAAAAGCACGCAACAACAACATCAATGTTGTAAGTCTCTGCTGTCCGTCTATAATTTCAAGTTTTTTGTCTTCGTTCTTAAAAGTTACTATCGGACCCAAAAAGTACTCATCGTTATCACTATCAAACAGACTGTAATCATCGTTAGGAAAAGCAAATGAAAAAATATCTTCCCATAAAGTCAGACATTCGGTCTCACCCCACGCATATGGGCGTTGATAGTCTGGAATTAAAAAATCCGACTTCTTCTCTTGAAATAAATCTTTAATAGTTTTTTGATCAACATTAAGTTTTGACATATAGCCTCCAAAATTTACAAATACTATGCGGTAATGTGATTTTATGCTGTCGGGAAATTTTTCCTCATTATTTTAATATCAGCCTTATATTCTTGGCTTACAATGTAGACTTTGATATCGGCTTGATATTCTTGATTTACAAGTTTACAACCCTTGATAATTTCTGCATTTTTTTCTTTGTATTGTTGGTCTACAAAGAAAACCTTATATTGTGCTTTATACTCTTGATTAACTATATAAACTTTTCCAGCCATAACAATTATACTCCTTTTGTTTTTATTTTTCAATCGTAATCGCATACCGCATAGTATTTACTAACTATAAAATTTTGTTTGCACTAAAAGCGGTACAAAAAAAGTGCCGCCCCTATGAGAGACGACACTGTTATACATCTCGCATAGTTACCACACTATTTTCGAATAACCATTGAGAACGATTATTGTTGCGATACCGTATATTGCTACCGATAGCAGTATCGTCCTCAAAAGGGCATAATACACCCTCAAAAATATTCGAAAAATAATGTGGTATTGTTAGTATATCATAAATTTAGCAAAAAATCAATATTCTAAGAAGTGATTAACGATATATTTTTATCATAATAGACAATAATGGCACTTTGGCGGGTGCTTGACTATACAAGCGCGACGCTTCGCGTCGCGGTCAAGCACCCGCCAAACCAACTCACTTAAACTCGCATAAAAAGGTCAACTTTGGAGCCGAGCGAAATGGGGCGTTCGCCGCTAAACCGCTTGGCGAATCGCCCCATAATTCTTCGCTCGTCGGCATATTTTGAGTTTCATTCCTTTTATATCTTCCGAGTGTTTTCGTTTGCATTTTGTTTCGGGCGGCGTTTCCCTGCGCCGTCCTTTTTTACTGCCGCAAAAACCATTTTTCAGTCCTTTTCAAGTATGACTCTACTCCCTGAAAACGTCAAAAAAACCACGCAAAACCTATTTTAACCCATTCACGCTTTTTCGCTTTCGCGGCATAAAGCCGTCTGCAACTGCTACTGATAAAGGGATACGAACACACCCATACGAACCCCGAAAAGGATAAAACGACGGCACGTCAACAATCGAAAAACGCAGATAAAACCTGAATTTTCGCAAAAGAAAAACCTAGACCAAACACTCTCGTATTCGATTTAGGTTGCACTTGGCGGCACAGCTGCATGTCAAATTGAACTATTGATCAGCAAGCGGCATTGCTTTGCCGTAGTGAATAGAAAATTAAGGTAAAAGCGAAAATTATAAAATACGTTACGAAAAAATGCAACATGTTGCATTTTTTAAAGAATCATAGATGTAATAGAACATTACAAAAAGATATGCTTTAATCTAGAATGAACGGAGTTTATTAATCAGAAATATATTCCAGTTATATTAGTTTAATATTAATAGCTTTAGGTCCAAATCTGTTTTCGCCAATATCATATAGCACGTCTTTACCTAATAAATCAGTAAAATTATAGCTTTCTATTCCCTGATTATTGAAATAAATATCGCCATCACTTGTTTTTATAAACCCAAACCATTGGCCTTTAATATTTTGTTTTATGCACTGGACTTTTCCGCGTCTTTGCAAATCCCTGTATTCTTGTTCGAAATTTGGGGTAGTCGAATTCCTATAGTAATTTTTTAAAAACTCAGTAAATTCTGAACTATCTTTAATTCCAAACTTATATTCATCACCTTTTGTTTCAACCCATTTATCTTTTGCTTTTCTAAACATCTGTATTGTTTCGTTTAATTTAGATTCAAATAGGGGCGTTTGTTTGAGTATTTTTAATATTTGCTCACTATATGTATCTATTTGTTTTGGATTATTAATACTAGGTATAAACCCGTTACTGTTTAAACAAAAAAGATATGCTAGTTGAGGTTTAAAGGCTTTAACATCTTGGGCAAGTTTTTCTTTTCTAAATGCTCGCTCTATGTAGGCATTTACTTGTGCTGCAACATAGTATGGCAATAAAGATTGATTATCAATAAAAATCTTATTTTTAAAATCTTTTTGCAAAGTTGCCGGGTGGCTTACATTTCTATGTGGTTCGGATAGAATAATACTCACAAAGCTACGTATTAGAACGCTAAATCGAACTTTTGCGGTTTCATTAATTTTCATATTTTCATATTGTCTGGAACGTCGTTCATAGTATATAGGCAGAGGCATTGCATAATTTTGATTAGCAGCAAGAAAAAAATTTTCGAGATTTTTATGAAACTCCCTTATAGTTTCAAAAGCTTCATCTTGCACAATATTTTGCCGATTGGTTCCACGAACTACTTGATTAATGATAGATTCGTCAGATGTTGATATTATTTTTAAAACTACTTTTATTGATGATAGATTTTCTTTATTTACCAATCGTGAATTATAAATCACGTTACATGTTTGACATCCATTCACAATGCGGGGATTTTTGATTACCAAATTTTTCCCATTTGTTATGATATTTTCGCATACGATTGTAATACCGTTATTGTAAAGAACAAAATTAGAAGGAGCCTTTTCTATCGTTTCGCGAATTTCGTTATTAATTGTTGTCTCGCCCTGAAAATCACGTACATTATCATCAAAAATGCCTTTTCTTAGTAAGCCGTCTTCAGAAATTAAAAGTCTTAATAATTCGGATGCCCTACAAACTGCAATTGTTGAGTTTGAATCTATTCCAAGTATTTGTTCATTTTCACCAAAAAATGAACACGTTTCTAAAACAGTGATTTGTGCATCATATTTATTTTCGTTTTCGTCACAATATTTTTTAAGGTTTTTTGAGTTGATATTTTCGATAATAATAGGACCGTAGACATTTAACCTCTTGATTTCGTCTCGAAATCGTTGCTCGCTTGACTTAATGTGTTGACTTCCAACGCCCTCTCCTAAAAAGACATAATAAATATATAGTGTGGGATTATCGGCCCATTTCGCGCAGCAATCGTCGCTCATTAAGTAATTTTTAATTTTTTGCCATTCTTGCAATTTTCTGTTTTGTGGTTGGTATTGCTTAGGCCCAACAAAATCTTTTATACCTGTTAAAAACTGATTATATTCGTTTTGCTTAAAGCTATTTTTGTTTTTGGATTGAATAAAAATAAAATCAATAGTTATTTTATTTTGTGAAGCAACCAATTCCTTGGCTTCTGTAAGAGATTTAATTAAATAGTTGTTTATTTTAATGCATGTTCCGTCAATACCTGTATCATTATCGCCACCAACACACACGTCTTTCATTAAAGCCGGATCGGAAGTAAACGCATTAGGTTGATGACGTTCTAAAATAACCCAATTTGCAAAACGTTCAAATGCTTGGTCGTCTGGTAGAGTACATTCATACGCTTTTTTAAAATTCGCTAATTTTGCTTTGATGATCGGTTCTAATATCATAAATTTTTCTCCTTTAATTTTTTATAAAAGTTGTATTCGGCGGTAGCAAATATTACTCATTGTATAGTTATAGTTGTTTGACAATAGTGCTATCCCAAAATATGATTTTTTATTTTTCCCTACGTATGGGTAAATGTTTCGTTGAGGCATTTTCTATTTTTTGTATATTTAAGATAAAATGTGTATTTCAGTTGTTCTTGTATGCGGAATTTATGGCAATTAGACTCATTTTTATTCGGTGCTATTTAAATGCCATGAAAGTTTTTGATTCATAAAATCACTTATAGTATATCACAGATTTGGCATAATTTCAACTCAAATAACTTTATTAGTCAAAAATAGTTTTTTCGTAATGAATTATAACTGCAATAAAAGTCGGCGCGCAACCACCTTTATTGTTGATTTTTCTGTCAAAATATGTTATAATATAAATGAAAAAGTTTGCTCGCAAGGACTTTTTTACGACATATTTCAAAAACGGCTATTATTTGCGGTCAGCAAATAATAGCTTGCACAGAAATAGTAAAAATTTATTTTTTGCAAGCCGTGTGATTTTATAATAAAATAAAGACTATCAAAAGGTCGCAAGCGAATAAAAATCAGGATATAAAATCGGGAAATACATCTCAAAAATACGACTAATTTTCTTTACTACCCGATAACCTGAACGAACTACGAGGTTTAAAATGAAATTTTCCGAAAAAGTAAAATATGCAAGAATGAAACTTCTTTTAACGCAGGAAGCGTTGGCAAAAGAACTCGGCGTATCCTACGCTACAATTTGTCGCTGGGAAAAGGACAACCGTGAACCGCAAATCGTTTCTCAAGGCAAGTTTTATGCCTTTTGCGAAAGTAAAGGAATCACGTTTGAAGACTAAGGCGAAAAATAATTGCTTACAAATAAAAATCGTTGCTTTTGGCTTTATGGTAGATGTAAATATAAGGGGATTGTATGAAAATATCAATCAGATTTTTTAACGATAAAGAAGTGCGCGCCGCTTGGAATGAGGAAAACAACAAGTGGTATTTCAGCGTTCTGGATATTATCGGGGCAATCAGAAATGAAGATAATTACGAAAAATGCCGTAACTATTGGAAATATCTGAAAGCCAAACTGAAAAAAGAAAACAGCGAGTTGGTTAGTGCCACTACCCAACTGAAATTAACTGCCGCCGACGGGAAAAAGTATATGTCGGACGCATTGGATTCTGACGGAGTTATTAAACTTGCCGCAGAGTTTCCGAGCAAGGTCGGCGCAGAGTTTATCGGCTGGTTTACGCAGTCGGACGATACGATTGACGGCAAAAGCAAGCAAAAAGCATACGCTTTGTTTGATACTTCTTTTATAGACGCTATCGAAGTCGGAACAGTCAAAGGCTTACAACAAATTCACGCGTATTTGTTCGGCGGATTATATGATTTTGCCGGGCAAATCCGCACGCTTAATATTGCAAAAGGCGGCTTTGCGTTTGCCCCAGCTATGTATTTGCAAGATAATTTGCGGTTGATTGAAAAAATGCCAGAAGATACGCTTGAAAACATTGTAAAAAAGTATGTTGAAATGAACGTTGCTCATCCGTTTATGGAAGGAAACGGGCGAAGTACTCGTATCTGGTTGGATTTGATTCTGAAAAAGAATCTTAAAAAATGCATCGATTGGAGTAAAATCGATAAAAAAGAATACCTTACGGCAATGCAAGAAAGCCCCGTGGATTCTTCTCATATTTACGGACTCATAAAAGACGCATTGACCGACGATATAAACAATCGTGAAATCTTCATGAAAGGGATCGACTACTCTTATTATTACGAGCAAGTTGACTGATTTGTTTCGATGTTCAACAGTATAGAATTATATCATTGATGAAAAATGTATTTTAGAATGATAAATAATTCAGGCATTTTGTTTTAGCTGTTTGTCGAATGTGGGTAGACAAAAACTAAAATAGAAATATTTAAATAAAAAAATAAGACCTGCAAATAAAAGTCAAGAGAAATGAAGAAGGAAATTGAAAAAATTT
>ERZ1106952.322-NODE-322-length-26073-cov-6.018679_pt1 | contig 26073 bp, 20 predicted proteins | sample MGYA00403677_ERZ1106952 | MGnify/ENA primary metagenome ERZ1106952 (study PRJEB35170, sample SAMEA104062415) | human gut metagenome | biome: human gut; feature: human-associated habitat; material: faeces | place: Denmark | collected 2012-05-14 ...
ATAATTTTAACACAATATTATATATTAGTCAAACTATTTTATTGCTATTTTATGCGTTTTCTATTGAACATTTTCATCATTCAAAGCAGTCCGTCTTATATTATGTTTTGAGGTTTACTTGTATTCTATTCAAGCATTAAAAAGGAGGCTCTTTCGAGCCTCCTTACCGCAAATGTTCTACCCTACCTTATTGTAAAAAGAGTCTTAGTAAGTTAATTAATGTTATATATTTTTGCGTAGTAAGCCTTGACAAAGGCATCAACCATGTTAACAATTAGGCAAACAGCAATTAAATACTCAAAAAATGCAATAAAGTCATTAAATGTAGCTGTGCTAAGACCACCATTTTGACCTAAAAGGCTAATAACAGGTTTTATAGCAATGGTAAGAGCACCTGCTATCATTCCTGCAGGAAACGATCTTCCATTGTGAACTATCTCCTCAATTTTCGGCAATTTTTTCTCTAACAAATACTTTACATAGATAAAATAAGAAAGAACATATATTGCAATCTTAAATATAGCATATATCACATTAAAAACAGTAAACTCAAACGCAAAAAAACACGAAAGCAAAAATAATATTATAGAAACATAAAAGTAAGTTATAGCACTATTTAGTATTACACTCCATTTTGTTTTGTAATGATACACAAATACCGTTACAACTGACATAATACAAGACAAAATTCCTGCAGTTATAAGAAATGGTACTACACGGTCATCAAAAAATGAAAAGCCTTCAAGTGGGTGAGCTTGCATTGTAAAAATTTGAAGTGTTATAACTGATACCATTAAAAAGTTGTATGCAAAATAGCTTAACATTTTAAATATTAAGTCAGGAATTCGCATTGATAAATATCTGAGATTCACAAATGTTTTAATTTTGCTATAGCTATATGCTTTAATATCAATATTCATAATCATCTATGCTACCTTTTAATACCAAGATTTTATATGTTCTCTTCCTGTTTTTTCGTTCCATTCAATTCCATCAACCAGTAAGGAAACTCTTTCGAGCCTTCTTTCAGCAAATGTTCTACCCTATTCCGACTGATACTTTGTCTGAATATAACTTAATATAGTTTTTAACAAATCGTATTATTTTTTTGACTTTGATTTTGTTTTTGTAACTTCGTCCAAACCTATAAAGTACATACCTTTTCTCTTTGTTTTTTCAAGATGGATTTTTTCCAAATCAACAATCAAATCCGTATAGGAATTATTTTCAGGTTCGATAAAACAGAATATTCTGAATTTACCGAAAGTTACGGTTTTGTCGGCTTTATGTGCAGAATCGGAATACGCAAGAATATCAGTTTCACGATTTGGCACTGCTACAAAAAGAACCTGCTCACCTGTCTTTTTATCCCGTATTTTACAAGCTCTGATAAATGTATATTCGTCTGGACAACGAGTGTCAGAAAAATCAATATGTTCAAATACAGTATATTCGGCATTTCTGTTTATCATAGAAATTTTATTGTTTTTCTTTGTGTAAACGGCAGGTATAATTATTTTTGATTTCTTATCTAAAGAAACAACAAATACATTGCTACAACCCACCATAAACTGAAATAACACCGAATGTTCGTTCACTCTTCGATTATTTTTAGAAAATAGAACTTCCTCACAAATATCAGCAAAATATTTAAATCTGTATTTGTGCCGATCAATATATTTATATAACATACAAATCATCAAAACAATAGGTGAACTAGCAAGTATGATTATGTAAATAGACGAATCTCTTGTTTCAGTTGGACTAATAATTTTATTACTGTTTCTCTCAATCAATGTCACAATAAACATGATTACATAAAAAACACCAACAACTATAAAAGTTATTACCGCATATTTTTTATTATTTTTCATATTTTTAACCTCGATCAATAATAAGACGGACTGCTGCATTGCCAAGAATACTTATTTCCTATTGGGCGACCACAAGACCTGCATTGTGTTTGTCGTTTAGGAAGGTTAGCCACTGGATGCTTTCTTGGGGTCAAAGGAGGCTCTTTCGAGCCTCCTTTCAGCAAATGTTCTACCCAATATCAAAAATCAAGCGAACAACAACGTTATACAATATGTGCAAAATATCAAAAAGACTAATTTCAATTGCAGAAAAATAGATATTTTTAAATTCTTTCTTACAATTATTTCGACACCTCTATATTTTACAATCTGGCGATATTTTTTTAAAGTTAAAAGCAGAAAGCATAAACTAAAAAGCACACAGAAAATAAAAATCCAAAAGTTAATTGCATAACTGTCAATAAAAACATACCTAATATATATAATCAATAAAACTCCTATACAAGAAAATACATAATTAGGAACGGTGTAACAAAAAATAGTTTTTTCACTAAAATACTTTTCAAAAGGTGGAGCGATTGAAATATTGGTTGCATCAAATGCTTCTCTAGAATCATACATTCGTATTAAGCCTATAATGATTTGATATATTGCAAAAATAACTATTGAGTATATGTACTGTAACTCTTCACTTTCATGAAATTCAGCGACAGACAAATAAATATAATTTTGCAAATGTGAATCAGCCAGTATCCACAAAGACAATATTTGAGTTATACAAAACCACAAGATTAAGCTCATATAACACAACGGTCTTTTGCTTTGATCATATTTTAACACATCATATTTAACAGTAAAAAATGTGAGCAAAAAACTAATCAAAAGCAACAAAGTTGTTAAGATAATGCCAAACATATCTGTTGTTTTAATAGATTTATAACATGGTAACATAAAACTTAAAATACTAAAAATGTATAAATGAAAGCCACCAGTAATAATATTAACAATCATATTAACAACTGTAATCAAATAAGAAATCAAAAAAAGCAAAAGAGAAATTAGATATACTTTCTTTTTTTTACACACCACACCACTTTCTTTCATTTTCACTACTCCATTTATTACTCCAATATGTCGATAAGGAAGTTGTTACTAAAGAAGCTACCACTGAACATACCATACTTACTCGCATAATTTTAACACAATATTATATATTAGTCAAACTATTTTATTGCTATTTTATGCGTTAACTGATTATTTTGTATCTATATTCCGTTTTATCCTTACAATTTCATGTAAAGAGGGCATAAAAATACCGACAAATATTAGCATAGAACACCATTACTTGTCGGTAATAATTTTAATATCACATTCCTTGTTCAAAAACATAGAGGTACAAATCTTCAAGGGTTGGGTTTGCAATTGTTATTTTATAATTTTCAGGGGGATTATCTGTGACTAATCTTACTACGATTTTATCATCATTATGATAGAGATTTGAAACTCGATAATTATCCTGAAAATATTTTAATTCCTCTTTTTCAATTTCCACCTCAACTACCTTATTTGCAATTTCATTTACGAGATTTTTGCAGGTATCATGCGACACGAGTTTTCCTTGATTTAGAAGTATAATCTCCTTAGCAATAAACTCAATATCGGACACTACATGGGTAGAAATGAGTACAATTTTGTCTTCTGCAATTTCACTTATAAAATTGCGGATACGGATTCTCTCCTTTGGATCAAGTCCGGCGGTAGGTTCATCAAGCAAAAGAATCTCAGGGTTGCCAAGCATAGCCTGTGCAAGGAGGACACGCTGTTTCATACCTCCCGAAAATTCACCGATTTTCTTATGGCTGACTTTTTCAAAATTAACTGTTTTTAAAAGCTTGTCAGTCTGCATTTTTGCTTCTTTATTGTTAATACCTTTGAGTGATGCCATATAAAGTATAAAAGCTCGTGCGGACATATTTTCGTAATAGCCCTGTTGCTGTGGCATAAATCCAATCTTTTGTCTGAACTTTTTACCTAATTTCAAAATTTCTTTGCCGTCACAAAGGATTTCTCCCGATGTTCTCTGAACATTGTCGGTAATCAAACTCATAAGCGTGCTTTTACCCGCACCGTTTGCTCCCAGCAAGCCGTAAATGCCATCTGTCAGAGTAATGCTGAAGCTATCGAGAGCACAGTAATTACCGTAATTTTTCGTAAGATTTTTCATTTCAAGAGTCATTTAATCACCGCCTTTTCTGCACATACTGTATTTCGTGATTTTCACCGCAACAAATCCCATTATCAGCATTAAAGCTATTGGAATTAGAAATGTAAATCCACTTGATTCCACAACAAGTTTCATCAATGCTACAGGAACAGTTGCAGAAAAATATGCAAAAATCTGAACTCCTGCCACATAGATAAGTGACGGAACAATCATAACAGCAGATGCAACAACTATGCTGACTTCAAACTTTGTTTTTGCCGATACAAGACAAACAACATATGTAATCGCCAAAATCAACAACAACCGCACTGCGTACACAAAAATCATAAACATCAATATGCTGCAATTAAAAGGCAAGCCGCTCAAAAACTCCAGACTTTTTACCGGTGCCGTAATTTCTGACAGCGTATATTTTGAGCAGACTTCGATAAATTCAAACACAGATGTACAAATCCACACAATTGTCGCAATCAATGAAACACAGAGGATTTTCTTTCTGAGCAGTTTTTTTCTTCCGCCACTTGTTGAATTTAACAAATCTGAAACGAGCTGTCTTTTTTCAAATGAGAAAACTCCTGACATTATAATTATGATGCAGAAAACCGATAACAGAGCGAAATTTTGTTGTCTGTCATATCCGCTGCTGCCAAGCAAATATTCAAATCCGGTGGGATTTACAAGCCAAGCATCTTTCCCGTTCTTTTTCGCATCTTCAACATATGAAATTCTTTCATTTATAATTTTCAATGCTTCACGCTTACTGTCATACGCATCGTATTTTTGGCTGATATTGTAATATTTATCTTCGGAAATTTTTCCGTTGTTGTAATCCTCATACGCATTGGCAAGTTCTTCATCAACAGCATTAATCTCATTTTCAAGATCTGCCACATATTTGTAAACATCGTCATTAAGTTCACCGCTGTGAGTTTCATAAAACTCGTTAACTATGCTATCTTTTTCGCTGATATTAAGTGTTCTTAAATTCAATGAATTAAACAGCGCAAGAACAAAAGCAAGCAAAACTATTATGCCTTTTTGCATGAAGAGTATTTTGTACAACTCAGTACCTGTAGCGCCGAGTTTTTCAACGCATTTCCAATATACTGTGCGAATTTTTGAAGAAAATCGCAGTAAGACACTTTCAATTTTGCCTGGAGTTTTATTAGGATATTTCTTGCCTGCACCGATAATTGAAAAAATTGCAAACAAGAGCGTGAATATTATTGCGGAAATAATTAACAATGAAAACAGGTTCACAAGTATGACAAAAGAGTTGATGTTGTAATACTTTACAATTGCTTCTGTCGGATTGATGAATGTAAACAAATTCATATACTTTAAAATTGCCAAATTGCTTTGTGACGGTAAAAAAGTATATAAAAGAAATTCTGCCGCAAATATTATTCCGCAAACGCCGAATGCAAGATTTGTGTTTTGCATTATCACAACGATGAACAGCATCATATACACGGGCACTAATTGTGCAAGAACATTTATCAGAACATATACAAACAGAAATTGTATTTCGCTCATCGGGAATACAAAATTTTGAAACATCTCTATAGACTGTACATTTCTGAACAAATCCGATACTCCGCCGTATATTGAAAAAGAAGTCACAAACAGGGCAAAATACATAACGAAACAAAGTATTGTTGTGCTGATTGCAAGTATTCCGCACCGTTTTACAGCAAGGTTAAATCTTCCGTTTGGTGTTGCATACACCATGCTCCAAAAGCCTCGTTTTCGTTCTTCAACAAAGGCAAGAACAACAATTATATTCAGTACAAGTATTATGTAATGAATCAAGTCATAGTTCAATACTGTTGTAACGGAAAAATCGCTTCCTACTTTAAGCGACAGATTTTCAAGCGGTTTATAAGCCTCCGCAGTCAATTGTATATTTTGAGAAGAAAGTGAATTGTCCTGAGAGAAAATGCTTATCGAATTCATCTGCTGAGCCTTGCTTTCTACGCTCTTAATATAATCGGAATATCCGTTTAAATACTCAGCTCTTTTGACAATATTATTGAGAGCATAATCTTTGTTTGTCAGTTCCTGAGCGTTATAGCTCTCCTTATGCTTATCAAACTCAGACGCAATTTCAGGATATTGATTGCGAATTTCTTTTTCCTGATCCTGCCAAACCTCGACATACATATCGTAATCGTCTTTTTTGCTTTCGTTAAAAGATAAAAGTTGCTCAATCACACTGACATACTCATACTGTCGTGAAATCTTATCTTCAATTTGATCTGCAGGCAAGTCACGGATTTCGGACATCAGATTTTTTTCTTCCGAACAAACCGCACTGAGTTGAACACCATTGTATTCGGCATTTCTGTATTGATCATTTATGTAAAAACCTATGCAAACTGCAAGTAATACAAAAAACGATATAATTATTTTTTTGTTAATCAGTACTCTCTTAATTTCCATAGCGTAAAATTCTCATTGGTTTAAAACAATTCCGTCTTATAGGGAGTTTGAGTATATAACGGTTACTTAACTTAAAAAACACATTAAATTTAGAAGTAACTGTTTTCTGTTTCTATGATGTATAACATTTGCAGATATGATTTTTGTCGCAAATACACCATTTACTTACTGCATTTATATATAGTTAATGTTTATATTTTAACTATATTATATCTTATGTTATCTTTTTTAGCAATAAATATCCTAATTCTACACTACAAATTTTCGCGGTAAATTTTGTGCATATTGCTATGTTTTGTTAAATTATACACAAGTTTCGATAATTATAATGTTTATGACATAAATAGATGAATTACAAAAAGCAAAAACCGCCAACAGTGATATATATTTTAAAAAACATTTGTATTTTTTTAGCAATTTGTATTGCAATAAGCAAAATATTAAAGTATAATAAGTATAAGCAATAAAGAAAGTTTAAACTACATTACTAAGGAGGTAATCTATGAAAGAACTAACTTTATCAATTTTGATATTTTTATTATCCATATCATTTGTTGCATGCAGCTCGGCTAATACGCCCTCGCAAGGTTCTTCTGCTTCGGAAAGTACTGACAGTAATTCAAGCAATAATGCTTCAAGTAACAATAGCAGTTCTTCAAACAACAATTCTAATTCAGGGGAAAATACTACACTTAATGATACTTCATTTAAGATTGGCGTAGATGATCAACCGTTTAATTTATCACGAGCAGGTATGAGCGCTTCAAATGAATCAGGAGATTATATGTTCTATCTAAATACACTCTACTTTCATGATAACGCCGCTAACACTACTGTAATAGCTTGTAACAAACCTGACTGCGATCATATAACTAATGTTGACGATGGAGAAAGCGATTGTAACGCATTTTTCCCTCAGGATAAATATTATTACGACAAAGGTTTTTCATATTACAACGACAGCATCTATTTGCTTGGAAAGAGCAGTAAGGATGCAAAATCAGTTTCACTCTACAAAATAAGCAAAGATGCAAGTACAAGAGAAGAAGTTGCAAAATTAATCAGTGTATCTGATTTGAACAGTATTACTGTTTTTGCTGTACATAAAGGTTATGCGTTTTGGTCGTTAAACACAGACAAAAGCGCACAACTGCTCGCTATAAACATTGATAAGCCTACTGAAGTTAAAAAAATTTTTGAAGGCAACGAACTTGCGGCAGGCATTCACAGCTTAATCGGTTCAGATGATTATTTATACTTTTCAAATTCGTATTCGGAAGATAAGAACTATGAAAATTGGGCAGGATATATTAATCAGCTCGACATCAATACTTTAAAAACTAAAAAGTTGATGGACATGCCTGATGATTACACTGTTGCAAACGGAAAAATCTATTATCTTGAATCAAACGCTTTATATTGCTATACAATTGATAGCGATTCAAGCGTTAAAATTGCAGACAGTCCCGAAAATTCACAACTTATAATAAGAGATACCGACTACCTCTATCTTACTAACTGGGATAACGAAAAGGTTTCATCGGATAATTACAAAGTTTTTGTAATGTCCACCAACGGCAATATTATTGATACTATTCCTATTCCCGACTGCGAATTTTTCCGAGGCGGACTTCATAATTTGTATATAGAAACAACAGACCGCAAAGTAAAGTATTTGGAAAAATCACAAATTCAAAAAGGAACCCATAATTGGAATACCGCATACTCAGTTTCTGAAACCGGTCAAGTTACCCTTAATGAATGAGTATATAAAATTCATTACTAAAAATACAAAAACACCGACAAGTTTAGTTACTGCTTGTCGGTGTTTTTATATTTATGAAGTTTTAATTCTGTCAAATTTAAAAGCATGGTTATAATACTAATCAAAAATATTATTGTCAGCCACAGTGACGCTGTAAATGTTCTAGAGAACAGATTTACAAGCATTTGATTTCCTGTTAGGCTTTGTGAGTTTAGTGTTTGTACATTATCGACAAGCACATTCAGGTAATTTGAAATGTCGAAAATGTTATCATTCGGTATATATTTTGAGGGGATAAAAATGCTGAAATCACAAATATTAAACACAATCAAAAGCACGGCAGGTATTCCTGCAAAAACAAGCACAAGTGCAACATATTTTAGCGGAATATTTTTTAGCGATTTCAGAAAGTAGTTTAATTTGAGATTTTCTTTTATCTCCTCAAAAAATTTTCTACTGAACCTATACCACAACTTCAATGCAATAATGCTAAATCCGATAAATATTGCAAGGTATAAAATATGTTCAAATGACGAGAGCGTTTGATTTTTCTCATTCAGATTAACCGAATAATACTGCGGCAAATCCATTTGCTCAACCATTGCTCCCGTATATACCGAGTTATCGTAAACAATCATATCAACCGTTCTGTCACCATAATTTTCGGATGTTGTATATGGAACATACACTCTCTGTTTGTCGTCAGCAGAAAACTTATTTATTAAACTTTCGTTTTCACATATCACACCGCAAATTGTATATTGATTTCCGTCAATGCAAATCCTTTTACCGACTGCATCTGTTGTAAAAAACAGTTTGAGAGCAAGAGAACTTCCGATTATTGCAACCTTATCTCTGTTATCTATGTTTTTGGACGAAATATTTTCGCCGTTAATTTCTGTCTTATAATCCGAAAACCAGTTTTCATTCACAAGTACCGTAGTTACGGTTTCTTCCTTAACTTTTGTTTCTTTACCCTCGGAACAAAAAGCTATGCCTTTGTCAGTAATCCGTTCAAACAGCTTTTCAAGTTCAGAAACCGTTTTTGGAGCAGTTTCGGAATTTTTATCATAAGTTAATTGAGTAACATCAGGTAATTGCCCTTTTGCATTTTCAATAATTATAATATTCGCAATAAAAACGCTCACAGTCAGCAACAACAGTAACAGAAACGAAACAATTTTTCTTTTGCTCACACTGTTTCCTCCTCAATATAAACACTTGAACCGTTTTCTATACTCTTGGTTGTTTTATATACAACTTGACTGTCGCCAAAAAGTGAGTCCGATGTCACCTCGCAATACAGCTCGTCACTGTTACATATATCCACCGAAACCTCTTCAACTGTTGCATCACCGTTTTCGGTTTTATTTATAACAAATACTATTCCCGTATTGCCTGCCCCATCCACCGATGAAACAGGCAAAAGATAATGTGTTTTCATATCATTTGAACCTGCGGTATCGTCAATTACACCTGTTTGAACCGAAACCACTTTGACCTTTGGAAGAAGCATATTATTGATTGTTTTTGAAAAATATGTAAGTAATGCAATCACAATAAAAAATACAATTGAAAATTTCAACACTACGCTCTTTAGCTTATCTTTTTTCATAAAAGCCTCTCTCCTATCCCTTATCAGTTCCGACAAACGGCGAATCAATATCCCTGTGTCCGTAAAGATAAATAAGCAATGCAGGAATCATAAATATAACTCCGCAGGCAAATATTATGCCGTAATCCGAACTACCGACATCAGTAAGCGTTACGGAAAGCGGATACATACCCTCATTATCAAAGTAAATCAGCGGTTGTTCAACTACATTCCAATTATCAATAAAGCAGAGCAACGCAAGTGTTATGAGTCCGCCCTTAATCTGCGGAAGAATAATATTAGTAAATATCTTCAAATATGACGCACCGTCAACTCTTGCCGCCTCAATTGCGGAATCGGGAATGTATTTTATACTTTGCCTCAAAAGACAAATTCCGAATGCAGAAAAAGTTCCGGGTAAAATTACCGCAAGAAAATTATTCAGCAAATTCATATTTTCAAGAATCATATAATCAGGAACAAGTGTTACCTGCAACGGCAAAATGAGCAAAATTATGTATATGAAAAACAGCTTGTCCCTGAACGGGAATTTCAATTTTGCAAAAGCAAAAGCCGCCAATGATGATACTGCAACCTGACCGATTACTGTCGGAAAAGTACAAACAACCGAATTCCAGAACTTTAACAAATACTCGGGTTTTCTGAAAAGAGTCTGATAAAACTGCTCCAAAGTTGCCATATTCGGAATCATATTGAGTTCTTTATATTTTCCGTCAGAAAAATTGAGCATTTCACTTACCTGTGAACCTGTCATAAATGAACAAGCAAGCATATAAATGACAGGAAACAAAAACAGCACAGTTACAGCAATCAGCAAAATATATTTTAGTATTTTCATAACCGTATCTTTCATAACAAACCTCTCAAGAATAGCTGTGTTTCCTTTCAAAGCAGAAGAAAATAAACAGCACAATAATTATAAACAGCGATAAGACAATTGATGCCGCCGACAATCTTGGATAGTTGAGATTGTAATAATTGTTGTTGATGAAATTCTGCAAAAAATACACATTGGTGTTTGGATAATCGCCAAACAAAGCAAATACCTCACGGAAAATTTTAAATGAATAAATAAGCTCCATCAGAAAAACAAAAAATGTAGTTGGCGCAATCATAGGTATAGTAATTTTAGTTACAAGCTGATGAGCTTTTGCACCGTCAAGCCTTGCACTTTCGTAGAGAGATTGTGAAACATTGGCAATGCCTGCCGTAAAAAGAATCACACAAAATCCGCAGTACTTCCACACATAAATAAAAACGATCATCACCATAGACCATTCCGAATTAAAAAATTCAACAGTATTAAATCCAAGTGAATTAAGTAATCCGTTGATTGCACCGTAATCATCAAAAACTAATTGCCACACGCAAATCAGAGATGCAATCGGAACTACAACAGGAATAAGCAATGCACTTCGGAAAAAGGAAGATATTTTATTAAAAGAATTAAGGAACAACGCTATCAAAAACGAAATCACCATTAACAACGGTATCGCCGTAACTGTAAATATGCCCGTGTTTTTAAGTGCAAGCAAAAATGTATTATTTTGAAAAAGCTGTATGTAATTTTCTATGCCCACAAAAGTATCGCCGACATACAGGCTTTTTATAAAACAAATTATGTACGGCACAATATAAAACACCGCTATGCCTAAAAAAGACGGTAATATAAACAGGTATGCTGCTATATGTTCTTTTCTTTTTCTTGTTAATTTAGATTTTCTCATAATTTATTCCTACTCAGTCAAATAAATTTCCGTTGCCGATGTAAGCTGACGAATAAATTTATCTTTTGATACACCTTTATTTATATAGTTGTCAACAATGTCACCGATAACATTGTCATTATAATATGAATGTGACACATCTTGATACAAAGTGCAAGCGTTTACATTATCGGAAATGTCAATGTATGCTTTCATAAAATCGTTGTCAATCCCGATAATTTTTCCGTCATCATCAGCTTGTTTTGAGGCACTATATTTTGCCTGTTCAAATGCCTTTTTGTTGACCGGAAAAGATATGTTTGCAGAATATGAAATTCCTTTTGCCCCGCACATTTTAGTTTGAACATCTTCAGAAAGTGCAAATTTAAGAAAAGCATACGCTTGCTTTTTAAAATGTGTATTGCTGTTTATTCCAAATCCAACCTGAACAAATGCGGAATAATCATTATCCGACTTAACCAATCCTCTGCAAATCACAGGTGTTTCATTCTCCGATTTATAATACGCATATTTTCTTACCATTAGTGATAATGAACGGTTTATGTAAAGGTCATCAAATATGAAGTCAGGAAAATCTTCTTTTGAAGCATTCAGCGATCTACACATTGTGTCAAGTTTACTTTTGAAATCATCGCTTTCAAAATATGTGACTTTATTTTCAAAATCAACATAGTTATTTATAAATTGGTTAAATAATTGCATAGGATAATTAAACATAGAATTTGTGTCATTGTAACCGCTTATAAAACCAAAATTTGCCTTTTCATTACTGAACGAAGAAAATTTTTCGGAAAGATTTTTATATGTCAAAACAGTATGGTTATCACAGGAAATATTGAACTTTTTCAACTTTTCCTGTGTTGAAACAAATACATCAGTCCCGTAAAACAGCGGTACAATATACCGTTTTCCGTTATAAATTCCGCACTTCATTATTGCACTGTTAAAATTATTAAAGTCTATTTTATCCGCTTGTGTGTTGTTATCGCAAAGCTTATTTACATCAAGAAATGTGCCGTTGTTTAATAGCTTTTCAAACGGTAATTTCTGATTGATTGAAATAATGTCGGGACCTTTTCCGGCCATAAGCTCAGTTGACAACTTTGTGTTTATTTCATCTTCCGAAGCAAATTTTAGAACAGCAATCTGATATGATTTATCATAATTTTGCAGGCAATAATTATTGTATATTTTTATCAGATCACAAAAATCATCACTGTCATTAGATGTGTAATAGGTCATTCTATTTTTCACATCACCAAAATTTTCGCTTTCGGTACACCCCACAAAATTCATAATCACGATTAAAACAAGCAAAAACAAACTGACAACCGATTTCTTCATCTCCACCCCACCTTTCGGCACAATCCACTCCATATACCCTCATTCATTCTGTTAAATAAATTTCCGTAGCAGCAGAGAGCTGACGAATAAACTTATCCTTTGATATACCCTTATTTATATAATTGTCAACAATCTCACCGATAACATTGTCATTATAATATGAATGTGACACATCTCGATACAAGGTGCAAGCGTTTACATTATCGGCAATGTCAATGTATGCTTTCATAAAATCGTTGTCAATCCCAATAATTTTATTGTTATCATCCGTTCTTGAGCCGGCAACAAGCTTAGCATTATCGTAAACAGACATATTCACAGGAAAACTCAAACTTCCTGATGCTGTTGCACCAATTTCTTGAATTTCATCACTAAGAGTATATTTTATAAACGCAAGTGCTTGCTCCTTTAGTTGTGTATTATTATTAATTGCATATCCAACCTGTATGTGTGCGGAATTAACATCTTTGTTTTTTGTCAATCCACGAAAGACTACAGGTGTTTCATTTATAGATTGATAATAAGAATAACTTCCTGCCATTAACGGAAATGACCGATTTATATACAATCCATCAAACAATTCATTTGTATTGTTTTTTTGAGAAATCGTCAACATCTGCATCATTACATCTAAATTATCTTTAAATTCATCGGTATCAAAATACACAGCTTTATTTTCAAAATCAACATAGCTGTTTAAAAATCTGCAAAAGAGTTGCATTGGATAATCAAACCACAAAAAATCCGACAACTCATTAGATACAAATGAATAGCCTTCATCATTTAAAAAATAATTTTCAAATACATCTGAAAAATTACTGTATGTCAAAGAAAAGCCGTTATTTTCTTTGATATCGAATTTTTTCAATCTTTCTTCTGTAGATACCAATACATCAACTCCATAAAACAGCGGTACAATATATAAACCGTTATCATAAACTCCTGCGTTGAGTATGTTAACGTTATAATCATCAAGATTTATTGCATTTGAAAAATTATCATCTTTTAACAAATCATAAATATTCATTAATGAACGGCTTTCAATTAATTTTTCAAAAGGCAATTTTTGACTAAGTGAAATAATATCAGGTCCACTTCCTGCCATAATTTCAGTTGATATCTGCGTTGACATTTCTTGTTCAGAATCAAATTTAACTATCTCAACTTGGAAAGACGGATTATTACTGTTTATGCAGTATTTATTGTATTTTTCTATAATCCAAGAAAGAGAGTCTTCATCATTTAATGTGTAATAAACAAGATGATTTTGTTCGCTGTTATTTTTTATTGTACAACTTGAAAATGAAGTAATTATTATAACACTTAAAAGTATAGCTAGTATGACTTCAATAGATTCATGCGGTTTAAATAAAAAGCGTGTGAACATAATTACATTTTATCCTTATCCGTGTATACTTCCATCAGGCCAATCATAGTACTGACCATTTGACATTTTTGAGTTTTTAGCTGATGAGTAAGCTTTGCTTAAATGCTTTGAATAACTTGAACATTTACCTGAAACTGATGCAACATAATATGTACCATTTTTAAGGCAACGACCAATGGTAATGCGCGAACATCCTCCATTTATTTCTTTTCATACTACCCTCTTATATCTCTCATACACAAGAAAATTTCTGTAAGTTTTCTATTACATATAATAAAATTTTAACATAATCTATTCCTTTAAATAAATCTCAGTTGCTGCTGTAAGTTGACGAATAAACTTTTCATTTGAAATATCCCCGTTTAAATATTTATCAACTATATCACTGATTACCGAAGAATTAAAATAAGTATCCGATAAATAATTAAACCCATATAAATTACATTTTGTTATGTTGTTTATAATATATTTATAATCTCTTATCGCCGCACTTTGAGCAGTTTCAACAATAGCTTTTTCTTTATCACTAACAATTAAATCTCCAAAATCTATTGCTTCATCTATTGAATCAATGCATTTTTCCATAGCATCGCTGTTTACAGGCAAATACATACATTCTTCACTCATATTTTTTTGCACATCACAGGACAAACAGTACTTAATGAAAGGCAGTAATTTTTCTTTATTTTTACAATTATCATTAACGGCAATACCAACATCTATAGAGGCAGAAATTGAATCATCATCCATATTGTAATTATTTACAAACACAGGAGTTGATCCTAAATATTTTAAACACGAATATGTCCTTACTATACCACTAAAAGCAGGCATTTCCTTATATAAAATAGAAGCACCATTATTTATATTTTCATATAAAAAATAATTAACATTTTCGTCGGTAGTGTCATTCTTAATCAAGCTATAGATAGAATCCAAATCTTCCGAAAACTTATCGCTGTTAAATTCTGTATTTCCGCTGTTAAAATCTATATATTGATCTAAAAACGAATAAAAAAAGGCAATATTATCATCGGCACTTCCAAAAAGAGAATATTCTTTTTTATTTTTTGAAAGTTTCTCAGATAATGCTTTAAAAGAAAATTCAGATGATGTTAAATTGTACTTATTAAGTGTTTCCTCTGTAGTTATAAAAACATCAGGTGAATAGAACAAAGGTATAAAATATCTTTTACCGTCAATCACTCCTGCATCCATAATTTTTGAATCGCAGTTATCTATTCCTATATCATAACTAAATTCACTTATAAGCTCGTTTACATCTGCAATAGTTTTGCTATCTGTTAATTTCTCAAATGGAAGCTTTTGACTCAAAGAAAAAATATCAGGTCCTTCACCTGCCATAATTTCTGTTGACATTTTTAATTTCATTTCTTCCTGAGATTCAAATTCCACGATTTCAATTTGATAGGACTCATCGTAATGCTTTTTACAATACTTATTATACCTTTCAATAATATCGCAAATAACATCCTCATTATATGCACAATATGTAAGCTTTGAGGAATTGCTTGAAGCTGTGCTTTCACCACATCCGCTGAAAGCAAACACAGTAATAATAAATTGTAATGTTAAAATTATCGCAATTTTATTTTTCATAATGCTTCACCTTGTGATTATATATCTTAACATAATTCTAAATTATTAATCTGTAGTCTATCTGAATTTTTATTATTTAAATCAACAATAATGCTCTACTTGTTAATTCATACGGATAAGTAGCGAAATTAATATGCACTGAGTTAAATTCACTTCATTAACAATTGAAAGTAACATATAAAACCTTTGCATGGTCAAAAACTACTACAGTATCATCCTTAACTTTAGTTATAACTACATAATGCAATAAGGAATCGTCAATCACTACATGTGCAATAGCAAGTATAGGTAATTTAGAGGTTAATGATTCCTTATCAGCTTCATTCTGTTAAATAAATTTCCGTTGCCGCTGTGAGCTGACGAAGTAGCTTTTCTTTGTTTACTGCTATGCAGATTTTTCATATGTATAATCAGGTATTATATAATTATAAAAATATTACAAACGTTTGAAACAAGAATTTGATAACACAAAAACAAATATACTACTTATCAATATAAAAATATATGGACATATTATGTCCATGGTGCTGCTTGGAATATCAGATGAAAGCATATTAATAAACTTAAGAAAGTCAATATTGGCAGTCATGCAAAATATTTCGTAACACACACTGATAATAAAAGGAATTGCTATATTTTTTAAAATTATAGATATTGAAAAACTAATACTAAAAAAAGCAAATGCCTGAACAAAAAATATAAAAATATAATTGAAATAATTAAAATTTAGTATTATACAATATAAACCAAGCAATACACATATATGCAGGAAATAAAAAACAAACACAAGAAAAAGTTCAACTATAAGACTTTTTTTATAAACAAGCAATAGTTCTCTGATCCTGCCCTCTACATACTCTCTGAAACCAAATAAAGTCCACCATACAGCAAAAAATGGGCAAAAAATTTGTAACATTATGTATGTTGAAAAATAACATTGTTCGGGTGAATATCCTTTAGCAAAATCCAAATATGTTAAAAAAGGAAGTACAAGAAATAAAAAAACAACAGGTACAATATAGAGAATTCCCATTCCTTTAAGTGTTAATTGTATTAATGAAAGGCGGTTTATATATCTTTTAAGGCACATAAATATCCATCCTCTATATCAGCGTTAATACTCACTCCCTGCTCAATAAAATTACTTGAGAGAACGATTATATAATTTTTATTATTCTTACTGATTCTGTCTTTAACATAATAATTTCCCTCTAAATTATTTTCATATTCTTCGTCTAAAAGAAAAACTTTTTCATTTCCGATAGAAGTAATATCGCTGCAAGTTCCCTGAACAACATTTCTTCCCTCATTAATTATAACAATCTCATCACATATTGATTTTACGTCCGAAACAATGTGAGTAGAAATAATAATAGTTTTATCATTTTTTATTTTCCTTAAAAGAGATTTAAATCTTACTCTCTCCTCAGGATCAAGACCTGCAGTCGGTTCATCAAACAAAACAATTTCAGTATTTCCCATTATAGCTTGGGCTATTCCCAATCTTCGAACCATACCTCCTGACAGCGAACCCACTTTGTTTTTAATTTTATCACTTAGGTTGACCAAATCAATGCAATATCTGATTTCATTGTCTTGATTTGACTTAGGTATTTTCTTTAATGTGGCAAAATATCTCATAGTTTCATATACAGTCAATGACTTCATAGCACCAAACTGCTGAGGCAAATATCCTATATTTTCACAATCGCACTCAATGCTTCCCTTTTCGGGAGAAAGCAAACCGCATATACATCTCATCATAGTAGTTTTGCCGGAACCGTTTGGTCCAAGCAAGCCATAAATACCGTGCTTAAATTCGCAGGAAAAATCATTTAAAGCTTTTGTTTTCTTAAAAGACTTGGTGCAGTTCTTCAAAATCAGCACAATTATACCTTCTTCCTTGTTAATTATCATTTATACTTTCGGAGTCAACCACGGCTTTTTCTACATATTTAGAATAGCCCATATCTCTTTGAGCAAGAAGTATTTCAGCAACTTGCTTCTTTGTTTCCTCATCAGTTGCTTTATTAATAAAAACTGTATCATCTCCTAAAAATATTCCATCATAAATACAATTAGAAGAAAGCATTTCATTTGTCTGAATAATAGTATATTCTTTGAGATTTAATTTATTGCTGCTATTGTTATCCAACTCATTAATGTATTTCTGAATTTCGTCTATATATTCTTCATCTATTTCGCTCAATCCCCACCCCTTTACAGTAATTGCATAAATCTTATAAATATCAGACGAATTTGATTTATAAAATCCACTAAAAAGCGTAGGATAGCTTGTAACCCCGACAAAACAATTTTTCTCATTCTTTACCTCATCAAGATTTGAATAAAACTGCCTTGCTGAATCAACTCGAATATTAAATTCTGTTTCGGATTTTATCTCAATCGGATTATATGTGGTATAATCACCCGTAATTTTGTAAAATCCGGGAATAGGGTAATATGCAAAAAAGCCGGGCAGAGAACACGCCTGATAATTACTGTATAATATAGGTGAATAACCGCTGTACTTTATGTTTATAAGTTGCAGGTTTCCGTTCCCTATTACAGTAACATAATCTCCTTCACGATTATATTTTAAAGCATTTCCTTCAATATCAGTTATCTTTAAAACATTGTATCCATGGTACAATGTAAAATTGTAATACTCTAAACCTGTATCAGATAAAGTCATTGATACTTCGGCATCTAATTGTCTGTAAATGCTTAAATCCATATCGTATGATGTAACTTCAAAATCCGGATCTTGGTTCTTTTGCTCATTTTCAGTATAAAACAAATAATCTGACATTGAAATACTGTCAAGCTGAGCTCCTTTTTCAATATGGCTTCCGCCATAAAAGTAGCCAACCAGATTAAATGTTGAAATTAATAGTGTTAATGACAGTAAAACAGCTTTTAATGCGGTTTTCTTTATTTGACAAAGTTTGAAAAACAAAAATGACAGTAGAGAAATCCAGAAAATAATTAAATTCCATCTATAAATTTCAGCATACATACCGTAATCATGGTTTATGTACCACTCTAAATCATTTGGCAGAATATATGCAAGAAAATATTTTGCTTCCCAAAAATTAATTTTGGTAACCTGGCTTAAACCCCCCGGAATAAAGTCAGATGTACTTGACACGAGGAAAATTATAAGCGCCATAAGAGCATATGAAACAATCCTTTTCGTCTTTTGAGCAAAAAAAACGCCAAGTAAAATCGGGATTATTCCACCCAGAAAAACATATAAAAATAAAACTGAAAATATATGATACAAATAACTGTAGTCATTTATTTCGGATGACAAAAATATAACAAAATTAAATACAAATGCGCTAAAGAACTCTAAAGCCGGAATAAACAACAAAACTGTTACAGTACTTGTTAAAATCCTAGTCTTACCATTTTTGTGTGAATACAATGCTTCATCTATATAACAACGCTTATATAGGTAAAAGAATTCATATGATGTAAAACATAATATTACAAATGATAGTAAGCATAATTTTATAGAATTCTTTAAATATATTAATACATCATTATTGAGTGAAAAGCTATAACAACTATATACAAGATTCCCCAAAAAACATACTAACAGTATGATAACCGGAATAAATATTATTTTAGTTTTAAAAAACAATTTTAAATTTTGTTTTATCATTTTTACTCACCCTATTCCTTGTAAGTACGGGTTTACAAGGAAATAATAAATACTAAATTAGATTGCTGTAATTTTACCTGTGGCTGAACATTCTTACCACCCCACCACCATGAATTCATTTTACCTCTCCATGATGCTTTGGAATTATTTATGACGGTGTATACACCTGATGATGCATTATATCCCGGTTCAGCAAAAACATGTTGCGCCTGTTTGCTGAAAACCAAAATGCTCAATTACCTTTACTAGTCCGTGTGCATTGGTACCTTGGCGGTCAGTACCTGCAATATCCCTAATTTTTGCATAACACTATTCATCTAAATAAATTTCAGTTCTTGATTTAAGCTCTTTAAGAAATTTATTTTCATCTATTTCATCGGATAAAAATTTATCTACAATATCACCTATAACCTCTGTGTTATAATAATTATACAATCCATAAAGTCTATAGCTTTTTATGTTATCAACGTAATCCTTTGCATACATAAGATTAGCTTCTGAAATATTTGCAGTGTTATTAATATACTTTACCTCTTTTGCTTTATCAAATAATTTACTGTAAGATTCATTGTTGACGGGATATTCCCAGCCACTTCCGTAAGAGGTTGTCGGTAGATATTCCTCTATATTCGCTCCGCAAAAATCACTCTGCACCTTTTCCGATAACGCATACTCAATAAACTCAAGAGCTTTTTCTTTGTTGTCGGAATTATTGCTAATAAAAATTGCATCGGTTATAACACCCGTGGACTCACCGTCTTTATTCGGTGTATTCAAAATTATAGGCTCGTCATTATCATTTTCAATGTCTGCAATTTCATCATATAACGCAAATAATTCAATCTGACCGTTCGATGATAACATTGGCACTATGTTATCTTCATTTTTCTCATTACTGCTGTATAGTTCTTTTAGTGAGGTGACAGACTTTCTAAAGTCATCGCTATCGAAATCATATTTTTGAGAATAGAAGTCAACATTTTCATCTATTAAATTAAGAAAAACATTTTTATAATCCTCAACGCCGGAAAACAGAGCTTGATTATTATCATCATTATTAATATTTCCGCTCAATTCTTTGATGTTACCGTATGTTAAATCCGGTTGTTCGTTGTCTAAATATTTTGATAATTTGCTTGATGAGGAGAGTAAAATCTGAGGCTCAAATGTTACAGGAATAAAATATCTTTTTCCATCGTAAACACCCGCATCAAGAATATTAGAATTATAATCGGATAATTTCAATTTATCCTTGTCTTCGCTATTAGAAATAATATCGTCAATATTTGCAAATACACCCTGTTTAATAAGTTTTTCTGTTGATAATGATAATAGAGATAATTCACCAGATGTAATAATATCAGGACCTTTCCCTGCCATAAGCTCAGTTGTAAGTTGACTTGTCATTTTTTCAATATTATCAAACTCAACAATATTGATTCTATTTTGAACATTCTTACATTTTTCATTATATTGATATATTAAAATAGAAACTGGTGATACATACGGCTCATAATGATAATAAGTAATTGTATTCTTCTCTTTTTTGTCTGCTTCACATCCGACGCAGGTTAAAACAGAAAATATTAATACGACTGCCAATAAAATACTTACAAATTTTTTCATCAGCTTACTCCTCTGTATAATAATAATTTACTTTAAACAAAAGTTTATTGATACAACTATGTCAAAATTTACGGATAACATGTTAAAAGTATATAGGAAATGATGTTGCTATTTAATTATTATCCAAGAAATACAACACTTGAATTTCCTGTAACCTGATATAATCCTAGACCTGGACTGTACGTATTTGCATAATTTAGTGCAGCTTTTGTATGTGCTGTTGCATTAGTGCATTTTTTACTCCGTCCTTAATTTTACTTGATAATGAATTTTTGTTTTTCGTTGTAATCAACTTTCTTATTATTTTATCAAAAAAATATTTGCGAATGTTGATTTTTGCAAAAATGGTAATAAATCCGACAAAAATTGCACTCTATAATTCTTATTTAGGGAAGCAGCTTTAAACCTTATTTAAATTTTTCGATAATAAAAGTTTCAAATTCCTGCAACACAAAGCCAAAGTATCATAATGGAATTAACGAAAATACGGCTAGAACATAAAATTCAATACAAATCAAAAATGCTATCCTTTTTCTTGGCATAACGCCTTAAAGAAAGGATAGCATTTTTTAGAATATTTGATTTTAAACAGGTAAAAATAGTGGGTTTTTAGGTAAAAATTCGGTTATCTAAAATTACCGCATATCAAATATTGAAAATGGTTACTCTGTACTAGGTATTGAAACATTTGCTAAAATCTGCAATGCATTAAATATCACACCTGACTATCTCTTATTAAGTAGTTTAAAAAAGTAATAACATTCCTAAAAATATTGTTGACAAACAAATTTTTGCAATGATAAATCATTGAGCCTGATATCAAAAATAATATATAGAGTTTTAACTGAACAGGAATAAAACAGATGACAAATTCTTTTTTTTGAGTTATAATCCTGATTAAGGAGGTATAGCTCTATGAATGTACTGATATGTGATGATGATTTGAAAATCGTTCAGCAAATCAAAAATTTTCTCCTTAAATTATCAAAACAGTCAACCTATAATTTTGATATTACCTGCTTTTCAAATGGGGATTCTATATTGGATAAACAAATTAAAACTGATTTTGCGTTTATTGATATAGAAATGCCCGGTGTTAATGGACTTTCTGTTACAAAACATCTTCAAACACTAAATCCGAATATTATTGTCTTTATAGTTACATCTTTTCAAGGATATCTTGATGATGCAATGGATTTAAAGGTTTTTAGATTTTTATCTAAACCCATTGACGAAAATAGATTTTTTAGGAGCATGGAGATTGCTTTAAATCTGTATAAACAAAGCACAGAAAAAATTATCTTAGACTATTTTGATGAATGCCACAATATATTTACAATTGACATCTTGTATTTAACTATAGAAAATCGCAAAACTAAACTAGTTACAAAAACGCAAGAGTTCATTTCAAATAAAAAGTTTGATTATTGGAAAAAGCAGTTATCCAAATACGAGTATTTTGCCCAATCACACTATAGTTACATAGTTAATTTAAAGAATGTAACAGACTTTAATAAAAATGAAATCACATTATCATTTAATTCTAAAAAAGCAACAGTACCTATATCCCGTAGTTTCTATGCATCATTCAAAAAAGCTTTTTATGAATATATGGGAGGTACAATATGACTTCAAATATATGTTATGCTGTGGTATATTTTATCGAATCTCTAATATCTCTTTATTATTTTGATTTTAAATTCAAAAGAAAAATTGCTAAAAAATTCATATTTTTATTTGCACTAGGAAATTTTATTATTTTATACATACTTCATTTTTGTGAAATCCCCATTATAAATCTTTTGGGATTCTTTTTCTGTAATTTTCTAATTTCAATATTATGTTATAATACAAAATTAAAATCCGCTTTATTTAATAACTTAATTCTTTTATTTCTTATGATCGTCACTGAATTAATGGTATTTTATTTTTCTTCAATCATTTTCAGTATAGATTTATTTGAAAGCTATAATGATGATTTTGTATTAATTATTCAAGCTACAATTTGTAAATTGCTTTATTTCTTATCAATACATTTAATTATAAAAATATCACAAAAAGAAAGCATGGAAACGAATTCTAAATTTGCTCTTATTCTTTGCATTCTGCCAATCGCTTCTATTATTTTAATGCACACTACTGTATATCTTTGTATTATCTATTCAGTAAATGATAATTTTAAATTATCTTTAGTTATAGGAAACTTACTTCTATTGTTTTCAAATATTATTGTTTTCTATATAAACGAACTAACAATAAAAGTTAATCATAAATACACACAAATACTTTTAGATAAGCAGCAAGAAAAGGATACGATAGATTACTATAAGCTGTTAAGCGAACAGAATGAAAATTCAAAAGTGTTGATTCACGACATAACTAAGCACTTAAATACAATTAAACAATTATCAGAAGATAAGGATTCAAATATAGCTCAATATATTTCTGAAATTGTTAATGATTTTAGTATTATGAATCCAATTGACTACTGTAATAACCCTACAGTCAATTTAATTACTCATAGGTATTATGAGATATGCAAGAAAAATAACATCAACTTTACAATCAGTATAAAAAACGCAAATATTGATTTTATTAAAGAACATGATATAACTGCCTTACTTGACAACCTTTTAGAAAATGCAGTTGAGTCAGCGTTAATGACAAATGAAAAATTTATTGATTTTTCTATTAGTACAAGAAATTCCAATTTTGTAATCATTAAAATTTCAAATTCTTGCAATAAAAAACCTAAATACATTGATGGAACTCTCGTATCTTCTAAAAGCACATCCGGTATGCACGGAATTGGCACTAGAAGTATTAAACGAGTAGTTGAAAAATACAATGGAAATTTAGAAATGAAATTTGATAATGATACAAAAACCTTTACCTCCGTAATCGGAATAAATTCTAATTTACCCTCTAACAACCAGTCATAGCATTTTTATTTTAAACAACAAACTGCTCTTACCACCTTTTTCTAAGTTCACAGGGATTTTAGGCATAAAAAAGACTAGAAAAAAATAACGCCCACATTTTCTGTGAGCGTTACTGTTGCGATATTGATTTCAGATACAAAATGCGGCATAGAGAGGGACGATTTTTTTGTTATCCTCAAAGCCGAAGTTTTTGGCAGAGAGCTTGATTGCATAAGCGGGCTTGTAGGTGTCCATATAGACCTTCAAGCTCTTTGCTCTGGTGTTGTCGGCAGACTTGACCTCAATAGGAATAAGCTGACCGTCACGCTGAATGATAAAATCAATTTCAGCCCCACGCTCGGACTCCCAATAGTAGGTGTGGTAGCCGTTAATGGAGAGCTGCACATTGACATAGTTTTCCGCCATACCGCCCTTGAAGTCGTTAATTTCCTCGACCATATAGAGAATGTCATTGGCGGCTAAATCTTTCTTGGCACAAAGCAATCCTAAGTCGGACACATAAATCTTGAACGCAGCAATATCACGGTAGTTTTCAAGCGGCTTTTTGATTTGCTCCACCTTGTAGACCTGTGACACGATACCGGACAGGCAAAGCCATTCGATTGCATTTTCAAATTCGGAAGCCCGTCCGCCTTTCTTAATCAGCTTATATTGGAAACGGGTATTCTTCTTTGAGAGCTGAACGGTAATGTTATCGTAGGCAAGTCTGGTTTTCTTGATTTCATTCAAGTTGTTATACTTGCTCATATCGTTGAGATAGCTTGCAAGTATCGTATCCTGCGTATGGCGGACAAGGATATAATCCTTTGTTTCAGCAAATTGCATCACGCACTCCGGCATACCGCCGACCACAAGATACTGACGGTAAAGTTGCATTGCGGCATCGTGCAAAGCGGACGGCAGAGGCGTATCGGTTTGGAAGCATTTTTTAATCTGCTCTACCAAATCGTCCTCACCGAGAGCCAACATAAATTCCTCCATATCCATAGGATAAAGCGTTTTCATATCGACCTTTCCTACGGGAAAAGAGAATTTTGCTCTGTTTACCGCAACACCGAGCAAGCTACCTGCGACGATGATGTGATAATCCGGAGCGTTCTCGCAAAAATATTTGAGCGAAGTCAATGCCCTTTCGCAGAGCTGCACCTCATCAAAGACTATCAGAGTTTTTTCCGTTACAATGGTCTGACCTGCGATATGGGACAAAATCGGTATCAGATAATCGGGGCTGATGTTTTCCTCAAAGGTTTCGTTCAGCTTTGGATTGGTTTCAAAGTTGAAGTATGCCACATTTTCATAGTGAGTACGCCCGAACTCCAGAATGGAATAGGTCTTTCCGACCTGTCTTGCACCCTGTAAAATAAGGGGCTTGCGGTGTTCGCTTTCTTTCCACGCTTCCAAGAAGCCCATAATCTTTCTATACATAAGCAGCCCTCCTTAAAGGTACTGACTATAGTATAGCAGATATTCGTGTAAGATTCAATGAAATTTACTTGAATTTTCGCACTATTCAACACGATTATTTTCTCTAACCTCTCGCGATACGACACGAACACCGCAATTTCTGCATTTTATCCCTCTCCAAACTAAAAAATCAATGTCCAACACCAACATTCGTGATATAGCTAAACTGAAGGTCGGAGATATTAAGGAACTTGATTGAGCATGAAGTTTGCGAAGCCCACCGTCCTCATCAGTCATTCTTGCAACACGAAAAATGAGTATACAAGAATTTTAGGCATAAAAAAAGAGCCCTATGGCTCGGATGTTAAAAATATTAAATAAGTAATTGTTATTGATTATTTCTAATTCTGCGATACTTCCTTACTTTTTAAGATTTACAAGAAGGTATCGTTTTATTCACTCCATGCTGTGGAGGGAAGTCGATCACTTGCTC
>ERZ1106952.323-NODE-323-length-26064-cov-4.221423_pt1 | contig 26064 bp, 25 predicted proteins | sample MGYA00403677_ERZ1106952 | MGnify/ENA primary metagenome ERZ1106952 (study PRJEB35170, sample SAMEA104062415) | human gut metagenome | biome: human gut; feature: human-associated habitat; material: faeces | place: Denmark | collected 2012-05-14 ...
TAATTTAACTCGTACATACTTTTGAAAAAGCTTTTGTTACATTTAATTACATAAAAACACAAATTTATTACAACTAAAAGTATTATACTTATTATCTTTCAAGTCTATTTTTCTAATTTGTAATTTTGTAATTAAAATATTTAGAAAAAATTAAAAAGAGAAAATATATTTATGTTATAGTGAATAAATAAGGAGATTATATGGCAATAGCAACCCAAAATGACAAAAAATCATTACCAGAAATAATTTCATTTGTAAGACAAAAAGATTATAAAGGAATAAAATGGTTGAGTAATGGTTCTTTTGGCTTAACTGCATTACTTGAAGATGAAACAATTAATGAAAAATTTGTATGTAAAAAATATTCCCCACAATTAGGCATTGATAACGAAAAATATTATAAAAACTTTTTAAATGAAATCAAATTAATGTATAAACTAAACCACAAAAATGTCGTAAGAGTTTTTAGTTACTATATGTATGAAGAAAATTGTACAGGATTTGTTTTAATGGAATATATTGACGGTGTTGATATTGGAACATTTCTAAAAAAACACCCTGAAATGATTAACGATATTTTTGAGCAGGCAATAGATGGCTTTGCATATTTGGAAAATAAGAAAATCTTGCACAGAGATATTCGTCCTACTAATATTCTTATAGATAAGAATGGGTTCCTTAAAATAATTGATTTTGGGTTTGGAAAACAAACTTTTAGTACAGATGATTTTAACAGAAGTTTTTCATCTTTAAATTGGTGGTGCAATTTACCTAATGATTTCCAAAATCAAATTTATGATTTTAAAACAGAAATATATTTTGTCGGAAAACTTTTTGAAAAATTAATCAAAGATAATGATATAACTGGATTTGAATATAATACTATTCTTTCTCAAATGTGCATAACTGAACCACAAAAGAGAATTTCGACTTTTGAAGCTATCAAACGAAGTATTCAATCAAATGAAATAATAGATAACTTATTTGATGAAAATGAGATTAATATTTACCAAAATTTTGCAATTAGTTTAAGTGACATAATCAGTTGTGTTGATAAAGATATAAAATATTTTGAAGATATTGAAATTATTCAAAAGAAATTATCAGATTTATATCGAAATGTTATGTTAGAAGAAAGTATTCCTCAAAATACTTCTATAATTAGATGTTTTTTAGATGGGACATATAAATTTTGGCCACAAAGAGAATTTAAGACCAGTATACTAAAAGACTTTCTGAAATTTTTTAGGGGTTGTTCGAAAGATAAAAAAAATATTGTTTTGAATAATCTTCATTCTCGTTTTGACAGTATTAACCGAATAGAAGATGATTTGCTAAGTGAAGAGGATGTTCCATTCTAAAATTTAGTTTGAAATTTTCTGTGGGTAATGGGTGGGTAATTCATATATGATTTCGCCTGTTTCGAATAAGTTTCATATAGTGAAAACGGTTGTAAAATCAAGTATTTTGTATTATTTACATTGTTTGCCAAGGAGGATGTCGCGAGTTCGAGCCTCGTCTCCCGCTAATTAAAAAGACCTATCAATTTGATAGGTCTTTTTAATTTGTAATGATAGAGGGTAATGTGCATAAGCACAAGCCTCGTTGCTATGACTCTTTGCGAGATTTATCGAGCATTAGAGGTATAGTACCTACTTGGCTCCCGCTCCATAAAAAAGAGAGTTTTAGGACTCTCTTTTTTATTGTTTATTTTTTGTGGGTAATTCAATCAAATAAAATAAAAATGGAAAGGGGCTCTTCGCCCCTTTCCATTCTAAATGAACAAAAGTCAGTATTTTTAACTGATATATTAATAAAAATATTTTTAAATTCAAATATTCAATTTTTAATAATTTCGTTACAAAAATTTAAACATTAAAATCTACAAATGACTTTATATTCTTTTACAATCCTAAATCACACAAAAAAAGAGCCACTAAAGTGGCTCTTTTTATAAAATACCCTGGATGCGATTCGAACGCATGACCTACCGCTTAGAAGTAGTTTATAGCCCTATTTGCAAGGATTTTCAGCTTTTGCTGGAATTAGTCAGAAGTTATTATTTTTATTATCTTCGGACTTGTTTCATCTCTCAATATTTACCCCCTTTTACTAGGATTTATCAGAATTTTTGCAAGAAGGTTGTAGTATTGGTGTAGTAAAAGCCTAAATTTCAAAAAAGCAGCCCGCCCTATAGGGGGAAAGTTGAGATTTAACATGTTGTCGAGAGTTAGAAAAACTCCTGACTGATTTTTGAAAATTGAATTTATATAGATGTTTCTACTGTTGCTAAATGGTCTTTTCTTAATTTAATTAATTCAATTAAATTATTTTTATGTTTTATTATGTTTTTTCTTAATTCTTGAAATTTTTTATTACACTCTTCTTGATTCATTTCTTCATAAGTATTTTGATGTGCTAATTGATTACGAGGAGTTATAATTTCTGATTTATACACATCTATCAATTCTATAATCTCTTGTAATTCCGTCAAAGACAAACTTTCTAGATATTCTTTTAAAAATATTGCTCTATCATTACTCGGGAAATGCATTGTACTTCTATTTTGTTTATTTAATTCTTTCCAAATCAATTTATCATCTTTATTTTTATACTCATTATAAAAGTTTTCTTTACCATTTCTAATATATGTTATTATGTGTTCTTGTGGAATGTTTTCTTGTATTAAAATATCCCATATTATTTTATCCATATTTGATACTTCAGCCATAGCAATACCACGCATTGAATTTATATCTAAATCTTTATATAAATCATAGCGTATTATATTGGTAATTAAACTTCTATCATCCGCAATTTCGTGCTTTGTTAAAGTATATACATTTTGAACTTTTGATTTATAAACTTCTTCTGGCAATTTCACATCTTTTGCTGCTGTATAAAGTATAATGGTAGAATAAATATTTTTTTCTCTTATATACCTAATAAAATCTGTACCAACTGGTTTATCATTGAATTTAAAATCTAAAATGATTAAGTTATAATTCATATTTTGATTTATGGCAGATTCCAATTCTATCTTAGTCCTACAAGGATATATTTTAGAAACAAAGCCTTCATCTTCTAAAAATTCGACAATCGGATGAGAGTATGTTTCAATATTATCATCACTATCATCTGCCCATAAAATTTTATATTCTAATTGCATTTTATCTTAACCTCAATTTCAAAGCCTTCAATATCATCACCAAAAACAGCTTGTATTTCAGCTTCATTTCCAAATTCTTCAAGCACTATAGATTTTGAATGAAATAGCCCCAGACCACTACCATTTGTTGTTGTAAAACCCTTTTGAAATAAGTCTTCTGAACTATACATTGATGATAACCTATCACCATTATTTTTAAAGTTTAAATATAAAAAATTTTTATCACATTTTGCACTAAAACTTAACTCTGAAGCATTATGCTTTTTGGAATTACTAATAATGTTATCTATCAAAATCGTTAAATTTATTGGTTTTATATTATAAGCAAAATCTTTTCTTAAACTGTTTAAATTAATTAAATTTAATTTCTCAGAATGTATTTCTTCATCAACCAAAAGTTCAAAATATTTTTCAATAAAATTAACAATCTGAATTTCTTTATGTTCAGTAGCCATTCTATAATTTCTATAAGTCGCAAAATCGGCGATTTTTCCTATTTCGCACAATCTTTTGTGTAATTTATCAATTATTTCATCACAATCCTCAATATTTTTTATTTTATCTTTTTTTCTATCGGAATAATAATTACTTATTTTTTGTTTTAGATTATCTACATCATCATTTATTTTATGCATCAAATTCTGTAAATGTTCTGCATCTTTAGGAGCTGAAGAACGCAAAAATAAGTTTTCTTCTTCTTTTTTCTTTAATTTTTCTTTATGTTTTTTTATTTCTCTTTCTTTTTCTCTAATTGTATCTTCTTTTTGTTCAATAATAGTAGAGAGTTCTTCATTTTGCTCTCTTAAAGATATATTTATTTCATCTTTTTGTTTTAATTTTTTGTTTTGTTCTTCAAGAAAAGAAAGAATAAAATTTTTATTAGGCAATATTTCTGTGGTATTGCCTAACTTTACTTCTAATTGACTGGCAAAATCTTGAAAAGCTATACGTTCTTTTTCCGCAAGTTCTCTTAAATATTCATTATTTATTTCTAAATCAATCACTTCATTTTTATTTGTGCCTTGATAGATAACAGAAGATAGAACTAATAAAATTTTCTCATCATTGTTATAATATTCTACTTCTTTTGGGTCAATTTTTTCAAATTTTTCGCTAGGACTAAAATTTGCAACTGCATCCCAATCTCAACCTTCGACAACAAATTTTTCTAATCTTCTTACAGCTTTACTAACGAACCCTGGTTTTCCTATGTTTTTTATATCATAAGGCGATTGCAATTGTTCAAAAGATTCATTTTTTACAACCCCCTCTCTTGCGGAAACTGGAATAAAAGATGATTCATTATCTTCTACAGATACATATCCAATAAGGTCTCTTGTTCCAATATATCTATTATATCCTTGCGCTTTCCTTCGGTCTATATCAAGCCAATCATTACCAGTTTCACCATATGGAAATACACGAAATCCATTTAAAAACATAAAAATCGAACCATATTCTAAATGTCGATAACCTGTTTTTTTAGTAAAAAAACCTTTTGAAGCAGTATTTAAAAAATATATTTTTGTTTTTATATTTTTTAATTTTGTATAAGGATTTTTTTCTTTGATTTTGAAAATAAAATTTCCATCGTGCTTCAATACTGTTGTAAGGATTTCTCCCTTTTCGTCAATTTGAGCATCGATAGAAGTTGTTCTAAAATCTAATTCTTCAAAAATCTTATTGTTAACTAGACCATCAACTTCTTTTTTTTCTTCATCTGATAAATAGTTAGTTTCTATATATACGTCAAAATCTCCATTTGAAGATTTATCCATTGGTGAAATTACAAATTTTTCAAGCTCTTTTTTTAATTTTACAAGTTTATCATATGACCAATTATCTCTTAAATCCGAAATCACTAAGGTTGTACCAGACTTTAAATTGTCTATTTTAAAATATTTTAAAATTTCATCTTGTTCTACACTATATATAGAAAACTTATTATCTTGTATTGTTGCTTCTGGATTGTCTACTTCAAAGGCTTCCCAATCAATATGAAAATAATAACCCTTATTATCCTGAAATGTATAAAAATCTAATTTTTTACCTAATCTATCACAAGAAAAACGACCAATTCCTTTATTCCCTGCATAATTTTTGCCATTATCTTTAAGGTGATTTTTCTTTGCAGAATATGCCATATTCAACCATTTATACTTTATATCATCAAGTGACATTCCACTGCCAAAATCACGAATTACAATTTTAGAACTAGAAATGCCCTTATCTGCATTTAAAAATTCTAATTCAACCTTTGTTGAGTCTGCATCTTTTGAATTTTTTATTAATTCAATCAAGGCAATATTATCATTATAAATTAAACCTCTACCAACAATATCCTTCAATCTAGCATGAGTTGAAAACCCCATTTGTTCAAGTTTATTCATAATTCAACTCGCTTTCTGCAAGATTGATTATAAACTTACCTAAAGTTTCTGCCATTAATGGAGGAACAGCATTGCCAATTTGTGTATATCGAGGACACTCAAATTTTCTTCTAGGACCGCCTGTGGTATAGCGACCTTGGAATTCAAACCAATCAGGAAATGATTGAATTCGTGCCGTTTCACGAGCCGTTAGTATTCTAGCTTCTTTATAATGCAAGGTATCTTCTGGAATAGTAGTTATTGTATTTGATATTTTATCCGGTGATAAAACTGACAAACAATGTTTTTTAAAATTTACCTTTTCCTTGATAGTGCTATTAACAGCACAACCTTTTTGAGCATGTTCTAAAATATATTCATATCTTTTTAAAGTATTCTCTTTATGCTTAGCTAAACGTAAGCTATTTGGCATTTCATTTTTCTTTAAACCTTTTCTCATTATTTTCAAATAAGGATTTAATTTAGTCGGTTGTTCATATTGTAATTGATTAAAACCTTTGCAATCAACACAAGGTATTTTATTTTTACCAGAAAGTTCTAAATCAGATATTGCATCCCCTACAGTTACAGATTTTAACCCCCATTCTTTTTTTTGTAATTTCGCATTTTGCAAAATTAAATCCAAAATATCATTATCGGAATATTTTTTTAGCTTTTTAGATAAACAATCTTTGCGAATGGCTACCATTATAAAACGATGCCTAAGTTGAGGGACTCCAAATTCTGCTGCGGATATCATATTTTTAAATACTTTATATCCTTTTTTATCAAGTAACTTTGACACTTTTTCTGAGTAAGGTTCTTTAGCCGTTTCTCTAAATGCAACTTGAAACCCTCTTACATTTTCAAGTAACAACATTTTAGGTCTAACGATGGAAACAATTTTAATATATTCTTCCGTTAACCTATTTCTAGGGTCATCAGGATTCCTTAAGCCTGCAAAAGAAAAGCCTTGACAAGGGGGACCTCCTGCAATAAGAAAAACTTTATCTTTTAAGTTTTCTAAATCACTATTATGATTTGCCAACAAATCACTAGTTGTCATATGTTGGCAAGGTAGCCAATTCGGCCAAGAAAAAGCCTTTTTTTTATCACATAAATTATGCTTTAAAGTTTTAAATGCATCTTCTGTTTTTTCAATGGCAAAAACACCCTCAAAACCAGCATTTATTAAGCCTAGTGAAAGTCCACCGCAACCAGCAAATAAGTCAATAAAATTGTAGTCATGCATGATAACACTTATTATAATTAATAATATAATTATAATAAAGTCTATTTACAAATATTTACATCAAATAAAGGATTTTATTTTCTTCTAAGTATAAGCTCAACTCTTAATTTTCGCAACAATCTTTAATCTTGCTACATGAATCTAGATTCTTTCTCGATAAAATTTATTTAGAGCCATTATTCCTATGAATATCGGCTAGTTAACTACATTATTTTATAAGGAGGAAGGAATGAAAAAACTAGAAAACAAGATTGAACAAACCCAGAGTTTACTTTTTGAAGCAAGGGCGTTGATAAAAACATGTGCCCTAGCGACAGATTCCTGTATTAGTGATAGTGATTTGCAATTAAAGGACTCAACAGAGCTCTATATAGTATTGCGAAATATAAACTCATTGCTCATAAATATAGAGTATATCCTAGATAGTTAAAGAGTTTCAAAAAATTGAGCAAGGCTTATGTTGAATGCTTTAGCGAATTTGAAGATTTTATCAACGCTCGTGTTTCTTTCTCCTCGCTCAACCATTCCAATAAAATTTGTAGAAAGCCCAATCTTTTCGGCTAATTCAGATTGAGTTAAATTATTCTTCTTTCTTAACTCTTGAATACGCGAACCAAAGGTTTTTAAATTCTTTTTTGTTTCTTCAGAATTTCTATCATAATCATTCATTAAAGACATTATGATTGCTTACTTATGCAAATAAAACAATCCCACCGTGTTATTTTAAAAATTTTGTTGTATAGTGTTTTTAGAGGTAAATATGAAATTAAAAGTAATATCGTTCATATTATTTATTGTATTTTTGATTTTGTTCATTATTCAGGGCTATCATAGCAATCAAATTATGACTATGGATTTATCTCCTTCGAAAATAAATGGTTTATATGGTTATGTAAATAAAAACAATAAAATAATTATTAAACCAAGATATAAAAAAGCTTTACCGTTTTGTGGCAATAGTGCATTGGTTCAAGTTTGCAAAAACGGTAATTGCTACTTGCAACTTATAAATAAAAAGGGTAAAAAGCTTAATAAAAATAAAATTTATTCGGGCATTGAATTTGTGAATGGGCTTGAAGTTGCTCAAATAAATGACCAATTTGGCTATATAAATAAGTGTGGTGATTTTATTATAAAACCACAATTTGCTATGGCTACAGAATTTCAAGAAGGGCTCGCACCTGTTGCAATCTATGACATCGATAGACGGTGTAACTTATGGGGATATATTGATGAACAGGGGAAAAATAAGATTCCATATCAGTTTTTTGAAGCGTATCCTTTTGTTGATGATATTGCAATTGTAAAAACTTTAATAGGATATAATCTTATTGACAAAAATGGGAAAATGTTATGTAAACAAAATTTTCTTTCAGACTTACCTCCTTTGTTACAAAAAAACAAAAGAATCTTTAAGTATAAAGTAAATTCAGACTGGATATTTGGAACCAATACAGAAGAAATAGAGCTCGATTGTAATTGCAATATTATAGATAAACATAAATACAAACCAACTGAAAATAATTTTAATGATAACGAGGTAAAATGAAAACTCTAAAACTACTAATTCTCTTTGTTATAATGCTAACAACATCGACCTGTTTTGCATATCAAAATAACCAAACTTATCCATACTATCAAGTGGACTATAGTGATATTATTATGAAACCGACCTATATTACTATGCCACAAGGCAACTATTACAACAGTTGGAATTTTAACACTAATTCCTATACTCAAAATGATAACTCAAATTATAATCATCAATATAACAATAATACTTACGATTCTGGAAGTACTCATTTTATTTATTCATCAAGTCAGAATCCTACCTATTGCATTCCAGGTAGTTCTTATAGTATATGTCATTAGGTAAGCAATATAGGAGTAATAAATGTATAATTCGTTAGAAAAAACTGCAAGATACTTACAATCAGCAGGCATGTCTTTTTTTGTCTATCGAGTAGAAGAAATTTTACTTAATATAACTAATTTGGAAACAAAAGAAGAAAAATCGAAATTAATAAAAAAATATTTTGAAAACCAAGAAGGGTATTTTGATAAAAAGATTGGAGGAACAAGGGTTAGAGTTAATTCCGTTATCAAAATTATTGAAGAAAATAATGTTGAATATGTTTTGAATAAGATAATCAAAGGTAAAAAAACAACTCCTAAGATAGTTACAAAAGCTAAGAATATATTAGAACAACAATTCAAAAAATAATTTTTAGTTATAATATAACTATATGAATAATAAATTACTACCTGTATGTAATATACAAGAACTTAATGAATTTCAATTGGAAACCAATGATTTAATATGTAATGGTCAATGCACAGCCTATTATGCTGTAGTAATTTATAAAGAAGATGAAATTATATATGTACAAAATAATAGAGTTGTATTTTCTGATAGATTATTTGAATTAATACTTCATGTTGCAAATGCCGGTTCAAAAGGTATTAAAGGGCAACATTTAGCTGATAAAATGCAACTGATATATAAAGATGTCTATCAATACAAAGATAGGGTTAATAATTATAAGAAATATCGAGCTGTTATAGATAAAGATTTGATTGTTATTGATGAAAAAAATTATTGGCATTTGAACGTTAATTACAATCATCAAGGTCTTTTGATAATTTAACTATAACCATTATGTTTCCTAAGTTATAGATGTTTTTTGTAGAATACCTGTAGAATAATTGCGTAATCTCTGCGGAATTGAGCTATTAGCTGGATAGTAAATAATGAGAGAGTAAAACAACACCGGTGATGTTTTTTAGTACAACTTAAAAACAGGAAAGGAGACTCTCATTATGGAAAATCTTGCAAAAGCTTATGGTGACAGCTTTAAAACATCATCAAAATTTATCACTCAGAAAAAGGGTATAGGTGAAATTTTTACACCTAAGAATTTAAATTTTAGTCAAACCATAAACGACCATTTGTTAGGCAAAACAAGATTAGGAGTTGCGCCAGAAATCAAGGGGCAAGAAGATAAAATCTTGTTCGGTGGAATCGATATTGATTGCAAGGATTTACCAACAGAAGAAAAATATAAAATGGCTCTTAGTCTACAAAATAACCTTTTTGAAGAGTACAGACTAAATGCTTTAATTGAACAATCAAAATCAAAAGGTTTTCATATTTTTATTTTCTTCTCTGTTCCTCAAAAACGAGATTATATTCAAAACTTATTAGAAAAGGTAGTAACCAAAGTAACCGGCAAGAAAATTGCAAATGGAGTTATTGAAATTTTTCCTAAAGGCAAAAAGGGGAATGCAATATTTTTACCTTATTTTGGGATGTTTCAAGATGAAAACACTTTGAACGAAGAATTTTTTGAACTTAAAAAATCATGTTTTGTTGAAGGCGAGAATATGAAAGCCATAACAAATCCTCTGACAAGAATAAAAAATTCTATGCAGGTTAATAGTTCAATGCTTTTGTTTCAAGAATCTTTAAGCAAATACCCTGATTGTATTAGAAAAGTCGCTTTAAACTGGAAAGATGGTGAAAGAAACTCTTTGACAATGGCTATTGCCGGAGTTTTAAAGAAAGTTGCGAAAGTATCTCTTGATGAGGCTGTAAAAGTAATAACTGAAATTGCACAATTTAACCACGATGAGGAATTATCCGGAAGAATTGCGACGATTGAATCAACATACAAAAATGAAGATGTCGCAGGTTGTTCTATTCTAAAGGGCGAAAATCCAAATATAAGCCTTAGTGAAATAATTTGTGATTCTGATTGTATCTTCCTTAATTTGGATACTCCAATAAAAGATAAGGTTAGATTCTTACAGGCCCAAAAAGAGTTACAACCAAATATCAGAAAAGATAAAATTGCAGAACTTGTAATTTCGGAATTGCTAACCATTGGTAAAATTTATAAAGCAGATAATCAATACTATATTTTTACGAATGATGAAAAACGCTTGATATGCATATCAGACGAACCTCTTGAATTAAGAACACTTTTTACAGAATGGGGCATAAATGCTTCTGAAAATCTATATAAATATATTCTCAACGAATTGTATGTTTATTGTGTTAAAAATGCAGAAAACGTAGAAATTCATAGGTTTGCGTATTATAACCCTACAACTTTTACTTTATATTTATACAACGGTATAAGAGAAATCTTAAAAATAACTGCTGATAGCATTGAAACCATAGAAAATGGTGACGAAGGCATAATGTTTATGGAGTTAAAAAATTATCAGCCTTTTAAGTTGGTAGAAACTGATAAAAAATTTGATTATGTCGAGGAATACCTTACAGATAGGTTAAACATTGACAGTGAAGCAAGTATTTTAGATTTGTCTACACAAAGAAAAATCGCAAAAATATGGATTTATAGCTTGTTCTTTGAATCAATAATGAAAACGAAACCTATTTTTACTGCAATAGGTACCAAAGGAAGTGGAAAAACAACATTCTTAAGGCGAGTGGGACAAATATTATTTGGCGAGAAGTTTGATGTTACGGCAATCGCTAATGATTGTAAGGATTTGGAAACAATTATTACTAATAATTATTATGTTGTAATTGATAATTTGGATAATCCGCCTAAAGCATTAAATGATACGCTTGCAAGAATTGCAACAGGACAAATAATAAAAAAGAGAAATCTTTTTACGACAAATCAGGAGCTTGAGTTTGAAGTTAAATGTTTCGTCGCTCTTACCTCTCGAACACCGCAGTTTACGAGAGACGATGTGGCAGACCGTTTAATATGTGTTTATCTCGAAAGATATGAGTTATTTACAGATGAAAATAATTTATGCAGAGAAACCTTAGCTAAGCGTAATGAGATTATGAGTCATATGATATATAAAATCCAAGATTATATAAAAAAGCTCTATGAAACAAAAGACATAACATTTTCAGTAGACTTTAGAATGGCGGATTTTGCGGTATTTGCATTAAAGACAGCAGAAAACAAAAAAGAAGAAAATGAACTAAAGAAAATCTTTTCAACAATGATAAAAATCCAAAATGAGTTTACGCTAAAAGATGATGTTCTCTATATTCTTCTAAAAGATTTTGTTAAAGACCCTGTATATAAAAATCAACGCTTTACACCAGCAGAACTATATCAAAAATTCAAACTCAAAGCTGATGAGCATGGTTTGTTGAAACCCTTTGAAGTTGTGTATAAAAATCCAAAAGCAGTTAGTACAAGGCTAAAAAATATAAAAGATAATATAAAAGATGAAATCCTCATACATTACAAAAAGGGGCATGGCAATCAATATTATTTCTCATTTAAGCTTGTTGATGAATCCGAATATCAAGAATCGTTGATTTAGGGGAGAGTTGCTATGAAATTACTTACAGTAGAAGAAATTGCGGAACTCTTTCAAACATCAACAAGTACAATTTATCGCTGGGTACACAAACGGGAAATCCCGTTTGTGAAACTCGGAGGAAAGCTTAGGTTCTCGCAAGATGCGATTCAAGAGTACATCAAGAAAAATTCTGTTAGCAATTTGTAGTCAAAGCGCTTACAGAAAGCGAAAAACACGGCATAATAAAAATAAAGGCGGTACATAATGGCTAAAGTAAGAAAAAATAAACGTGCGAATTACTGGGAGGTCGATTATCTCGACCTCTTTGGAAAAAGAAAAGTTAAAGGCGGATTCAAAACAAAAGTTGAAGCAGAAAGTGCTATGGTTGATATTTTGTCCAAAGTCCAAACTGGTACAGCACCTGGCGATTGCAAAATGACTTTTAAAGAAGCCTCTGAAATCTTTATGCGATTACACGCAAGCAAGAAATGCAAGTATAACACAGAACACGGTTACAAGGGTTACTTAAAAAATCATTTATTACCGTATTTTGGAAAGTTAAAACTTTGTGAAATAACACCACTTGCTGTCAATGAATTTGTTGCACAAGAACTGGAAACAGGTCGTAGAAATTCAACTGTGAATAAGTACACAAAGCTTATGAGTCAAATTTACAGTTTTATGATTGATATGGATATAGTAGTGAAAAATCCTCTTGCCCGTATAAAATCATTAAAAGAAGAAAGAAGCGAAGAAATCCGCTCGTTGTCAACAGAAGAAATAAAAATTTTTCTATCAAAAACTAAAGAAACTTACCCCGATTTTTACCCGTTACTTTTTACTGCACTATTTACTGGCATGAGACAAGGTGAATTAATGGGCTTAACTTGGCATTCAATAAACTGGATAACAAGAAAAATAACAGTTGATAAAAATTTTACTCATGGTCGAATTGGCACAACAAAGACTGGAAAAGTAAGAAAAGTCGATATGTCATTAGAGCTTGTAAAAGTTTTGAAAGAATGGCGTTTAGCTTGTCCTAAAGGCGAACACAATCTTGTTTTCCCTAATGGTGACGGTGGCTATCAAGATGCTAATAATATGATTAAAAGAAGATTTAAACCTGCTTTAAACCGTGCTGGAATCGATTCATTGAGATTTCATGATTTAAGACATACTTATGCAAGTTTGTTGCTCGCTAACGGCGCACCAATGAAGTATGTTCAGCACCAATTAGGCCACAGCTCAATTAAAATGACTATGGATTTATATACGCACTTACTGCCAGAAGTTAACGAACAATGCGTTAATTTGCTTGATAATATTGTTGAAAAAATCATTCCTGACGTCAAAAAGTTAGAACTTAAATGTTGCTAAACCCATTTACTAATAAATCAGAATTAATTTCTTTTTTGTTATCAATGATATAGTCTACAAAATTTTGGGTAGCATAATATTTTGCATAAATATCTTGTTTATTCCTATATTTGACTAGTGATTTTTTCAACTCTTTCACTAAAATGTCTTGTTTGTGTTTTGGTACAAAATTAACGACAAATGTTTTAATAGGACCTATTTTTGTTGGAACATTATATTCAACTAAAATATTATTATCTAACAATTTTTGCCAATAATCTTCCTCTACACTCTCTGTAGTATCTTCATAATTTGAAAATCCATTTAGTAGATTTGTAATATTACTGATGGAATTAGGATTAATTGATAACCCTAACCAATTTTGGGCTTGTTCCCATTCATAAGCATCTATTATAGGTTTTCCCATTAATATAGGAGTACAATTTTCAATATGCTTTATTATCATTGCTCCAGATGAAATGCCACCTCTTATTGGAAATTCACTTATTCTATTTGCAAAAAAGTTAGAATCTGTAAATGCAAAAATTGAATTTACCATGACAATACATAGGTGTTTAAAAAAATCAAAAAGTTGTTCTTTATAATCTCTAACCTTTGCACCATTATCTTCTTCATATTTTTGATATGTAAGTGCAGTATCACTAAAAATTTGAAACTTTGGTTTAAATTTTAAATTTTCTTTGGAATACAAAATATTTCTAGTAAAATACATTTCATATGAATCTGCAATCTGTTTTATATTTAAGTTTTTTTTAGGTTTGGATATGATATTTTTAAAACCGAGAATATCAAATTCCGCAACAATACATTTAATAGGATAATCATAATGAAATGTTGATTCTGACATAGTTTCTCCATTTGTAGTAAATTTGTAGTATTTTCAAAAATAGGCACAAAAAATACGCCTGGCGCGATTCGAACGCGCGACCCTCTGCTTAGAAGGCAGATGCTCTATCCAGCTGAGCTACAGACGCATAAGTTATATTTATTCAGTTGTCAAATTTTCGATTTTTGTGCCCGCATGACCTACCGCTTAGAAGGCGGTTGCTCTATCCAGCTGAGCTACCAGAGCTTACGTTTCTTATCTTAGCACGAAAATTTTTTCTTGCAAGTCTAATTTTTAAATTCATTTATTCATCACCCATAAAAGAAAAGAGCCATATTGGCTCCTGTTTATGAATAGCTGGAAGTATGAAAAAGTTTTTAATTTTGTATTACAAATTTATTTAACTAGCAAAATATCCTACTTACAACTAATCAACTGTTCAGTTTTATACTATCCAAGTGGAGAGGTTTAAGTTAATAAAAATCCATATTAACTCATATATTTTTTCGGATTTTTTATGTTTAAGCTATAATTTTTCTATACTGTAATTTAATATATAAAGGAAAAGATTATGCTAAGCGGAAATGAAATTAGAAAATTATATTTAGATTATTTTAAAAACAAGCATCAACATACTATCGTTGAGAGTTCAAGCCTTGTTCCTGACAACCCAACAGTTCTTCTTACAACTGCTGGGATGTTGCAATTCCTACCAATATTTTTAGGAATTAAACCTTGCCCTTACGAACCTGCTAGAGCAACTTCTTGTCAAAAATGTGCTAGAGCTGGTGGTAAAGATTCTGATATTGAAAATGTTGGTAGAACTCCTCGCCACCACACATTCTTTGAAATGTTAGGAAATTTCTCTTTTGGCGACTACTACAAAAAAGAAATTATTCCTTGGGCTTGGGAATTTGTTACAAAAGTCTTGAAATTAGATAAAGATAGACTATGGATTACAATTTACGAAACAGATGAAGAAGCTTTTGATATCTGGAGAAGCGTAGGTGTTCCAGCAGAACGTATTAAACGTAAAGGTAAAAAGGACAATTTCTGGGGTCCTCCAGGAGCTTCAGGTTCTTGTGGACCTTGTTCTGAAATTCACTACGATTTAGGCGAACAATACAAATGTGATGACCCTAATTGCGGTATTGATACTTGCGAATGTGATAGATGGGTTGAAATCTGGAATTTGGTATTCACTGAATTATACCAAGATGAAGAAGGAAACCAATCTCCACTAGGAAAGAAAAACGTTGATACTGGCATGGGGCTAGAACGTATTGCTATGGTTTGCCAAGGCGTTGCTTCTACATTTGAAACAGATTTATTGAAACCAATTATGGACAAGGTTTCTGAAATGAGTGGAGTTCCATACAAACAATCTGAAAAAACAGATGTGTCATTGAGAATTATTACAGATCACGCAAGATGTGTTTCTTTCCTAATTTCAGACGGTGTTATCCCAGGGAATGAAGGAAGAAGTTATGTTCTTCGTATGATTTTGAGAAGAGCATTACGTCACGGAAAAATCTTGGGTATGGAATTACCTTTCTTGTACAAATTAGTTGATGTAATCGTTGAAAATTATGGCGAAGCATATCCTGATTTAGTTAAAAATAAACAAAAAATCATTGATACAATTAAAAAAGAAGAAGAACGTTTTGCAAAAACTCTAGACAGAGGATACAAAATGTTAGACGAATTTATCGAAAACAAAAAAGATATTGATGGTGAAAGTGCATTCAAACTTTATGATACTTTCGGTTTCCCATTTGAATTAACAAAAGAGATTGCAGCCGAACAAGGATTGAATGTTGACGAAGCTGGCTTCAAAGCTGCAATGCAAGAGCAAAAAGAACGTGCAAAAGCTGCAACTGCAAAAATCAGTGTAACTGGAGATATGAAATACGCAAAAATCGAAAAAGAAGTTGGCTCAACTAACTTCATCGGTTATACAGATAATGAATGTTCTGATGCTAAAATATTAGCTCAAGTTGAAGGCGAAGGATATGTTGACATTGTACTTGACAAAACTCCGTTCTACGCTGAATGCGGTGGTCAAGTTGGAGATAGTGGATACATCGAAAGCGAAAACTTGAAAGCTGAAGTTTTAACTACATTCAAAGTTAATGATTTATACGTTCACAGATGTAATGTCTTAAATGGTGAAGTATCTATTGGAGATACAGTTAAAGCTTATATTGATGTTGACAGAAGAGAAAAAATTAGAGTTCATCACACATCTGCTCACTTACTTCAAGCAGCATTAGTTAAAGTACTTGGTTCAGAAGTAAAACAGGCTGGTTCTTATGTTGAAGAAAACCGTATGAGATTTGACTTTACTTTCTCTAGAGCTATGACATCTGATGAAATTGTTAAGGTTGAAAACTTAATGAACAAATGGATTGGTGAAGGTTATAAAGTTAATACCAAAGTTATGGGAATTAAAGAAGCTGAATTAACTGGAGCAACTGCCCTATTTGGAGAAAAATACGGAGATACGGTTAGAGTTGTATCTATCGAAAAAGAAACAAAAGACGGTGTAGATTGCATTTCAAAAGAATTTTGTGCAGGAACTCATGCCAGACAACTTGTTGATTTAAGAGTTGTTAAAATTATTTCTGAAAGTGCAATTGCTGCGGGTACAAGACGTATTGAAGCAGCGGTATCAACTTCAGCAATAGAGTATCTAAATGCAAAATCTGCTGAAATTGACAAACTATCAACTAAATTCAAATCTCACTTTGATGAAGTTGTTGAACGTGTTGAAAAATTGTCAGATGAAAATAGAGAACTTCAAAAAAATATTGAAAAACTTGAAGAAGAAAATGCAAGAAACAAATTTGCATCATTTATTTCAAAAGCTCAAGAAATTGAAGGCGGAAAATTATTCATCTCTAAAGTTGAAGGATTAAAACCTCTCGGAATCAAAATCGGCTTGGAATATTTATCTAACAAACTTGGAAACAGCGTAATTATCCTTGCAGGAGAAACAACTGTTGCGGTTAAAGTTTCTGACAATTTTGTAAAACAAGGAATCAATGCTGGTAAACTTGTTGGAGAAATTGCAAGAGCAACTGGAGCAAATGGTGGCGGACGTCCAAACTTTGCTCAAGGAGGAGTTAAAGATTCTTCTAAATTAGATGAAATTTTAACTAAGGTTGAAGAAGAAATTAAATCCGCTAAAGTTCAATAAGAAGAAAGGGAATAAGATGACAGTATTGAAAATTGAAAAATTACCACACAACAATATTTTGCCAGAATATAAAACAGAAGGAGCAGCAGGCATGGATTTATGTGCCGCAATTTCTGAGCCAATGGAATTGAAACCACTAGAAAGAAAACTTGTTCCAACTGGATTAAAAATCGAATTAGAACACGGCTACGAAGCACAAGTAAGACCTCGTTCTGGTTTATCTATAAAACACGGTATTACTTTAATCAACTGCGTTGGTACAATTGACGAAGATTACAGAGGCGAAGTTTGTGTTCCTATCGTAAATATTTCAAATGAAACATACACAATCCAACCAGATGAAAGAATTGCACAAATGGTTATTGCTCGTGTTGAACAAGCAAAACTAGAGATTGTTACAGAATTAACTGAAACAACTCGTGGAGAAGGTGGATTTGGTTCTACTGGAAAATAATTAAATACATTTATTGAATGATTACAAACACCATAGTCAGTACTAAAATGGCTATGGTGTTTATTTATATTTGAATAAAGAAAGGAATTATGAACTATGAGTATGAATGCAAACCCACAGGTACAACCTCAAGCAGCTGAAAAATCATGGCTAGTTACAGCTCTACTATCATTTTTTGTAGGATTTTTGGGAATCCATAGATTTTACACTGGATATGTCTGGATCGGCATTGTTCAATTATTAACTTTTGGAGGATGTGGATTATGGGCATTGATTGACCTTATCTGTATTTTAGCTAACAAATTCAATGATGCTAAAGGAAAAACTTTAACAGATTATAACAAAGTTGTTGCAATTGTTCTAGGAGCTTTATTAGTATTGTCAATTATTGTAGGAATGTTGTCAAACCTTCTTTCAATAGCAGCATTATTTGCAGGACAATCATAAGTAACAAATTAAGAGGAGATTTTTAAATGGCTATTACAGAATATGGTTCAGATACAACTCTGAACAAATTAGAAGGGAAAAACTGGGTTGCAACAATGATGTTATGTTGGACATTAGGTGCATTTGGAGCTCATCGTTTTTACACAGGTAAAACAGGTACAGCATGGTCAATGGCAATTATGACTCTTACTTGTTGTTTAGCCCCTATTTCAGCAATTTGGGCAATGATAGACGGCATTATGATTGCTATTGGTTCATGGAGTCACGATGATGGAAGCGAATTATATGAAAGAATTAATTGGCTTGGCTATATTTATATAGCGGTTATTGTAATGACTATTCTTTACGTCTTATTACAATTGGCAATTTTCTTTGCAGCATTAGGAGCAGCTGCAGGCTCTGCATCATAGTTAAATAATAATTGAGAAAAGCAGTATCGAAAAATCGGTACTGCTTTTCTTTTAGAGCATAATATGAAAATAGATAAAATCTTGATAAATAGAATCTTTGTTTTGAGCTTACCTTTTTGGTGTGCAATCTTGGCAAACTTAGCCGTAAAAGCTCATTTTAAGGTGTTTTGCTTATTTAAACTAATATTTCATCACGAATGTTTAGGCTGTGGAATGACAAGAGCGTTTGCAGCATTGAGCAGACTTGAGTTTCAACAAGCTTATGAATACAATCCACGAGTCGTAATTGTTGCACCTCTTTTCATCTTGATATGGATTTTAATGATAAAACAATCTTTTAAACCCAATAAAAAAGGAACCTAGAAGGTTCCGTTTAGTAGTAGGGGAAAAGGAGGAAAAATTATTAGTGTCAATTAAATTTTGTTTTTTATTTTAATTACATTTTATATATCGGTTAATTTTTGAGAAAACTTTAATTATTTAGTCTTTATTGTTAAGAAGTTGTTACAATACAAAAAAGGATTTCGCAATATCTTGCAAAATCCAGATTCGATTTGGGGTAAATCGGTGTTGGTAAGGATATGTTAGTAGATTAAGGTGTATAGAATTTAATCAACAATCGCAGAAATAATCATTGCGATACCAGCAATCCCTGCAACTGCACCAATTGTTCTTGTCCTTTCTGAAGTTCTAGTATAATGACGTCTTGTGTGAAGGTCATTATACGCACATCTGTCATAACATTGATGTTTGTGATTATGGAAACCACGATTTGGATATTTATCATGGTATCTACTCGCAGCAAAACAAGGTGTTGCTAAAGTTAAACATAAAGCTGTTGCGATTATCTTTTTCATAATGACCTCCTTTTGTATTCTCTTTTCTCTACCTACATCTATATAACGAGCATGAAATAAAAAAGTTCAAAAATTTATTTGAATAATTAAAAACGCCAGATTTTACGAGAAAACCTGACGCTTTTGAAATTATTTTAACATATTTAATTTATATTAGTTTGAACCGTTTAACAAGCCATAAGCAGCATCCCAACCGCTCATACCACCTCTTGTTTTAAATTTAGCAATTTGGTTTACACTACTTTTTCTATATTTCTTAACTTCTTTTGCTGATTTTGCAGCTAATTTTTTGTTTTCTTTTCTTGTTGTTAAAACAGTATTTGCATAAGTCAAGAAATTTTTGTATTCACTGCAGCTATATCCAGCTTTTAATTTTGCAGGATAAGCATAAGCAGTATAATCATAAACATTCATTGCTCTTTCAGCATTTGCTGGTTTACCTTGAATAGCTTCCCAATATGTACTTGTTTGTTTTGTCAAAACAACAATTATTGCAAGAGGATTGTAGCCAGCGTTAGACATTAAGTTAACAGCAATTACATCTGCTTCTTTTTCCTTTTGAAGGCTTGCATAACTTGTAGCTAGTGTCGTTGCAGTTTCATTTGTTGAAATATTTGTATCTGTTGCTGCTTGCAATAAAGATACAACCTTTCCTCTAGAAGCATGTCCTGCAATGATATGTCCTAATTCATTTGCAACAACAGCTGCAACTTCATTATCATTACCAGCATAAGCTAGTTCATTTGTTGAAACATTTACCACTTTATTAGTTGAATAATTAGAATTGTCAACTGCTCCAGAAACTACTGCGAATTTAACATTTGTAGCAGGAATACCATTCTTTGTAAGTAAAGTTTGACCAACAGTAGAAACTCTATTTGTTGCATTGTAACTTGCAGCCGATGCTGGAATTGTTATTGCGATTGCAATAAACAAAGAAAATAAAACTTTTTTCATAAAACCTATTCTCCTTATATGATACACACCAACATTTTATAACAAAATTTGTTTTTGTGAAGTATTTTTTAGGTTATTGCTTTTTTTTATTTTAATTATAGTATATTGCTTGATATTCATAAAAAGGAGTAAAATTATGTTCTTAGAAAAATTAGAAAAATTCCAACTATTGTCTTTGGGCTTGGTTATTGCAATTGGCGGAGTGATTGCTTCTGCGGTTGTAACTAACGGATTTTCAAAAGATGTTGTATCCGTTACAGGTTCTTATTCTCAAAACGTAGTATCAGATAGAGGACGTTTTGAATTCACTATTCACTCTAGACAAACAAATAAAGCTCAATGCTTTGCAACTTTAAACAAACAACGCCCAACAATTATGAAATATTTAAAATCTCAAGGATTTGAAGATAACGATATTGACGTAAAAGCACCTCAAGGCTATGATATTTACGCAATGAACTCTAACGGAGTTACAACAAACCAAATAATTGCGTATGATTCAACTCAAAGAATTTCTGTAAAATCTTCAGACGTACAAAAAATCAAAAAAGTTTCAAATGATATAACCAATTTAACTCAACAAGGTATTGATATTAGCGTTGATGAACCATCTTACTTTTATTCAAAATTAGCTGATTTAAAAGTTCAAATGCTTGAAGAAGCAACAAAAGATGCAAAACAAAGAGCTTCAGCAATGCTAAAACCAACACACAATAGAGTTGGTAAAATTCAATCTGTAAGTATGGGAGTGTTCCAAATTACACCAACAGATTCAACAAATGTTTCTGATATGGGAATAAGCGATACTTCTTCAATTGAAAAGAAAGTTACTTCTGTTGCAAATGTAACTTTTAGAGTAAAATAATTATTCATTTATAGAGGACGGTTTTATAATATAATCGTCCTCTATTTCTTGTATTTTCTTTAAAAATTTTGTATATTAGAGATATGAAATCATTCATTTTATTACTTGTCGTATTAATAATTACTTTTTGTACTTTTCCACACCTTGACTTTATGCGAAAGACAAGAACAGGAGAAAAGCAAGAATCATTTGAGCCATTAACAGCATCTAGTTTGCCTCCTATTCTAAAAACATATTTTGTGAATAACCATGTGAGTTTTGAATTATACACAATTCCTAATCATGTCAAGGATTTATTAACTCTAAATGCTGATTTTTCTAGTGCTTTTCGGAATAAATCAAAAATTTCAATTCTAATAATTGAGCCTAAAAATGAAAATCCGAATTTTAAATTGTTACACGAGAAATTAAAAACATCTATAACTTCTTACAGCAATAAATTCAACATGATTTATATGTATGAAAATAAAGAAATATCTTATCCTAACCCTTATGACGTTCGAGCCACAAAAGATTTAATGGAATATTGCCACTATTTTTGTGTAATTGACCCTCAACGAGAAACACTATTAACCTTCAAAAAACTAACTGCAACAGAAGCAAATAGCATTGAACCAATTTTGCAACAATACAGCTATTTAATAAAGTAAATATTTATTAATTATACTCGGATTTTAACATTCTTTATCCTATAATTCTGGTATAAAATGTATGGTAATCGAGGGTATAATGAAAAAATTTTTTACTATAACAGGATATTTAATTTTAGGTGTAATTCTATGCTTATATTTAGCATTTTTATTTTATTTACCAAGAAAAATAGATTTGAATACTTATAAGCCAGATATTCAAAAACTTGTTAAAGATAATACCAACTTGACGTTAGATTATGATGATTTAAAATTAACCACTTCTCCATTTTTAGAAGCAGGAATTAAAACAGGAAAAATTAGTGTTAATCTTCCAGATGGCTCAGAAGTTTTAAGTGCCAATTCTTTTAAAGGTAAAGTATTTTTACCAAGCTTGTTATTGAGAAGTGTTAGAATTTCTAATGTCGAAATTGACACTCCCAAATTGAACATTGAAATCTTAAATAACGAAAGCTTCAAAGTAGGTAAAGTCTATGAGGACATTGTAAATAAACAAAGAAAAGAACGATTAGAAAATCCAACCATTGAAGCCGTTGAGCCTCAAAATCTACCAATTGATGTATCTAAAGTCAAAATATTTGCACCTTCTATTAACTTGAAAAATTATTCTGCAGTTATAGATGATACAAAAGCTCATCATAAATTAACATTGAAAGGTGATAAGTTAAAACTTGGGTATTTCAATGGTAAAACCGCAAAACTAAAAACCGAGGCAAAATTGCTAAGTGATGACAATACAAATGTCGTTGCTAAATTAGATATTGATACTTTCTTACCAGAGGTTAAGAAAGAAAAGAAATTTCAAAATAACGAAGAAGTCTTTTCACTACCTTTCGTTAACCCTGTAACAGCGTACAGAACTTACGATTTAAAATCTAACATAGATACTAAACTTAAAATTAGACAACACAAAATAGACAAAACTATTTTATTGAACGGCTATGTAGATGTTGAAAATACGACAGTAAAACTTTCTGGCTTACAACTTCCAGAATCTTATTTTAAATTAAAATCAAATGGAACGGTTTCTGATATTGATACAAATATTTATGTTACAGACTCAGAATACTTAAACTTATTCGGAACAGTTGATTATGGAAAAGATAATCCATATATTGACTTAAAATTAAAATCTCCAAAAGTTCATTTTGCAAACCTTTTGAATATAACAAAAGCCTACTTAGATACAATTCATATTCAAAATGATATTGCAAACATGACAGCAAGTGGATATTTACTTGCAAACGCAAGCTTGAAAACAGACTTCAAAGATATAACATCCACAGGTAAAATTCTTATCAGAAATGGAAATATTTCGGATAAAAATATCGGATTGATTTTCAACAATATGAAGGCAAATATATTCCTAGATAATAACACCCTTCAAGTTCTTGATAGCAGAGTATTGATTAACAACAAACCACTTGTTTTCTCTGGAAAAATCGATTCAAATTCTATTGCCAATTTTGATATCAAGGCCGATAAAATTCCTCTTTCTGGATTGTATTTAGCATTTGCACCAAAAGATATTAAAGAAGAATATATTCTTTCTTCTGGGAATTTATCATTAAACTCAAAAGTTACAGGAGAAATTAAAGGGATTTCAGCATTATTAAAAACGGACCTAGAAAACCTTGTATTGAGAGATAGAGCAGGGAATTTTATATTATCTAACTCAAATTCAAAATTCGTCATTGCAAATTATTCTGGAAAAATATTTGGTAAAATGATAAACAAAGGATTTTTATTTACATTACCAAAAACCAATTCTGTTATTAAAGACGAATTATTAACAATCAACATTGACAATAAAAATGTAAAATTAAATAAATCAAAAATCAGAGTTAATAATCATTCCGACATTTATTTAAGCGGAAATATCAAAAACTATCTATCTGATATGGAAACAGTATTCAGAGCAGATGGAGGACTTGTAGTTTCCGATATTGCAAACTTTATTGGCACAGATGCAACCCCTTATTTATCAATGAGAGGAACGATACCAATAAAAGCATTATTTTCTACGCACGGAAAAAGAATGAAAGTTATAGTTCAAGCAATTGCGAACGATAGTAACTATATTACTCCTATAAAAATTAATAATTTAGATGGAAAACAATCTCTATTCCAATTCATTTTGAATAAAAACGATGACTCTATAAAAATTGCAAATTCTGGATTATATTCAAGAAACCAAAACGCCCAATTTAACGATAATTTATACTCGAACATGGGAGGAGCGAAAGAAGTTGTTTCAATAAAAGGAATGATTTCAAATTTGAACACAACTCCTTTTATTAACTTATTCAAAATTTCAATCCCTAGAGAATTGGATGGTTCAATTTGTATTTTTAATCGTTCAAAATTTACTGTCGGCGGACATTTATTCTCATTTGGGAATTTATATTCTCCAAGATTAACAGGGGATTTAACAATTAGGAATCTAGAAATCCCTGAAATTCAAACAAAAATGCGTCATGGCATTTTGAACATCAATAATAGAAATTTAAATATTTCCTTGAACGATATTGATGCAAATGGTTCAGATTTCAGAATCACTACTCAAACTAACTTTGACCTTTTACAAACAATGACATTATCAAATGTTAGAGTATTTTCAAGAATGCTTGACGTTGATAAATTGATGATTGTATCTAATAACTTAATGAAATCATTACCTGCAACTCCAGCATCAAGTACAGCTTCAAAAACAACAACGAACATTCCAGTAACAGTTCAGAGAGGGATGATTCACTTTGCGAAAATTAAATCTGGCAATATCGTTGCTGACAATACAACAGGAAGAATTTCATTAGCAAATAACGTATTACACCTAGATAGATTAAGAACTCACTCTATGGGCGGAAGTGTCGATGGTAATATTGCAATGAATTTAGCTACAACCGATTTAGCAGTTAAGGTTCAAGGCAAAAACTTTGATGTTGAAAAAGTCTTATTAGAACTCGCAAATATGAAAGACACATTATCTGGAACAATGAATTTTTCAACAAATATAACACTAAAAGGTCTAACAATGGAAGAACAATTGAAAACATTGAAAGGAGCTGTTGACTTTAACGTAAAGGATGGACAACTCGGACCTTTTGGGAAATTTGAAAACTTCTTGATGGCCGAAAACTTGAGAGAAAATGCGTTCTTTTCTTCAACAATCGGTTCTGTAATTACAAACATTGCAACTATTGATACTTCACATTTCAACAGTTTATATGGACATTTAACATTCAAAGATGGATGGGCAAATATTGAACCGATTAAATCTCAAGGAAATGTAATGTCAATGTATATTGCAGGAAAAATTAATTTACTCGATAATAGTGCGGATATGAAACTTCGTGCAAAATTGGCTTCAACATTTTCTGACAAATTAGGACCTGTTGCAAATATCAATCCAGTAAATTTAATTAAAAATACTCCAGGGTTAAATGTTGTAGTGGCAAAATCTTTTTCAATCTTCTGCCAATCTGTTTCAACAGAAGAATTGAAAGCTATTCCACACTTAGGAAAGGGTAAAACAGAGGGAAATGCAACTAAATTCCAAGTTGTACTTCACGGCGATACAAGAAAACCATTAAAAATGATTAAATCCTTCAAATGGCTTGCGTTAGATTCGGAAATTCAAAGTGCTAAAAACTTTGTTGATACCATCCCAGCTCCAGCAGAAGGAGAAGAAGGAATGACGGTTGAAGAACTTATTAAGTTAAGAGAAGAACAATCAACAACAAAAACGCAAGGAACAACAATTGAACAATTAGAACCAGAAGAAAACAATCCGTCATTTTTCTCTAAATTAAAAAATAAAAAGAAAAAATAAAATAAAAAAAAGAAGGGATTATTTTTTATCCCTTCTTTTTTTTATTCAAATCTTACATCTCATCTAACAATAATGTTGGTTCTGGAATTGGATTTTTAAATG
>ERZ1106952.326-NODE-326-length-25834-cov-9.032080_pt1 | contig 25834 bp, 24 predicted proteins | sample MGYA00403677_ERZ1106952 | MGnify/ENA primary metagenome ERZ1106952 (study PRJEB35170, sample SAMEA104062415) | human gut metagenome | biome: human gut; feature: human-associated habitat; material: faeces | place: Denmark | collected 2012-05-14 ...
CTTTACTGTAGCTTGACATTGAGTCTCGGTGCTACATGTACAGGATAGGTGGGAGGCTATGAAGCATGGACGTCAGTTTGTGTGGAGCCATCCTTGGGATACCACCCTTGTAGTACTGGGATTCTAACCAGCTGCCTTGAATCAGGTAGTGGGACACTGTCAGGTGGACAGTTTGACTGGGGCGGTCGCCTCCTAAAGAGTAACGGAGGCGCTCAAAGGTTCTCTCAGTACGGTCGGAAATCGTACGTAGAGTGTAAAGGCAGAAGAGAGCTTGATTGCAAGACATACAGGTCGAGCAAGGACGAAAGTCGGACTTAGTGATCCGGTGGTACCGCATGGAAGGGCCATCGCTCAACGGATAAAAGCTACCCTGGGGATAACAGGCTGATCTCCCCCAAGAGTCCACATCGACGGGGAGGTTTGGCACCTCGATGTCGGCTCATCACATCCTGGGGCTGTAGTAGGTCCCAAGGGTTGGGCTGTTCGCCCATTAAAGTGGTACGCGAGCTGGGTTCAGAACGTCGTGAGACAGTTCGGTCCCTATCCGTCGCAGGCGTAGGAAATTTGAGAAGACCTGTCCTTAGTACGAGAGGACCGGGATGGACGTACCTCTGGTGTACCAGTTGTTCTGCCAAGGGCATGGCTGGGTAGCTATGTACGGAATGGATAAGCGCTGAAAGCATCTAAGCGCGAAGCCAACTTCAAGATAAGATTTCCCACCGTAAGGGTAAGACCCCAGGAAGACTACCTGGTTGATAGGTCGAAGGTGTAAGTGCAGTAATGTATTTAGCTTATCGATACTAATAGGTCGAGGACTTGACCAAGATTAAAATGATAAATCTTAAATGATATGCAGTTTTCAGAGTACTAACTCTAAAACTTATGCGGGTGTAGCTCAATGGTAGAGTTCCGGCCTTCCAAGCCGGCTGTGAGGGTTCGATCCCCTTCACCCGCTCCAATTTAAATAAGATTATGTGGTTATTATAGCAAAGAGGATACACCTGTTCCCATACCGAACACAGAAGTTAAGCTCTTTAGCGGCAATGGTACTTGGTGGGCAACCGCCTGGGAGAGTAGCACGTAGCCACGTAGTCTTTTTTTTATACAAAAAAATAATTAAATTATAAAAATAGATGGTTAAATTTACAAAGAAGAGATAGTAGTGCTATACTATATGAGTGAATATAAATAATTAATTAGCTTGGAGGTTGGGCATGAATATAGGTGTTATAGGGATAAATCATAATCTAGCTCCAATCAATATAAGAGAACATGTTTCTTTTACGGATATACAAAAGATAGAGGCGATAAACTACTTCCTAGATAGAGATATAGAAGAGGTAGTAATACTTTCTACTTGTAATAGAAGTGAAATTTATATCCAGGCAAAGAACATAGATGAAAAAATTAAATTGGTAGAAGATTTTTATAAAGAATTTTTTAATGCAAAAGGTATAAAAGAATATTTATTTTCTAAAAAATATACTTTGGCAATAGAACATCTATTTAAAGTAGCATCGGGTCTAGATTCTATAGTTTTAGGTGAAGATCAGATACTTGGACAAGTGAAAGATGCACATGATTTCTCTATGCAACTTGGTTCTAGCAAAAAGATATTTAATAAATTATTTAGAGAAGCTGTAAATATAGCTAAAGATATAAAAAATACCACAAAAATATCACATCAGCCATTATCTATAAGCTATATAGGTATAAAATTTTTACAAAATAAAGTTGGTAATTTAGAAGGTAAAAAAGCTTTAGTTATAGGTATCGGTAAGATGAATAGACTTACAATGAAGTACTTAGAAGAAGAAAAACTAGACACAATATATGTATCAAATAGAAGTCATGGAAAAGTAATAGAATTAGAAAGCGAATTTAAGAATATAGTTCCTATAAGATATGAAGACAGATATAAAGTAATGAATGATGTTGACATAGTAATCAGTGCTACTGCATCTCCACATATGATCATAAGATATGATGAAATGCCTGAAATTCAAAGAAAAATATTTATGATGGATATTGCACTTCCAAGAGATATAGATCCTAAGATAAATGAATTAGAGAATATAGAAGTATATGACATAGATAACTTAAAAGATATTCATGATAAGAATGATAAAAAGAGAAAAGAGCTAGCTAAAATAGGATATGAGATGATATCTGAAAAAATTATAGAGTTTACAGAATGGCTAGACTCAATCAAAATTGACCCTACAATTGAATCATTAAATGATAAATGTTTAGTGATTAGAGAAGATACATTAGAATACATATATAGAAAAACTAATCTTAACAATAGAGATAAAAAAATTATAGATAAGATGTTAACATCTGCATTAAAAAGATTAATAAGAGAACCGATAATAAATTTAAAGCAAACAAAGGATAAAGGTAAGAGAGAAGAGTATATAAAGTTAGTTGAAGAGTTGTTTGAACTTTAAAACTTAGGAGGACATATAGATGAAAAATGAAAAATCACTAAAGATATATGAAGAAGCAACTAAATACATACCAGGAGGGGTTAACAGTCCAGTAAGGGCTTTTAAATCAGTTGGATTAGACCCAATATTTATAGAAAGAGCTCATGGAAGTAGAATATATGATGTAGATGGTAATGAGTACATAGATTATATTTGTTCTTGGGGACCACTTATGTTAGGTCATAGTCCGAAGGAAATAGTAGAAGGAATAGAAGAAGTTGTATATAGGGGAACAAGCTATGGAGTACCAACTGCAATAGAAGTTGAAATGGCTAAATTAGTAGTCGAAGCTTATCCTGCAATAGACCAAGTTCGTATGGTAAACTCAGGAACAGAAGCTACTATGAGTGCATTAAGAGTAGCTAGAGCATATATAAATAGAAATAAAATATTAAAGTTTGAAGGATGTTATCATGGACATTCAGATGCACTATTAGTTAAATCTGGTTCAGGAACAATAACATATGGAGTTCCGACAAGTCCTGGTGTACCATCAGATGTTGTAAAAGATACTTTAGTATGTAGATATAACGACTTAGATGAAGTAAAAAATATATTTAAAGAGCAAGGTCATGAGATTGCAGCTGTAATAGTTGAAACTGTAGCAGGAAACATGGGAGTTGTTCCAGGAACAAAAGAATTCTTACAACTATTAAGAGATATAACTAAGGAATATGGAACTGTTTTAATATTTGATGAAGTAATAACTGGATTTAGATTAAATTATAATAGTTCAGTAGGATACTTTGGAATAAAACCAGATATGGCTTGTTTCGGAAAGATAATAGGGGCAGGTCTTCCAGTTGGAGCTTATGGAGGAACTAAAGAAATAATGAGCATGGTATCTCCAGTAGGGCCAGTTTATCAAGCAGGTACACTATCAGGAAATCCTCTAGCAATGTATATGGGGAAAAAGAATTTAGAAATATTAAGAGACAATCCAAACATATATGAAGAGCTAGAAAGAAAAGCTATAAAATTAGAACAAGGACTAAAAGCTAATATAGAAAAGTTAGGATTAGATTATACAGTAAATAGAGCAGGTTCATTAGTTTGTTTATTCTTTGCAAAAGGACCTATAAACAACTATGATGATGTTAAAAAATGTGATGTTCCTAAATTTAATAAATATTTTGAAGAACTAATAAAAAGAGGAGTATTATTAGCTCCAACTCAATTTGAAGCTATGTTCTTATCAAATGCACATACAGATGAAGATATAGAATATACAATAAATGCAAGCTATGAAGCTTTAAAAGTTGCTCATAATATATAATTAGAATTTAAGAGGCTATCTAAAAATAGATTTATAGATATATTTTGACAGAAGTTATATCAAAAAATCTACTTTAGATAGTCACTTTAATTAATATGCTAAGGTGGGATGAAAATGAGTATATTAGAAAGTACAGTAAATAATATAGACTCTTTAGATAAGACTTCTATTGAACAAGCTAAAAAAAGACTAGATAGATTAATAAAGCCTCAAGGTAGTTTAGGTAAGATGGAAGATATTTGCATGCAATTAGCAGGAATACATAAAAGCAAATATTTTGATACTTCTAAAAAAGTAGTTATAGCTTTTGGATCAGATCATGGAGTTTATGAAGAAGGTGTAGCACCAGACCCTCAAAGTATAACATATATGCAATTACCAAACTTTACAAAAGGAATATGTGGAGTAGGTGTAATAAGTAAGTTTGTAGGAGCTGATGTGGTAGCTGTAGATATTGGTGTAAACTGTGACCATGAATTAGAAGGTGTACTTAATTACAAAATAAGAAAAGGTACATCAAATATGGCAAAGGGTCCAGCTATGACGAGAGAAGAGGCTATTAGATGTTTAGAAATAGGTATTGAAATGGCTGAGGATTCTATAAAAAAAGGATATAACTTAATAGGTATTGGAGAAATGGGTATATGCAATACTACACCAAGTAGCGCGATAATATCTGTAATAGATAATTGTGATCCAGAGGATGTAACTGGTATTGGAGCTGGATTAAAAAAAGAAAGAGTTAAATTTAAGGCAGATACAATAAGAAAATCTATAGAACTAAATAAACCAAATCCAGAAGATGCAATAGATATACTATCTAAAGTAGGTGGCTTTGAAATCGGTGGTATGGCTGGAGTTATACTAGGATGTAGTGCTAATAGAATACCTGTGGTTTTAGATGGATTTATATCTTATGCAGCTGCATTACTTGCATATAAGATCAATCAAAAAACTAGAGAATATATGATAGCATCACATTCATCAGCAGAGCCAGGAACACAGAGAGCTTTAAACATATTAAACTTAGAACCAGTTTTAAATATGGGAATGAGGTTAGGAGAAGGTAGTGGAGCGGCTCTTGCATTTAATATAATAGAGGCAGCAAATTACACATATGAAAATATGGCTACATTTGATGAAGTAGATATGGGTAGATAGTGTTTTAGTTAGGAGAAAAAAATGAGCAAAGTTATATTAGTAACAGGTGGAGCAAGATCTGGAAAAAGTAATTTTGCAGAGAAGCTATGTAAAGACCAAAATAATAATACTGCTTATATAGCAACATCGATTCCATTTGATGATGAAATGAAAGAGAGAGTTAAAAAGCATAAAGAAAGTAGACCACAAAATTGGAAAACTTATGAAATATACAAAGATATATACACTATAATAAATGATATTTCTAAAGAACACAAAACAGTAATACTTGATTGTGTTACTTTATTGGTTAATAATTTAATGTTTACATACGAAATAGATATAGATAATTCGACACAAGATGAAATAAATGGATTAGAAAAATATATAAAAGAACAAGTTGAAAAATTACTTATAGAAATAAAAAAGACTAATTTATACTTTGTGATAGTTACAAATGAATTAGGATTAGGTGGAGTTTCTATAAATAAATTAACTAGAATATATACAGATATTATAGGAAGGATAAATCAACAAATAGCAACTCATAGTGATGAGGTATATTTTGTGGTAAGTGGAATTCCTATGAAGATAAAGGGGTAGATTATGAAAAGATTTATTTCTATACTTCAATTTATGACTAGGATACCAATAAATATAGATACTGGATTTGATGAAGAATTTCATAAAACCATAACATATTTTCCGTTAGTGGGACTGGTACTAGGGGTATTAATATATATTATAGGTTTAGTATCTGGCATATTTTTTGATTCATTCATAACATCAATAATAGTAACATTAGCATTAGTCATATTAACCGGTGGACTACATATAGATGGATTAGGAGATACTTTTGATGCTATATATAGTTATAGAGACAAAGAAAGAATGCTAAAAATTATGAAAGATTCTAGATTAGGTACAAATTCTCTTTTGGCCATTATATTTTTAATATTATTAAAAATAGGATTCATATATAGCATAATAAATAACAATCTACTTTGGACTGTAATATTTATGCCCGTAGTGGCAAGACTTGGAGTAATTGTTATGATGTATAAAACAGTAACTCCTAGAGAAAATGGAATGGGAAATTTATTTATAGGAAAAGTAAGTACATCAATGTTTACTATTGCTATACTATATACAATAATATTAATAATAGGAATATCAAAATTAATATTCTTAGCTTCAACGTTTGAAGCAATGATGTTAATAAGTATGATTATTATATTATTCGTATTTAATAATTTATTCAAAAAACATATATACAAAAAAATTGATGGAGTAACGGGTGATATACTAGGTTGTACAATAGAACTTGGAGAGCTTATATATTTATTTTGTATATATTTATTATTAATATAACCCTCAACGAGGTGAAATATGGTAAAATTAATATTAGTTAGACATGCTCTAACAGTAGATAATCAAAAAAGTAGATTATCTGGACATATAGATAGCTCTATAAGTGAAGAAGGAAAAGAGCAAATAGATAAGATTACAAATTACTTAAAGGATTTTGATATAGATAAAATTTACACTACAACATCTTCTAGAACTAAAGATACTGTAAAAAAATTATCTGAATTAAAATCTATAGAAATTATAGAAAAAGAAAGTTTAAAAGAAATAAGTTTTGGAGATTTTGAAGGATTAACTTTTGATGAAATAAAAGATAAATATCCTAAAGAATTTCAAGATATGATAGAAAAAGGATATGAGTACAAATATCCTAATGGAGAGAGTTTAATAGATTCATACAATAGAGTTTGTATTGAATTAGATAATATTATCTCTAATAATGATGATAGAACAATTCTTATTTGTTCTCATGGAGGAACAATAAGAAATATAATAACTTATTTAATATCAAATAGCTATAAGTATCATTGGAACTTTAAAATTGACAATGGATCAGTTACAATTTTAGAAGTACAAGATGGGTTTACAGTTATAACTGCTATGAATAATACTAGCTTTATATAATTACTAAAAATAGAATATTATATTGAATTAGGTTCTTTCGAGATTAATAGGGAAAAAGGTGAAAATCCTTTGCAGCCCCCGCTACTGTAAGATGGACGAAACTAAAGTTACCACTGTCAATATGATGGGAAGGTATAGGAGTAGGATGAAGTCGAGCCAGGATACCTGCCTAATTTAATTTTACTAAATAAATCTCGGGGTGAAGATTTTTATAATATATAATGTATAAAATAAAAGTCCTAACTTACAACCGTTAGGACTTTTTTTAATATTCTGAATATTTAAAGGAGGAAAACTGAGCAATGGGCAAAAAAATTATGCTACAAGGAACTGCATCAAATGTTGGGAAAAGTATATTAACAGCAGGATTATGCAGGATATTTAAACAAGATGGATATAGTGTTGCTCCATTTAAATCTCAAAATATGGCATTAAATTCTTTTATAACTAAGGAAGGTCTTGAAATGGGAAGAGCTCAAGTATTCCAAGCCGAAGCTTGTGGAATAGATCCAGTTGCAGATATGAATCCTATACTTTTAAAGCCATCTGGAAACCATAGATGCCAAGTTATAGTTAGAGGTAAAGTAAGAGAAGATATGGCATCTTCCAAGTATCATACATATAAACCTCAACTAGCTAAAGAATTAAAGACTATATTCAGTGAATTTAGCAATAACTATGACATCGTTGTAATGGAAGGTGCGGGAAGTACAGCCGAGATAAATCTAAGAGAGCATGATATAGCTAATATGGGTATGGCAGAGATTGCAGATGCACCAGTAATAATAGTAGGAGATATAGATAGAGGTGGTGTATTTGCATCACTTGCAGGAACTATGATGCTACTAAGTGAAGAAGAAAGAAGAAGAGTTAAAGGTGTAATAATAAATAAATTTAGAGGCAGAAAGGAACTTTTAGAAGAAGGTATAAAAATGCTAGAGGAAATAATAAATGTTCCTGTCCTTGGAGTTATACCATATAGCGATATAAAAATAGAAGATGAAGATAGTGTTACAACTAGATTCAAGGCAGTACAAGGAAAAAGAGACATACACATAGAAATAATAAGAACTCCTCATATGTCTAACTTTACAGATTTTAATATATTTGAAACACAAAATGATGTAAGCGTCAGATATGTAGGGTATGGAGAAGCTTTAAGTAATCCAGATATAGTTATTATCCCGGGAAGTAAAAGCACAATAGAGGACCTAAAATATATAAGAGAAAATGGATTAGAGGAACAAATAAAGGAACTACAAAAAAGAGGGAAATTAATATTTGGTATTTGTGGTGGTTACCAAATGCTAGGAAAGAAAATAAAAGATCCTTATCATGTAGAAGGAGAAGTTGAAGAGATAGATGGTATAGGCCTTTTAGATACAGAAACTATATTTGAAAAAGAAAAGACAACTACTCAAGTAGAAGCAATAATACACCCAAATCTTTCAGGATATATGAAAAACTTATCTGGTAAAAGAGTAAAAGGTTATGAAATACATATGGGAATAAGTAAGCCTGGAAGTGAAGTATCTTATTTAAACTTAATTGATAAAAAGCTAGGAGAAGAAGTTAACTATCTAGAAGGTAGTATAAATAAAAATGGAAATGTAGTAGGTACATATATTCATGGAATATTTGATGAAATAGATTTTACTAGAGAACTTTTAAATAGTATAAGAGAAGAAAAAGGATTAGAAAAATTACAAAGTAATGTAACTTCTTTTGATGAATTTAAGCAAAATGAATATGACAAATTGGCAGATTTATTAAGAGAGAACTTAGATATACAAAAGATTTATGAAATAATGACAGAACATGAAAATAAAATTTTATAGTTAGGTGAAGCTTATGAAAAAGATTTTAATAGCAGGGACGAATAGTGGTGTAGGTAAAACCACTATCTCACTAGGAATAATGCAAGCTCTTACTAAAAGAAATATGAAAGTTCAGCCATATAAGGTTGGACCAGACTATATAGATCCTTCATATCACACTTTTATAACAGGAAGACATTCTAGAAACTTAGATTCATATATGTTAGATGATGAAAAGATAAAGTATGTATTTAATGATGCATCTAAAGATGCAGATATATCAGTAGTTGAAGGTGTTATGGGTCTATATGATGGTATTGGAATCGATTTAGATAATTGCACAAGTTCTTATACATCAAAACTTTTAAAGGCTCCAGTTATACTTGTTATAAATGGAAAAGCTATGGCAGCATCTAGCGCAGCTATGGTACTTGGATACAAAGAGCTTGATAAGAATGTTGATATAAAAGGTGTAATAGTTAATAACGTAAAAACTAAATCACACTATGAAATAATAAAAAAAGCTATAGAAACATATTGTAATATAGAAGTTTTAGGATACTTCCCACCAAATAATGAATTTTCATTAGAGTCAAGACACTTAGGATTAGTACCAAGTGTTGAAATAGAATCTTTAAAGACGAAATTCAGTAACTTAGCAGATGAAATAGAAAAGTACATAGATATAGATAGGATAATAGAAATTTCAGAAACTGAAGAAGTTGAAAGTGAATTTGATATAAGAGACTTTATAGAAAAAAATAAATTAGAAAATAAGACTATAGCTATAGCTTATGATAAAGGTTTTAACTTCTATTATAGAGAAAACATAGAGCTTCTTGAAGATTTAGGATTAAATATAAAATATTTTAGTCCATTAAATGATAAAGAAGTACCTATATCTGATTATATATATATTGGTGGAGGATTCCCTGAGATATTTGCAAAAGAAATAGAGCTAAACAAATCTATGAGGGAATCTATAAGAAACGCTCATGAAAAAAACATTCCAATATATGCTGAATGTGGTGGGCTAATGTATTTAGGTGAAAAACTTGTAGACCAAAATGAAAATGAATACGATATGGTTGGAATTTTAAAAGGCACTAGTAAAATGACAAAATCTTTAAGAAGGTTTGGATATTGCTACGGAATTGCTAAAGAAGATACAATCTTATCAAATGTAGGAGAAGTAATAAAAGGACATGAATTCCACCATTCTATATTTGAGAGTGAAGAAGAATGTGCTTATATAATGAAGAAGGAAAGAGATAAAAAGATTGTTGATGAGTGGGAGGGTGGATATAGCAAAGGAAATACACTAGCTACATATTTACATACTCATTTCTATAACAACTTAAATTGCATAGAGAAGTTTTTGAGTAAGCACAAAAATGACTTAAATAAAGAGAAATTATTAGTAAAGGAAGAGAATTAATATGAATATACTATCTATTTATATAGGTTATATAATCGACCTGATTATAGGAGATCCATATTCTTTTCCTCACCCTGTTAGATTTATTGGAAAATTAATAAAAATAACTGAAGATCAAATAAGAAAAGTAGCAAAGAATGATAAAGCATTAAAAATAGGTGGATTTATTCTATGGTTTATTACAGTTGGAGTAACTTATCTTGTTACATATTTAATAGTTAAATTAAGTAGCTTGATTCCAGGCGGTTTTTTAATAGCAAACTCATTCTTGATTTATACAACACTAGCTACTAAATGCTTAAAAGATGAAGCAGTAAAAATATATGAAGTATTAAAAACTAAAGATATAGAAAAAGCAAGAGTTCAAGTATCTTATATAGTTGGAAGAGATACAACACATTTAGATGAAGGCGAGATAATAAGGGCAACTGTAGAAACAGTAGCAGAAAATACTGTAGATGGAATTATAGCACCTATGTTTTATGCTTTCATAGGCGGAGCACCATTAGCGATGGCATATAAAGCAATAAATACTTTAGATTCTACAGTAGGATATAAAAATGATAAATATAAGGACCTGGGATTTGCATCAGCTAAAATTGATGATATAGCAAATTTTATACCAGCTAGAATATCATCTATATTAATGGCAATAGGAAGCTTTATATTGAAATATAACTATAAAGATGCATTAAAAATATCTATAAGAGATAGAAAAAATCATAAGAGTCCAAACTGTGCTTATCCAGAAGGAGCAGTTGCTGGAGCATTAGGAATTCAATTAGGTGGAACAAATATATACTTTGGAAAAGCAGTATACAAACCGACTATAGGAGATAAGCATAGGGAGATAGAAGTTGATGACATAGTAAAAACAAATAAAATAATGTATGCAACATCAATAATATCGATAGTTGTATTTACTATAATTTTCAAATTTTTATACTAAGGGGGCATATATGAAAGACTTAGGACATGGTGCTAATGTAGAACAAATAGCAAGAATGTATAACAAAAACCCTAAAGATATAATTGATTTTAGTTCTAATATAAACCCAAACGTAATTCAAGGACTAGAGGAATATATATTAGAAGGATTACAAGAAAGTAGAAGTTATCCAGATATTAAATATACAAATTTAAGAAATAACATATCTCAGTATATAGATGTAAGACCAGAATTTATAATACCTGGAAATGGAGCAACTGAAATAATTTACTTGCTTATGAAAAGTATAGATAAAAGGATTGCTATATTAAATCCTACATTTTCTGAATATGAAAGAAGTGCAAGACTTAACAATTTAGATGTAATAAATTTAAATTTAGATGAAAGTAATGAGTTTGAAATAGATTTAAATAATATAAAAGAAAATATTAATAAATTTGATAGTTTATTTGTATGCAATCCTAATAACCCAAATGGGAAGGTTAAAAACTTAGAAAAACTTTTAGATATTATAGTAGATAATAATAAGTTATTAATAGTAGATGAAACTTTTATGGAATTTGTTGAAGAAGAAGAGAAATACAGCTTAGTTAAATATGTAGAGAAGTATCCAAATTTATTTATACTTAAAGCTGTTACAAAATTTTTTGGCCTTCCAGGAATAAGACTTGGATATGGCCTAACAAGCAATAATGACATAATAGAAAAAATATATAACTATAAAGAACCTTGGACAATAAATTCTTTTGCAGATACTTTATCTAACTATATATTTAAAGATCAGAAATATATAGAGGATAGTAAAGAGTATTATATAGATGAACGTAACTTTATGTTATCAGAGCTAAAATCTATAAATAGCATACACGTATATGATACAGATACAAATTTTATATTAATTAGACTTAATGACAAAAGGGCAAAGGAAATAAAAGTTGAATTGTTAAGAGAAGGAAATATTCTTATAAGAGATGCTTCGAATTTTATCGGATTAGATGATAGATATATAAGGATAGCGATAAAGTCTCATAAAGAAAATGAACTTCTTATAAGACATATGAAAAAACTATTGGGTGATTAATATGAAATATTATGGAATTTGTCCAGCATCTTGCGGCGAATTTGTTCAAGGTGTAATGGATAGAGCAGAATATCTCTGCTCATATGCAGTGGATTTATACTCTACTGCTGAGGTTGAGGAAAAGTTGAATAATATAAATCTTGGACCGTTAAAGTCTAGAAAAGCTATAGAAGCAGTATTTAAAAAGTTTAATATACCTGTTGAAGAGAGTAAGAATATATCTTTAAAAATAAGAAGTAAAATACCTGTTGGTAAAGGTATGGCAAGTTCTACTGCTGATATAGGAGCAACAATAGGAGCAACATTAGGATTAATAAAAAAAGAATTAAGTAGTGAAGAAATAGCAAAGCTAGCGTCTACTATAGAGCCAACAGACTCTATATATATAGAAAAAAATAGTATTTTTAATCCTTTAAATGGTGAAGTAATAAGGTATTTAGGAAATGTTAAGGATTTAAGAGTAGTGATATTAGAACCTAATAGCACTTTAAATACCATGAGGATTAGAAAAACTCCAAATTATAAAAAAATAAAGACACAAAATAAAGAAATTATAAAAATCTCTTTTAGCCTCTTAGAAGAAGGCATAAAGAGTAATGATATGCATAAAATTGGAAAAGCGAGTACTTTTAGTAGTTTAGCTAATGAAAGTATACACAAAAAAGAAGGTCTAACAAAAATAATAGAGATATCTAAAAATTATGGAGCCTATGGAGTTAATGTTGCTCATAGCGGAACTGTTGTAGGCATACTAATAGATAAATCTATGAATGATACTAGGTTAATAGAATTGTTAAAAAATGAAAGACTAGATTCAGTTTATAAAAAAATGTACACATCAAATATAATTGATGGTGGAATTAGAGGTGAACAAACATGGAATACATCAAAAATCCTATGATGATAGAAGAAAAAAGTTTCATAATGATACAGGAAATAATAGATGAGATAAGACCTGGTTATAAGTTTAAAAATGAAATAGAAGAGAAAATAATAAAGCGTTCAATACATACAACTGCAGACTTTGAATATTTAGATATATTAAAGATATCTGATACTGCAGTTGAAAATATAGTTGATGCATTAAAAAATAATGCAACTATATATACAGATACAAACATGGCCTTAAGTGGAATAAATAAAAGAAAATTAGATGCTTTAGGCTGTAAATATAGATGTTTAGTGGCGGAAGAGGAAACTGCAAATTTAGCTAAAGAAAAAGGAATAACTCGTTCTATGGCAGCAGTTGAGATAGCAGCAAGAGATAAAGGAAGAAAATTATTTGTATTTGGTAATGCACCAACAGCTTTATACAAAGCTATGGAAATGAGAGATTCGAAAGAATTAAATTTAGATGCTATTGTAGGTGTTCCAGTTGGATTTGTAGGGGCAGCAGAATCTAAAGATGAATTAGAAAAAACTGATATACCTTATATAATCTCAAAAGGTAGAAAAGGTGGTAGTAACCTAGCGGCGGCGATAATAAATGCTATTTTATATGCTATGTAGGTAAAGTTATGGAAGAGTATGTATACATAGATGGTAAAAAGTATAGACGAGGATATACTACAGGTTCTTGCGCTACAGCTGCATCAAAAGCCGCTACTTATATGCTTTTAACTAAAAAGAAAATAAAAACTATAAACATAGATACTCCAAAAGGAATTCCATTGACATTAGATGTTCAAAATATATCTTTAAATAATGATTATGTTGAATGTTCAATAAAAAAAGATGGTGGAGATGATATTGATGCAACTCACACTATGGACATTTATGCAAAGGCAGAAATTATTGATAGAGAAAATGGTGAAGACATTATAGTTTGTGGTGGATATGGAATAGGAGTAGTTACTAAAAAAGGATTAAGTGTAGAAGTAGGTAAAGCAGCTATCAATCCAACACCTATGAAAATGATAAATTATGAAATTAGAAAAGTTATAGGTGAGGATATAAGTGCTACTTTAGGAGAAGGCAAATCTTTAAAGATAACAATATCTGCCCCTAAAGGTGAGGAGATAGCTAAAAAAACATTTAATCCAAGATTAGGGATAATAGGTGGTATATCTATTATAGGTACAACTGGAATCGTTGAGCCAATGAGTGATGAAGGCTGGAAGAAGTCCTTATCAATAGAGCTAAAAATGAAAAAAGAGCAAGGCTTAGATAAAATAATTTTAGTTCCAGGAAATCATGGAGAACAGTTTATTAGAGAGAAACTTAATTTAGACATGAAATATGTAGTACGAACTAGTAATTTCATAGGATATATGCTTAAAGAAGCTCAACGTATGGGGTATAAAAAGATACTTATGGCAGGTCATATAGGTAAGTTTATAAAATTATCTGCTGGGATATTTAATACTCATAGTAAGGTTGCAGATGCTAGAAGCGAGATACTAATATCTAATTTGGCTTTAATGAAAGCACCATATGATTTACTAGAGAAAATAAATGAATGCTTAACCGCTGAAGAAGCTGTTGAAGTAATAAATGAAAATAACTATACAGAGTTTTATGATAAAGTAAGCAACAAATGTAGATATAAAGTAAAGCAATATTTAGGTGATGATGATACAGAGGTAGAGGTAATAATGTTCTCTATGGATAAAACATTACTTGGTAAATCAGATAATACAGATAGTCTAGTGGAGGTATTTAGATGATAAATGTCATAGGGTTAGGACCAGGAAACACTGACTATATAACTAAATTAGGTGAAAAACTAATTCAAAATTCAGATGTAGTAATAGGTGGGAAAAGAAATTTAGAATCTATTGTAGATTTTGAAGGAGAAAAAATAGAAATATCATCTAATTTAAAAGAAATAGTAGAGTATATAAATAATAATAAACATAAGCAAATATCTGTAATAGCATCAGGTGACCCACTTATATATGGTATAGGTAGATATCTTTCTAAAAATATTGATAAAGAAGATTTAAATATAGTGTCTGGTATTAGTTCTCTTCAATATATATTTTCGAAAGTACATATAGATATGAATGATTTATATATAACAAGTAGTCATGGGAAAACTCCAGACTTTGATTATGTACTTTCGCACAAGAAAGTATGTATGGTTACAGATAAGATAATAGGTCCAAAGGAGATTTGTAAGCAAATACTAGATAGAAATCTAGAAAAGACAATTGTAGTTGGCGAAAACCTATCTTATGACAATGAAAGAATAACTATAGGTAGTCCAGAAGATATATTGAAATTGGAAGATTTTGATATGTGTGTAGTGGTTATATTAGATAAAAATTAAAATACAGTTATTTAGTGGAGATTATGTATGAAAAATAGTGATTTTATAACAGGTAGAGTGCCTATAACAAAAGAAGAAGTTAGGGCAGTATCTATAATGAAACTAGATCTAGTAAATGCTAAAAGGTTTATAGATGTCGGAGCTGGAACAGGTAGCGTAAGTGTTGAAGCTGCGTACAACTATCCTAACCTAGAGGTAATATCTATAGAAAGAAATGATGATGCATTAGATTTGATAAATAAAAACGTTGAGAAGTTTAACTTAAAGAATGTGGAAGTTATAAAAGCTTATGCACCAATAGATATAGAAGGAGAAGTTGATGCTATTTTTCTTGGTGGAACAGGGAATAGACTAGATGAAATATTACTGTGGTCTAAGGAAAAATTAGTTCCAGGTGGAAGATTAGTGGCAAACTTCATTATAGTAGAAACATTTAATGAAACTTTAAGACTGCTAAGAGAATATGGATTTGAAAATATAGATGTTTCAGTAATGAATATATCTAAGTTAGAAAAATTAGGAAGAGGAGAATACTTCAAGCCTCTAAATCCTATTTATATAATATCTTGTGAGAAGGGGAGAGAGTAATATGACAAATAAAATACATTTCGTTGGGGCGGGTCCTGGAGATAAAGAATTAATAACATTAAAAGGATATAAGCTTTTAAGTAATGCAGATATAGTAATATATGCTGGTTCTTTAGTTAATCCAGAGCTTTTAGAATATTGTAAAGAAGGGTGTGAAATACACAACAGTGCACACATGGATTTACAAGAAATAATTGATGTAATGGCAAGAGGTATAAGAGAAGATAAATCAGTTGTTAGATTACAAACAGGAGATTTTTCTATATATGGTTCAATAAGAGAACAAGTTGAGGAGTTATTTAAGTTAGATATTGATTATGATTGTACACCAGGAGTAAGTTCATTCTTAGGTGCGGCATCATCATTAGGTGTAGAATATACAGTACCAGAAATATCTCAAAGTGTAATAATAACAAGGATGGAAGGAAGAACTCCTGTACCATCTAAAGAATCTATAGAATCTTACGCACAACATCAAACTTCTATGGCAATATTTTTATCGGTACATGATATAGAAAAAGTTGTAGAAAGATTACATACAGGTGGATACCCAATGGATACTCCGATAGCTGTTGTTTATAAAGCCACTTGGGAAGATGAAAAGATAGTAAAAGGTACATTAGAAGATATAGCTCAAAAGGTTAGAGAAAATAATATAAGAAAAACTGCCTTAATACTAGTAGGAAGATTTTTAGGAAAAGAATATAAGAACTCTAAGTTATATGATAAGGATTTTAAACATGAGTACAGAGGTTAATATTGCTATAGTTTGTATAACTGAAAATGGAAAAAACTTAGCATTAAAAATTCAAACGCTGATAAAAGATAGTCATGTTTATATAGTTAGTAATAAGCAAAATAAGCTACAACTAGAAAATGAATCAAAAAACATATTTTTGGTTAAAGAAAAACTTAGTGTATTAACAGAAAAGTTATTTAAAGACTATCAATATATACTATTTATAATGGCTACAGGAATAGTTGTAAGGGTTATAGCACCATACATAGTTAGTAAATTTAGTGACCCAGCAATAATGGTCACAGATGAAAAAGGACAAAATGTTATAAGTTTACTTAGTGGTCATATGGGCGGAGCTAATGAAATGACTAAACGTATAAGTGAGCTGATAAATGCAAATCCAGTAATAACAACGGCTACCGATGTAAATAAAAAGTCAGCTTTAGATATGATTGCAAAAGAATTAGATGCACATATAGATGACTTTAGAGATAACGTAAAAGATGTAAATGCTATGCTAGTTAACAATCAAGATGTTGGTATTTATATAGATGGAAAATACGATGTAGATACGAGAGGATTTAAAGTTTTAGCTAATCTTGAAAATACAGATAGTATTGCAAAGATAGTAGTAATAACAAATAAAAATGATTTTTTTAGAGATTACATCGATAAGTATAAAGACAGTTGTATAAATCAAAAACAATTAGAAGAAAAAATTATAAAAGTTATTCCAAAAGATATAGTTATAGGCATTGGATGTAGAAGAAATACAGACAGCGATCTTTTAAAAGAGTCTTTAGATGATTTATTAAAAAGATATAACATTCATATTAAATCAATTAAAGAAATAGGAAGTATAGATATAAAGCATGATGAAAAAGCAATACTTGATTTAGTAGAAAATTTATCTGTACCATTTAAAACTGTTTCGACAAATGAAATATCGAAAGTGGATTATTTATTTGAAAAATCAGAGTTTGTAAAGAAAAATGTAGGAGTATACTGTGTTTCAGAGCCAGTTGCTTATATATTAAGTAAAGGAAATTTGATAATTGAAAAACATAAATATAAAGGAATAACAATTTCTGTTGGGAGGGTGTCAAAGTGATATATGTTATAGGTATAGGACCAGGAAGCAAAGAATTAATGACAATGCAATGTATAGATGCAATAAAGGATGCTGAAGTTATAGTAGGTTACAAGACCTATATAAACTTAATAACAGATCTTATAGAAGGTAAAGAAGTAGTACAAAATGGTATGAGACAAGAAATCGATAGATGTAGAGAGGCTGTTGAAATAGCTAAGACTGGTAAAAAGGTTGCAGTTATAAGTAGTGGAGATGCTGGGATATATGGAATGGCAGGTCTTATATTAGAACTTACTGCTAAAGAAGAACAAAACATAGAGGTTAAAGTTGTACCAGGAGTTACTGCTAGTATAGGTGCTGCCGCAATACTTGGTGCACCAATAATGCATGATTTTTGTCATATAAGTTTAAGTGATCTATTAACTCCATGGGATGTCATAGAAAAAAGATTAAGATTAGCTGCAGAAGCTGATTTCGTAGTTTGTCTGTATAATCCAAGAAGTAAAGGAAGAAGTGAGCATTTAGCTAGAGCTTTTGAAATAATGGGAGAATTTAAAGATGGAAATACTCCTGTTGGAATAGTTAAAGATGTAGGAAGAGCAAAAGAAGAAAAGTTTGTATGTACTTTCGATACTATGGACTTTGAAAGGGTTGATATGACTACTATGGTAGTGGTAGGAAATAAATCTACATTCATACATGATGACTTAATGATAACTCCAAGAGGTTATACTGTATGATTTTAGTTTTAGGTGGAACATCAGACAGCTTGGAGATATGCGACAGAATAAATAAATATGAAGATTTACCATATACACTTTCTGTGACAACAAGTTACGGAGAGGATCTTGCAAGAAAACATGCTAAAAATGTAATTACAGGTAAGCTTACAAAGGAAGATATGGTAAGGTTTATAGAAAAAAATAATATAAATAAAATTATAGATGCTACTCATCCTTATGCTATTGAAGTATCTAAAAATGCTATACAGTGTGCAAAGGAATTAAATATAGATTACTTAAGATATGAGAGGAAGTCTTTAATAGAGGATATATCTTATGAAAATAAATATATAGTAAGTAGCATAGAAGACGCATGTAAAATAGCTAGAGAAAAAGGCAGCAACATATTTATAGGAACTGGCAGTAAAAACTTACCTAAAATAGTTGAACTTATACCAGATAGAAACTTAATAGTAAGAGTTTTACCAACTAGTGATGTAATACTAAGTTGTGAAAGTTTAGGTCTAAATGCAGATAATATAATTGCTATGAAGGGACCTTTTAGTCAAAGTATAAATGAAGAATTTTATAAACATTATAATGTAGATATAGTAGTAACTAAAGAAAGTGGTATTGCTGGTGGGTTCTTAGAAAAGGTCAATGCTTGTGAAACACTTCAGATACCAGTAGTAATCATAACAAGAGAAAAAATAAACTACCCGCTAGTAGTAAATGAGATAGATGAATTAGAAAAATTATTATAAATTTAGACAAGGTGGAGCGAGTATGAAAAAGGCAGTTTTAGTAGTAAGCTTTGGTACAAGTTATAAAGAAACTAGAGAAAAAACTATAGAAGCTTGTGAAAAGAAAATAAAAGAAGGATTAGAAGGATACGATTTTTTTAGAGCGTTTACTTCTAATATGATAATAAGAAAGTTAAAAAATAGAGATGGTTTACACATAGAAAATCCAATAGAAGCATTGGATAGATTATATAAAGAAGGATATCAAGAAGTTATAGTTCAAACACTTCATATAATATGTGGAGAAGAATTCAATAAGTTAAAAGAACAAGTTGAAAGCTATAAAGATAAGTTTGAAAAGATAATACTAGGTAGACCATTATTGACATATATAGAAGACTATAAAGAAACAGTAGAAGCTATAGAAAATCAAATACCAAAGATGAACGAGCAAGAGGCTGTTGTATTTATGGGGCATGGAACGTTTCATGAATCACATTCAACATATCCAGCTTTAGAATATATGTTAAGAGATTCAGGTATAAATGCATATGTTGGAACAGTTGAAGGATATCCAGAGATAGAACACGTTATAAGAAGATTAGAAGCAAATAATATAAAAACAGTAAACTTAATGCCATTTATGCTAGTAGCAGGAGACCATGCGATAAATGACATGGCTGGAGATGAAGAAGACTCTTGGAAGAGTATATTTGAAAGTCATGGATTTGAAGTAAAAATACACTTACAAGGATTAGGAGAGAATCCTTGTATTCAAGATAAATTTATGAGACATGCACATAATTGTGTAGAAAAACTAGAAGATATATGTTAATTAATTAGGAGGAGATTTGAGATGGCAAAATTTTATGGAATAGGTACAGGGCCAGGGGATAGTTCATTACTAACAATAAAAGCAGTAGAAACTTTACAAAATTTAGATACATTATATACTCCAGAAGCTAAAAAAGGTGGAGAAAGCTTAGCTTTATCAATAGTAAGTAAATATTTACCAGATGGTTTAGAAATAAAGTCAAGACATTTTCCAATGAACTTTAATGATGCAGAGAAGATATTAGCTTGGAATCAAATAGCTGATGAAATAGTAGAAGATGTAAGAGCTGGAAAGAATGTAGGGTTTGTAACTTTAGGAGATCCTATGATATACAGCACATATGTATATATAATGGAAAGACTTATAGGAAGTATAGATGTAGAGACAATACCTGGAATATCTTCATTCTCTAATATAGCATCTAACCAAAACTTCCCATTAGTTATGGATAGAGAGCCATTAATAATAATACCATGTACGATAGAAGAAGAAAAAATAGACTATGCATTAGAAAACTATAGTTCAATAGTATTAATGAAAGTTTATAAGAATTTTAAAGAAATAATAGGTAAATTAGAAAAGAATGGTCTTATAGAGCACTCTATATTAGTAAGTAATTCATCTCAAGAAAGAGAAGAAGTATATACGAATTTAAGAGATTTAAATTTAGAAGAGAAAATATCTTACTTTTCAACTATACTAGTTAATAAAGAAGTTAAAAAAGAGGTTAAAGTAGGATAGTTAATAGTAAGCTCTAAAGGAGATGAAGTTATGAAAATAATAGTTGGAACTAGGGGGAGTAAGTTAGCAGTAACTCAAACTAATTGGGTTATCAATAAACTTAAAGAAAAACATCCTGAAGTTGAATTTGAAACTAAGATTATAAAAACTAAAGGTGACTTAATACAAAATGTCAGTTTAGATAAAATAGGAGATAAAGGGTTATTTGTAAAAGAGATAGAACAACAGCTAATTGATGGTCAAATAGATATGGCAGTTCATAGTATGAAAGATATGCCATCAAATTTACCTGAAGGATTAAAATTTGCAAGTATACCTAAAAGAGAAGATGCTAGAGATGTACTTGTACTAAAGGAAGGATACTCTAGTATAAATGATTTACCTAATGGAGCAAAAGTTGCAACAGGAAGTAAAAGAAGAAAATATCAGCTATTAAAGTATAGACCAGATTTAAATATAGTTCCGATAAGAGGAAATGTTGATACTAGAATTAGAAAGATAGTAGATGAGAACTTAGATGGAGTAGTTTTAGCTGCATCAGGACTTTTAAGAGTAGGTCTTGAGGATAAAATAACTTATTATATACCTAAAGATATAATGATTCCTGCGCCAGCACAGGGTGCTTTAGCTATAGAAATTAGAGAAAATAGTAAAGATATAGAAGAAATAATAAATTCACTAAAAGATAAGGAAACTGAAATACAAGTTGCAGCTGAAAGAGGATTTCTAGATGGAATAAATGGAAGTTGTCATATTCCTATAGGGGCTTATTGTGATGTTGACGGAGAAAATATAAGTCTAACTGGTTTATATGGAGATGAAGAGGGAAACAATTTAATCACAAAAACTATAAGTGGAAAAGCATCAGAAGCTCGTGAAATAGGACTACAATTAGCTAAACTAATTTCAAAGGAGTATGAACGTTATGAAGGGTAAAGTTTACTTAGTAGGGGCAGGACCAGGAGATTATAAATTATTAACTTTAAAAGGACTAGAGTGTATAAAAAAAGCAGACGTTATAGTTTATGATAGATTAGCAAATAAAAACTATCTAAAAGAAGCTAAGGAAAACTGTGAATTTATATATGTAGGTAAAGCATCAAGTAACCACACTCTTCCTCAAGATGATATAAATAGAGTTATAGCTGATAAAGCTAAAGAAGGTAAAATAGTAACAAGACTTAAGGGAGGAGACCCTTATGTATTTGGCAGAGGTGGAGAAGAAGGAGAACTTTTAAAAGAAGAAGGTATAGAGTTTGAAGTTGTACCAGGTATAACTTCAGCAATAGGTGGGCTATGTTATGCAGGTATACCTATAACTCACAGAGATTATGCATCTTCTTTCCATGTTATAACAGGTCATTTAAGAGATGATGACAAAGAAAATCCAGAAATAAACTGGAATGCATTAGCTAATACAAATGGTACATTAGTATTCTTAATGGGGGTAGCTAACCTTCAAAAAATTAGTTCTAACTTAATAAAAGAAGGAAAATCAAAAGATACACCAGTTGCTCTTATAAGTTGGGCAACAAGATCTAATCAAAGGGTTATAACTTCTACATTAGAAAATGTATATGAAACTGCAGTAAGGGAGAATGTGAAACCACCAACTCTTATAGCTGTTGGAGATGTAGTTGAATTAAGAGATAAATTAAACTTCTTTGAAAGTAAGCCTCTATTTGGGAAAAATGTAATAGTCACAAGATCTAGAACTCAAAGTAGTTCTTTAGTATCAAAAATATCTGATTTAGGTGGAAATCCGATAGAAGTACCGACTATAAAGATAGAAAAAATAGAAAATAATATAGCTTTAGAAAATGAAATAAAAAATATAAAAGACTATACATACTTAATATTAACAAGTAAAAATGCTGTTGATATATTCTTTGATAAGCTAGATGAGATGGACCTTGATAGTAGAGTATTAGCAAACTTAAAAGTTTGTGCTATAGGATCCGCTACTGCTAAAGAAATAAAAAATGGAGGGATAAAGGCAGATATCGTTCCAGAAAAATTTGTTGCAGAATATCTATTTGAAGAATTGAAGGATATATTAAAAGATTCTGATAAAGTTTTAATACCTAGATCAAAAAATGCTAGAGACTTTTTAGTTGATAAAATAAGTGAAATATGTGAGGTTAAAGAAGTTAACATATATGAAACAGTACTAGATGATAGCAAGAAAGAGGAAGTATTAGATATATTAAACTCAGGAGAAGCAGATTATATTACATTTGCAAGTTCATCTACGGTTACAAACTTTGTAGATATAATAGGAAAAGAAAATATAGATAAGCTAAATGAATTAAAAGTTATATCTATAGGACCTATAACTACACAAACTGCTAAAAGTTTAAATATAAATGTTTACAATGAAGCTGAAGTTTCAACTATAGATGGAATGATTGATTCTATAATGAATGATAAATAGGTATGTTAAAAAGTATAAATCTCAATAATATATTGAGGTTTATATTTTTATATAATAATAGTTTATAAAATATATATGTTATTGATAATTTTAATGAAACACTACTTTGAGCAATGGACTTATCTTAAACTAAAGTAATAGCATATTGTTGGTTAAATGAAGTGTTTCTCAGACAGGTTGCTTAAGGTAAGTGAATTTTATATGGAGGGAAAATAAATGTTAAGAAGACCTAGAAGGCTAAGAATAAATAGTGCTACTAGAAATTTAGTTAGAGAAACTAAATTAAATATTGAAGATTTAATATATCCTTTATTTATAGTAGAAGGTGAAAATATAAAACGAGAAATATCATCTTTACCAGATGTATATCACTTCTCATTAGATATGTTAGAGGAAGAGATAAAAGAAATAAAGGATTTAGGAATAGAACATGTTATACTGTTTGGTATACCACATGACCATGAGAAGGATGCTTGTGGTAGTGAAGCGTATAACGAGAATGGAATAATTCAAAGGGCTGTTAGAAAAATAAAAGAAATAGATCCAGATATGAATGTAGTTACAGATGTATGTATGTGTGAATATACTAGTCATGGACATTGTGGGATACTAACTGAAGGTGGATATGTAGATAACGATAAAACACTAGAGCATTTAGCACAAATAGCTGTAAGTCATGTAAAAGCAGGTGCAGACATGGTTGCACCTTCAGATATGATGGATGGAAGGGTAAAAGCTATAAGAGAAGCTTTAGATAAAGCTGGATTTGTACATATACCAATAATGTCTTATAGTGTGAAATATGCATCTACATTCTATGGTCCATTTAGAGAAGCTGCAAATTCAGCACCATCATTTGGAGATAGAAAAGCCTATCAAATGGATCCAGCAAACACTAATGAAGCATTAATAGAAGCAGAACTTGATGTATTAGAAGGTGCAGATATATTAATGGTTAAGCCTGCATTATCATATTTAGATGTAATAAGAAGGGTAAAAGATAATTATAATTTACCTTTAGCTGCTTATAATGTTAGTGGTGAATACGCTATGCTTAAGTCAGCAGTTAAGAATGGAATATTAAGTGAAGGAGCTATATATGAATCTATCTTGTCCATAAAAAGAGCAGGAGCAGATATAATAATAACTTATTTTGCAAAAGATTTAGCAAAAATGATAAGGGATAATAAATAGTTTTGATTATATAATGTGATGCTTTAAAATAAATTAAAATGTTTTATTATAAGGCATCACATTTTAATTATAATAGGGAGGAATGATTAACAATGTTATATCCTATTAATTTAGAAATAAAAGATATGAAAATAACTATAATTGGTGGAGGAGATGTAGCTTATAGAAAATGTAAGAATTTTTTAGAATTTGGTAAGAGTGTTAGAGTTATTTCTCCAGAATTTATTGATAGTTTTGAATTAATTAAGAATAACGTAGAGTTAGTTTATGATGTATATAAAGAAGAGTATATCAAAGATAGCTTTATAGTAGTAGCAGCAACAAATAATAAAGAAATAAATAAAAATATAGGTATATATTGTAGGAGTTGTGGCAAACTAGTTAACGTGGTAGATGATATAAAACTATCAAATTATACAGTTCCTTCTTATGTAAAAAGAGGAGATTTGCTTATTAGCATATCTACAGGAGGAAAAAGTCCTTCATTATCATCGAAAATAAAAAAAGAATTAGAAGAAAAGTATGATGATAGTTACGAAGAGTATATAAATATATTAGGTGAAATTAGACAAAAAGTTATAAAAAATTACAAAAATATTTCTGAAAGAAGAAAAGTGCTTAAAGACTTGGTAAATCTAGATTTGGAAGAACTTAAAACATTAGAAAATAAGTTTTAATTAATAAAAAATAAAAAAAGTTTGTAAAAAAGTGTTGACGATACAATTTTCAGATGGTATAGTTATACTTGTCCTTAAGGAAAGGGCAAAACAAAAGAAAAAAACTTTAAAAAATAAGTTGACAAAGAAAAATAACTTTGATAAACTTAAGGAAGTTAAAAAATAGCGCCGACACAGTCGCTTAAGAAATGAACTTTGAAAATTAAACAGTAGGTTAATTTATAGAATTGAAACTAACAAACCAAGCCAGATATTCAGATAATGATAGTCTGAGCAGGTAACAACTTTTATTTGAGAGTTTGATCCTGGCTCAGGATGAACGCTGGCGGCGTGCCTAACACATGCAAGTCGAGCGATCTTCTTCGGAAGAGAGCGGCGGACGGGTGAGTAACGCGTGGGTAACCTGCCCTGTACACACGGATAACATACCGAAAGGTATGCTAATACGAGATAATATGCTTTTATCGCATGGTAGAAGTATCAAAGCTCCGGCGGTACAGGATGGACCCGCGTCTGATTAGCTAGTTGGTAAGGTAACGGCTTACCAAGGCGACGATCAGTAGCCGACCTGAGAGGGTGATCGGCCACATTGGAACTGAGACACGGTCCAAACTC
>ERZ1106952.327-NODE-327-length-25833-cov-4.524711_pt1 | contig 25833 bp, 28 predicted proteins | sample MGYA00403677_ERZ1106952 | MGnify/ENA primary metagenome ERZ1106952 (study PRJEB35170, sample SAMEA104062415) | human gut metagenome | biome: human gut; feature: human-associated habitat; material: faeces | place: Denmark | collected 2012-05-14 ...
GCAAAATATTTTTTCTTTTGATTTAAGATAAATGATGGCTTCCAAATACATGCCACAAAAATTTTAATTTAGGAAAAACAAAATGTCATTAAGTAGTGCGTTTAAAACAGTTTGTGAATCAGTAGGGAAAGATAATAATCCAGCATATGCGGTAGTCGCAATTGCAACAGCAAAGGGAATTTGCCGTCCAATGTTTACTATGATGGATAAAAAAGAAGCTCCCGAAACAAAAAAATACACAGCATTGAGAGAAGGGCTTACAGAAGTAATTGCAATCCCAACATATCTTGCTTGTGGTTATTTAGCAGGCAAAGGTGCAGATTTAGTAAAAGATGTGGAAAAAGCAAAAAAAGCTAAACACAACTTGAGATTTCTAGGCGTTTGTATAGCAGCATTAGTTGTAATTCCAGGATTATGTTCTGTTTTTGTAAAACCATTCACAGATAGAATTTTCCACGGAAGCAAAAAAGATAATAAAGATTCTCAACCTGCAAAATTAGACATAACTTCTAAAACAGAACAAATTGACATTCCTAATAAACCAGAACTATCAAAAACAGGCAACATTGCACACACAGGAGCTTACCCTATGCAACCAATTGCAAGTTTTAGAAATCAAGGAATGAGGGTAGGTTAATATGATAAGTGCAATTCAATCTTTTGTAACAAGCCCAGCATTATATAACATGACACAAAGCACGGTTACACAAATTACAACCGAAACATGCCTAAAAGCAGTAGGAAGACCAGCATTCATCCTTGCAGATAAAGATATTGACTCACAAACAAAAAAATTCTCATCTACAAAAGAATTTTTATATCAAATGACTTGTTTAGGAATTTATTTAGCAGCAGTAATGCCTATTCTTAGAAAAGGTACATTCGCTCTAGCAAGAAAAATGTACAAAGACGAACCCGTATTCAAAATATTTAAAAATTCTGGCGACTTTATGAAATATTACAAAATGAACGACACCGAAAAAGCTGCAAAATTAGAAGAAATAAATAAAACTCTTAAAACAGAAAAAATAACAAAAGATAAAATTAACGAAGATTTTGCAAAAGGTTTAACAGAGCTTACTTCAATTGTTGGTTCTGTAACAGGTTTGGCTGTCGTTGCACCTGTTATTTCTCACCCACTTATTCACCCAATTTTGAGAACAATGGGACTTGATGAAAACAAAAAAGATGACAAGAAAGCAGAACAACAAGCTCAACAAACTCAAACTCCAGAAGCTGGTTCAAAAATCAAAACCGTAGCATAATAAAAATAACTTATTCGCAAACGTGTTCAAGAGCCATTTCTAATAGAGTTTTAACGTGTTCGTCACTCAATGTATAATAAACGTTCTTACCTTTCTTTTGAGAACGGACAAGTTTTGCGGTTTTTAAAACTTTTAGTTGATGAGAAACGGCGGATTTTGTCATATTCAAAAGAACAGCCAAATCACCAACACACATATCACTTTGATCTAAAGCCCAAAGAAGCTGGATACGAGTTCCATCACCCATAACCTTGAAAAAATCTGACAAATCATATAGCAAACTCATTTCTGGCATTTTAGGTTTAACACTTTCAACAATTTCTGCATTTATTGCTTCGCAATCTGATTTTTTCAATTCTACAGTCATATTTGCTCCTATATATTACATTATTATTTTAACATCAAATGAACAGTTGTTCAACTGTGTAAACTTTAATTACAAATATTAGTTTATACAATTGACAATTGAATACATGTTCAATTATACTATAAATAGTTGAACAATTATTCAATTGAAAGGACGTATTTATGTGCGAGCACCATCACCACGTACACGAAGAAGAGAATAATGAAAGAATAATACTTTCAAGAATAGTTCTCGCAATACTTTTATTTATAACCGCAATGTTATTCACACATTCTACAATATTAAAATGCACAGTCCTTGGAATGGCATACCTTATTGCGGGTTATGATATTTTAATTAAAGCCATAAAAAACATCATCAAAGGGAAAGTATTTGATGAAAACTTCTTAATGGGAATAGCAACCCTCGGAGCAATTGGAATAAAGGAATATCCAGAAGCTGTTATGGTAATGGTTTTATATCAAATTGGAGAATACCTTCAAGACAAAGCCGTTGAAAAATCGCAAAATTCTATAACCGAACTAATGGACATCCGCCCAGATTATGCAAATATCGAAAAAAACGGTGATTTAACTAAAATTTCTCCTTACGAAGTAAAAATTGGAGATACCATAATTGTAAAAACAGGAGAAAAAATTCCGCTTGATGGAATTATTATTGACGGTACTGCAACTCTTGACACCTCAGCCCTAACAGGCGAATCAAGGCCAAGAGAAGTAAAAATTGGAGATGAGGCAATCAGTGGCTGTATCAATACAAATGGACTTCTTAAAATTAGAGTGACCAAAGAATATGGACAATCTACGGTTTCTAAAATTTTGGATTTAGTAGAAAATGCAAGTTCTAAAAAAACTAAAACCGAAAACTTTATAACTAAATTCGCAAAAATATACACTCCAGTAGTTGTTTTAGCAGCATTATTTCTTGCAATTTTACCTCCACTTATTTTTGGTAGTAATTTTTCAGTTTGGATAAATAGAGCTTTAACATTTTTAGTAATATCTTGTCCATGTGCATTAGTAATATCTGTTCCGCTCGGCTTTTTTGCAGGAATTGGAGGCGCTTCTAAATGTGGAATTTTAGTCAAAGGAAGTTCGTATCTTGAATTATTATCCAAGCCAGAAACAATTGTATTTGACAAAACAGGTACACTAACTCAAGGATGTTTTAAAGTTGTCAAAATTGCACAACAAGAAGACACAACAAAAGAGGAATTACTTGAACTTACAGCCTATGCAGAAAGTTATTCTAACCATCCAATAGCACTATCTATTAAAAAAGCGTATGATAAAAACATAGACAAAAATAGAATTTCAGAAATTTCTGAAATTGCAGGAAACGGAGTTCGAGCAGAAATAAATGGATGCTCTATCCTCGTTGGAAATGAAAACCTTTTAAAAAATCATAATATTAGCTACCAAAAAGCAAACGAAACAGGAACAATCGTTTATACAGCTAAAAATAGCAAATTTCTTGGCTACATTGTTATATCAGACAAATTAAAAGAAGATGCTCAAAAAGCAATAATAGAACTTAAAGAGTTAAAACTCCGAACCGTAATGCTTGCAGGAGACACAGAAGAATCTGGACTTACAGTCGCAAAAGAATTAAATATAGATAAAGCATACACTCAACTATTACCGATTGATAAAGTTGATAAAATTGAAGATATAATTGAACAAAAAACGAAAAACAAAAGTGTAATATTTGTTGGAGATGGAATTAATGATGCTCCTGTTTTAACAAGAGCAGATGTTGGAATTGCAATGGGTGGACTTGGCTCTGATGCCGCAATAGAAGCCGCAGATGTTGTTATTATGGACGACAAACCAACAAAAGTTGCAACAGCAATCAAAATTGCAAAACAAACTTTAACGATTGTCAAAGAAAATATTGCATTTGCACTGGGAATAAAAGTACTATTCTTAATTCTAGGAGCTTTTGGGTTTGTAACGATGTGGGGTGCAGTATTTGCAGATGTTGGAGTAACATTGATTGCAGTACTTAATTCGCTAAGAGCTTTAAAAATAAAATAAAAACATGAATGTGTATAGCTAAAGGAGAATATAATGCCAACTCAATACGATTTTCGAAAAATAGATAATACTTACATTGTTAGATTAAATAAAGGAGCAGAAATAATCTCTGCAATAAGAGATTTTTGTACTTCCAATAATATCAAAGTTGGAACAGTACAAGGAATTGGAGCTATTAACACTGCGACTTTTGGATTTTTCAATCCAGAAACCAAAGAATATAACGAAAAATTATTTGAAGGTCCAAGAGAAATTACAAGTCTTCTTGGAAATATTTCAACAAAAGACGGTGAAACCTATTTACATTTACATATGAACGCATCAGGAAGCGATTATAATACAATTGGCGGACACTTGATTAACGCAACAATAAGCCTAACTGGAGAAATCTTTATTACACCAATAAACGGAACTGTCGAAAGAAAATTTTGCGAAAAAACTGGACTAAACTTATTATCCTTCCAACAAAATTAAGAGTCTTTTTTATGATGTAATTTTGTAAATTCAGTCTTTACTCCAGTAATCAAACCAGCACCTGCACCAATGATACCATTCATTGCAACAGAATTTTTGAATGGGGAATGGAAAAATGTAATTCTTCGAGAAATGAAATCTAATACAACTCCAAACCCAAACCAAGCTCCTGCAGTACTAATTGCTTCACCCATAGCAGACTTGGGCTCTTTAGATTGGGGTCTTGTAGGCTGAATTCTTTTAGGTTTAATATTATTTCTCGTTTCAAAACTTTGTGCTTGTGCATTTGAATACACAGGGTAACTTATACTATCTACTTTCATCTTTCTTACAATATCATTTTCACTATAAAAACAATGTCTTGGGGTTAGACAGAATGATTATAACACTAATTGGGGGTTGTTGCAAGAGAAATCTTATTTTTTAGGATATAATCAGAATATGGGAGTAACATTTTTTGCCATATTACTAAGAATAATTTCAAACTCAATGTCAAATGTATATCAAAAACAATTGACGGCAAAAGCAATTGACCCATTTTTAATTAATTTTATCATGTATTTGGGTTTAACGATATGTTGCATCCCAATCATAATTAGAACGACTTTTCTAACTTTTCCACATCAAATTTGGGCGAATGCAATTCTTGGCGGAATGTGTGGAGCATTAGGAAATTCATACCTTGTTAAAGCCCTAAAAAATGGAGAGCTTTCAATTTTAGGACCAATCAATGCGTATAAATCTGTCGTTGCGATGATTTTCGGAATAATTTTATTGCACGAAATTCCATCAATCACTGGGCTTGTAGGAATAATTTTAATAATTTGTGGTAGCTATTTCGTATTTGATACACAAGAAGAAGGATTTTCATTCAAACTTTTAAAAAGAAAGGACATCCGTTATAGATTCTATGCACTGATATTTACTGCAATTGAAGCCGTTTTTGTAAAAAATGTAATTCTTTATAGTGATGTAAAAATATCTTTTATGTTTTGGAGTTTTTTCGGAATGGTATTTACAGGAATACTACTATTACCAAAACTAACAAATTTAACTTCTCTCAATCAAATTTTAACAACAAAAAAATTTATATTTACTAGACTTCTACTCATAATTCTATGTATGGGTGGAATGCAAATCTGTACAAACATAGTATTTTCAAGAATGAATGTAAGCTATGGACTTGCACTCTTTCAACTTTCAACCATTTTAAGCGTATTTCTTGGTTGGCATTATTTTAAAGAACAACAAATTCTAAAAAAATTACTAGGAAGCTCAATAATGATTGTAGGAGCAATAATTATTATACTTTGCAAATAAAAAGGTATTCAGATTTTTCATCCAAATACCTTTTTGAATATTATACTTGAAGAATTAATCTCCATCTCTGCGAACTGCTATACCTTTTTTAGTCGCTTCCATTACCTTTTGGATAGCAATATCACATTCTTTTATTTCTTCTTGTTTTTCTGGGGATTGAGATTTTTTCCATTTATTTAGTTCTTCCCTAAATAAATCACCGTCGATTAAACATTCTCCTGAGCCAACTTTTGGAGAGTACTGTTTAGTAAATTGTTCATTAAAATCGGAATAAACCTCTGTAATATAATCTGAAACAATTTTTGCATTATTTAGGATAACACGTTCATCAGACTCAATCATTTTTCTTAAATCATCCGAAACAACTTCATCATCCGCAATGGACATCTTACCAACTTTAGCCCCCATGCCCGCAGACTTAACCATGAATTCTGCAAGATTTCTATTTTGTTCCATATCACAAGTAATGCCCATAGATCCATTCATTCCATAGAATCTGTGTTCGGCAGAATTTCCGCCAAAGCCAAGAACAATTGAAGCAAATAAACTTTCAAAAGATTTTTCGCTATTTTTATCTCGTCCTGGGTAAACAGCTCCGCCATACATACCTCTTGGGTCAAGCGTAATGAAGTTTACCTTAGTAGGAATATGCCAAGGCTTTCCTAATGTTTTTGCAAGATTATTCATAACTTCTAAGTTTGTAGCGTGCCCACATTCATGAGATGCCACAATCTTTTGTTCATGTGGGTTGTTATGAGCAGTAGAAGGACGTCCAGTTGTCAATTGAAGATAAGCTTCAGTAAAATCAGCTTTTGTCAATTTACTATGACCCCGTTCTTCAGCAACTGAATTTGCTTTATAAACAAGACCTTTCAAACTCATGAATGGGAAACAATTTGAAATTTTTGCCGCAAATTCGATAGTATTTTCTTGAGCTTCTTTTGAACCTGCTATCTTAATTTTAGAATTCTGTAAAACTTTTTTGATAACCTGATAACGCTCTGATTCATTAAACGCAGGAGAAGAAATTCCCATACTTGTAAATTTCGCAGATTTCATTGTTGCAGTTCCAATCAATCTTGGATCAGAAACAGAACCCACAATAAGAATATTCAATCCATCTGCTTCCGCTTTATCCATTTCACGAAGAAGTTGAGCCATAGCTTTTTGGTGATACATTGAAACCTGTTCACCAAAAGAGAACAACTCAAAGTTTTCAATAAACAAAACGGCAGCTTTATGAGGAGATGATTCAGCTTGAGTTCTTACAATAGAAAATAATTTCTTGATAGAAGCTTCTGGAGATAATGCACCTCCACCAAAAATATCAACATCTTTTGTACCAAAATCCATTGTATTGATTTCCATATATGGGATATGAGTTTCTCCAGCAATCGCCTTTGCAGTAAATCTGCGACCACTTCCTGCTGTTCCATCTTGAGAATATACAATCACACCTTTTGTACCAAGTGTTTCAGACTTAATTCTTCTAACCAAAGAAGAGGCTTCTTTCTTAGTAGAATCCTTACCAGTTAGATCTTTCAATGTAACACCAGTATTAAAAATTGGTTCAAATGCGGATTCAGATTTTTTCAAAAGTTTCCCTGCTTGTTTCATATAAAGGTCAACATCTTTTTCAGTAATTTCTTTTTTATCAACATAATAGGCTGAAATATTTTGCATCAATTTTATTGTTTTTTGAGGAAATTCACCATCAAGATGAGTTGAAACTTCTGCAATTTTTTCGATTGCTTTTTTAGAAAAAGCTTCTTTTTTGTTAATATCTTTTATCAAATTAGGATTTTCTAAAAATGCAGCTACTTTCTGTTCAGAATTTAAAGTTGGGACATTCATTTCTACAAAATCTGTAAGAGCAGGTTTAGCCAATGGGGAATTCTCCAACATTGAATAATATTCATCTTTTGGTGCATAGAACAAATATTTTACATTTTTAGGAGGTTTTTCAACTAAATCAACAGCATCTTTAGAAAATTGGAGCTGCAAACCATCTTCAGCAATAACTGTCATTCCTCCAAGTATAAGAGATGGATTCATTATAATTAAATAATTATTTTCTTTATCTTTACCTAGAGATTTAACATGTCTAGTAAAATAACTAAAGTTTGTTTTCTTATTCAAGTCAACAATTGTAAATTTATTGTCATCTTGAGAGTTCTCTTTTTTTACTGTATCTAAAAAGTTCTTAACATTTTCTTTGTCTGGTTCGTAAGTAAGAATTACACTAGAACCTAGTGCAATATTTTTCAAAATTGTTGAAGCTTTTTGTTCGTACATACTAAAAGGCGTAAACTTATCTTTGTCTTCCTTGTTAAGCATAATTGCTTCATCAATATCATGTTCCATATCATTTGCAAGCTTTTTAGTAATTTTATCTTGAGCCGTAAATACAGAATAAACAATAAATGATGGTTCAATAGACATATCCTCTTTCATTTCACCCCAAACGGCATCAATTACATCATCTGACAATTTAATATTAGGATTTTCGACAGCAACATTTTCTTCTGGTTTATTTTCTTCTATCAACTTTGAGGTAACATCAATATATTTCTTAATTACAGGTTGGACTTGTTTCCTCATTTCTTCATCAGATAAAATATCTGGACGAATTTGACGAAGAACACCATTGAATTTTGGAAGGATAGCCGTTTCTAAATCTACTTCCTCATTATTTAAAGCATCCATAAATTTATCAGCCTCAATCAACCCTTCTTTCAAAATATGAAGAGTCGTAGCCTTTGGATAACCATCCTCACTAGCCTTTTCTTTAACTTCATTCAAGAATTGTACCGTCGGAGTATCCGCAGCATACATAATATCGTCGTATTTATCTTTTACAGGATTTTCTTTATTTTTATCTTTTCCAGTAAATGGAACATAATAATTCATCCCCACATTAGGAAACGAAGTTTCATTATTATTTTTAGACTCATTCTCTTTTTTTAATACTGGATTAGTAACAGTATTTGCATTGTTGAATTGTGCAGATAATCCCCTATCTAATTTAAAACTCACTTTTGTTATCATTTCTTTATCCCCTTAACATATTTAAGCTTAATACAATTAGATAACTTGTAAAAATATTTTTTGCTACTATTGTAATAATTATTTACAATTATCTATTTTAACCCTCATAAAAAATTTTAGGGCAATCTTCTTTAACGATTTGTTTTTCTCCAATAAATAAACTATCTTGCGGTGCAATTTTTATTTCTCTAAACGCAGATAGCAAAGATTCTAAAGAAGCAATAAATGGCTCATTTTGACAATAACAAGGGTAATTTGGCAATGGAGTATAAACAAACCAAGTATCTAAATCCCTTTCATAAGCAATATTAGATTCCGCAAAGTTATTATTATGCACTTTAAAAACAGAAGGATTAACAAACCTTTCCACTACTTCTCTTATACGATCAAATAAAGGAATAGAATCAGTCCTTGTTGAAAAATCTTTTGCTCCGATTAAAAGACCAGAAAAATTTCGACCGTTTTTCGAATCAATTATTTTAGACATTGAATCTCCAACGTTGTTAACATTTTCAAAACAATCAAGAATATGAAAACCTAAAACGCCACTATCATCTACCAAGCCCCCTGATGTACAAGTTCTAACTTCACCAGTCCAAAAATCATTGTCCTTGATAAAAGACGAGGTCAACGGTTCTGTCGGTCTTTGACAATCAACAAAGGGGAAAAACTTCTTATCCATAAAATCTCTTTTATTTATGAATTTTATTTTTGCTTGAAAATTTACATTACTTCTGGAGGTATTAACATTCATACAATCATGTAAAAGCCGTAAAAATAAATTTTGCCATAAATAGCAAAAAAAAATGTTCAGAAACTTTATACGATGTATAATTAAAGTGAAAGAAGTTTAAATATGAGAATACCCCCAATTATCCCAAAACAAACAGCTATTACGACTGTAAAAGCTATCAGAAAAGGTAAAAATATAGTAAAAGAAGTAGTCCGCCAAACCGAAATTATGGCAATGGATGAAAGGTTGAAAAATAAAGCAATGTCAACAATCATGATGGCAACATCACTTATGCCACAAATGAATACAAGACTAGCCAAATTTTCAACAATTGCAAATGAGGGGCATGATGTTTTTGTAAAAAGAGTTCCCGAAAAAGCTTCCTCTGCAATTACCAAAAGAATTGTAAGTAAAAACGTCAAGATTAAAGCTGAAACAAGCAAACCAAAATACCACGAAGCGTTCAATAATCTTTTACTAAACAACGATAAACACAAAAACCCACTAAATAACAAAGCCGTAATTTTTGACAAAAAAGCAAAAGAATACGGCGTTGACCCATACGTATTGATAGGGATAGCAATGCACGAATCTGCAAGAGGAACATCTGATGCCACTAAACTTAGACATAATATTGGCGGAATAATGAAAAAAGACGGACTTAAAAGATTTGCAAGTTTTGATCAATGCATAGATGAGATGGCTCAAACAGTCCAAAAACATCATCACAAATCAAGACTCAGAACAGTTAAAGAACTAGCAGAATCTGGTTATTGCGGAGAAAATGAGAAAGAAGAATGGATAACTAACGTAATGGGTTATATTAGAGATTTACGTAACAACGCTGGTAAGATTAAAAGTTGACAAGCATATTCATCTATAACATAATAACCAAAGAGAGTTCATATCGAATAAATTCAAAATTCTGAAAGGGATAAAAAGAGAATGGGAAAAATAATTTTAACAGGGGATAGACCAACAGGAAGATTACATGTTGGACACTACGTTGGCTCACTAAGAGAAAGAGTTGCAATTCAAAATGAAGGAGATTGCGACAAAATTTTCATAATGATTGCAGATGCTCAAGCTCTGACTGATAACGCAGAAAACCCCCAAAAAGTAAGAGAAAACATTATAGAAGTTGCTCTTGACTATCTCGGATGCGGAATTGACCCTGAAAAATCTACCATTTTTATTCAATCAATGATTCCAGAATTAACTGAACTTACTTTCTACTATATGAATTTGGTTACAGTTTCTAGATTGCAGAGAAATCCGACCGTTAAGACCGAAATTAAGATGAGAAATTTTGAAGCAAATATTCCTGTTGGATTTTTCACTTATCCAATCAGCCAAGCAGCTGATATTACAGCATTTAAAGCAACTCACGTTCCTGTTGGAGAAGACCAAAAACCTATGCTTGAACAATGCAGAGAAATTGTACATAAATTCAACAAAGTTTATGGAGAAGCACTAGTTGAACCAAAAATCGTTCTTCCAAGAAATAGTGCTTGTTTAAGACTTCCTGGAATTGATGGAAAAGCGAAGATGAGTAAATCATTAGGCAATTGCATCTATTTGTCAGATGAACCAGAAGTTATTAAAAAGAAAATAATGTCAATGTTCACAGACCCTAACCACTTGAGAATTGAAGATCCTGGAGATACTGAAAACAATCCAGCATTCATTTATCTTGATGCATTTAGCAAACCAGAACATTTTGAAGAATTTTTACCAGAATACGCAAATCTTGACGAACTTAAAGCACATTATCAAAGAGGTGGACTTGGAGATGTTAAGGTTAAAAAATTCTTAAATAACGTAATGCAAACAGAGTTAAAACCAATAAGAGAAAGACGTAAAGAATGGGAACAAAAAATTCCAGAGGTTTACGAAATCTTAAAAGCTGGAAGCGAAGAAGCAAAACAAGTTGCACAACAAACTCTTCACGACGTTAGAAAAGCAATGAAAATAAACTATTTTGAATAGAAGAAGGATAAAATGCTCAATCAATTTTCAAGAACAGAACTACTCATAGGAAAAGAAGGGCTAGAAAAGCTAGCAAATTCAAGAGTTGCAGTTTTTGGTATTGGCGGAGTTGGTTCGTATGCTGTTGAAGCACTTGTTAGAAGCGGGCTTGGAACCATTGATATTATAGACGATGACAAAGTTTGCATAACAAATGTTAATAGACAACTTTACGCAACAAGAAAAACTGTTGGTAAATACAAAGTTGATGTTGCAAAAGAACGAATTTTGGAAATCAACCCAGATGCAGTTGTTAACACTTACCAAACTTTTTATACGCCCAAAACAGAATCAGAATTTGATTTTAGCAAATATGATTATGTAATTGATGCAATTGATACCGTTGTTGGAAAATTATCGCTAATTGAGAAAGCTAAAGAAGCTAACACTCCAATCATTTGTGCAATGGGAGCAGGGAACAAAATGGATTCAACGAAATTTGAAGTTGCAGACATTTCAGAAACATCAGTATGTCCCCTTGCTAGAGTAATTCGAACAGAGCTTCGAAAGCGTAAAATTAAAGGGGTTAAAGTTGTTTACTCAAAAGAAACACCAATTACTCCACAAGAAGATATGTCAATTAGCTGTAAAGCACATTGCGTTTGCCCCCCAGGGACAAGAAAATGTACGGTTAAGCACCAAATCCCAGGGAGTAACGCATTTGTACCTCCAGTAGTGGGGTTAATCATTGCAGGAGAAGTCATTAAGGATTTAATTGGTTATAACGCATAATGAAAAAAGCAGATTTACATTTACACAGTAATTATTCAGATGGAAGTGATTCACCAAAAGAATTGGTAGAGCAAGTCAAAAAGCATGAACTATCAGCTTTTGCACTCACTGACCACGACACAATTGCTGGCTGTATTGAAATTAAAAAATATCTACCAAAAGATATAAAATTTATTGCGGGTACAGAGCTAACTTGCCTTGCAGACACTGTAAAATGTCACATTTTAGGATATAATTGTAACCCTGAAAACGAAACACTTAATCAACTGATATTAAAAGGCAAACAACTCCGCAGACAGAAATTAGACAAGCGAATTCAATATCTTTCAGATATTTGGAATGTAAATTTAACACAGGATGAACTAGACTGGCTATATTCAAGAAATAGTGTTGTTAAAATACATATTGGAAATATCTTAGTAAACAGAGGACTTGCTGATAACAATATTGATGCAATGAAAAAATACCTTGACGGATGTCAAACTGGGAATACAAGGTTTGATGGAGCTGAAGGAATACAGGCAATAGAAGCATCTGGAGGAATACCCGTTTGGGCTCACCCATTGGGCGGAGAGGGAGAAAAACACTTATCCCCAGATAAATTTTATAAAAAGTTCGATATAATGAAATCTTTCGGGATTAAAGGGCTAGAATGTTACTACTCTAGATACAACTTAGATGAAATAAAATTTTTAGTAGATTTTGCCTCAAAAAATAATATGCTCATTTCTGGCGGAAGTGATTATCACGGAAGAAATAAAACAGTAAAATTCGGACAACTAAACACCGATAATACCGAAATTCCAGCTGAAAATTTAACTATTTTATCTGAGATATAGTGTTTGTCGCTAAAATTTTAAAGGGTAATTTGCTGGAATTTTCCAACCATTTCTTTTAATTAATTCAAAACAAAACATAGAACGAGGCCACGCATAACCATCAAAATAAACTCTGCCAGAAGATGAACCGCATTGTTTAACTAAATTATCATCTGATATATCAGCACCAATTTGAGATAAACCAGAAGAAACAACTAAGCCATTATCAGTACTTTCAATTTGCAGTCCAAAAGTATCAATACCATCAAAAGACTTATTCTTTGCGGGTTGAAGTTTCATTATAACAGGCATTACATAGGGAGAAGTATCATCTTTTCTCCCAGCCCAGAAAATTATAGAAACACCATTCAACAAATTATAACAAGCTCCGTTTGAATCAACATACATTGAACTTTGCGATTTATTAGCTCCATAAGTCTTTGTTAACTCAACACATTCATTTTGAGGATACTCATAATTTATTTTAATAAACGGTCTAAAATAAGTATCAAAAACAAGCTTAGATTTAGCTGAACTAAAACCATTTCCTGTAATCTTTTCAGATGGATCAATATCAGCTCCAAATTCACCTTCCGCAAGTCTTGTTGCATTGGCAAGAATAGAATAAGTATCCTTTAATCTATTTTCAACCATTACTTTCCGAGATTTAGTTATCAAACTTGGAATTGTTATAGCTGCAACAACACCTATAACACCTATAGTTATTAAAACTTCAGCCAAAGTAAATGCCAAAGACTTTTTGAATATTTTCATAATCCTCCTATTGAGATTTCTCAATGATTTTAAAAATATTATATTGCATAATCTCAATAAATGCAATACTCACAATTAGGAAAATTTATAAAAGAAAAAAGACAACAAAGGGGATTGTCATTAAATAAGTTCGCTACAGAAGCCGAAATTGACCCAGCCATATTATGCCGAATAGAAAATTTACGGCAAGGGATAAAACTTGATGTCCTTGAAAAAATTGCATTTGCTCTAGAGATTAAACTTTCAAAATTTTTAGCTGAATATGAAAAAACTTATAAAATTTAGAAAAATTGAAATATCTTATCAATAAAATTCATAAACCATGATTTTTTATTTGCTTTAGGAGTTTTGTGATTTTTTAGCATAAAACTCAAACCCAAATTTTTTAATTTCGCTGCATCATAATTTACACTTCGCAAAAACTTACGCTCATCATCCTCAATTTTTTGAATAAATTTAGAAGCTTTAAACTTTTTCAACTCCGCTATAACGATTTCTTTAGGGGAATTATGCACAATATGTTCTCTTAAACCCTCAACCCTACGATGTCTATCGTATATACACTCCAAAGTAATACCTTCTGATGATTGGAACTTCCGACCATGATTTGAGATAGTTAATTCTAAAATAGAATGTTTCTTTTCCCAGAGATATTTTTCTAATTTTTTTATTTCCGCATTATGTTTTACCAAATCTAAAATATCCTTATCCCAATGTTCTGGAGTCATAATTTTCAAATTCTGAAAACTTGGATTAGCAGACTTATAACGACGAGAATTATCATATTTTATTGGAGCAATATTCATTTTTTATCCCTATTCTAATTGAGCCTAAATACTAAAAAAGAGCCATTTGGCTCTTTTAAAAATGGTGCCGCAACTCGGAATTGAACCAAGGACACAGGGATTTTCAGTCCCTTGCTCTACCAACTGAGCTATTGCGGCTAGTTCTTTTCTGTAACCTCATATCGGCTACGTTTTTTATTATACTGGCTAAATATTTAAAGTCAATAGAAAGTTTTTATTTTTAAGAGAACTAAAATATTTTCACTCATGTAGTCCATTAGCCAATAAGGTAATAAGTTTTTTACAAAATAATGAACTAACCCTAGCAAATTCAGTCATTGCAAACAAATTAGAAGCAATCAAGCTAATCAAATAAGGTCAGCGTAGCAACGCCGACCTACATTTTCGGAATGAACATAAAACCACCCTTGCAAACAATATCGCAAGGGTGGTTAAACTTTTATTATAAATAACTCAAACTATGACTGAGGAGCAAGGTATAATGTAACGTTACGTCCTTCTAGTTGAGGTTTCTTTTCCAATTGAACGGGATCATCTGCTAAATCAGTCAAAAATCTATTTGCTAAATCAAACGCAAGATTAGAATGTTGCATTTCACGACCTCTCAACATAACAACAATCTTAACTTTATTACCTTGAGCAATAAATTTTCTAACACTCTTGATACGAACTTCATAGTCATGAGTATCAATTTTATAGCGAACTTTTACTTCTTTAACTTCAACGGTTTTTTGTTTTTTCTTAGCTTCTTTTGCTTTTTTTGCTAATTCGTATTTATATTTGCCATAGTCTAAAATTTTAGCTACTGGAGGAGCTTGGTTTGGACTAATCAATACTAAATCTAAATCTGCTTCTTCTGCCATCGCTAAGGCTTTTGAAGTTGGTACAACACCATGGTTAGTGCCTTTTTCGTCAATCAATCTTACTTCTTTTGAACGAATACGTTCATTCATTATTGTTTTGTCCCTGTCCCTTGCGGATCTAGTATCGTTAGCTATTGTTTTATCTCCTATATTTAAAGTTATACTACGGTTTAATCTTACCACAAAAACGCAAAATATGCCATAGTCTAATTTAAAAGTATTATTAAGATATGTAAATCAATGAAACGTCAATAAAAATAGCACTTTCACAAAGATATAGAAAAATCATTAACAAAAAATTAAAGTTTTGCTGATATAAGACCGATATACATTTTGTTAAAAGAAACAATTTACCCGAACCGAAGAGAAAATTAAATAAGGAGTACAAAGTATGGAAACAAGACAGGCTGAATCTATGATGAGAACTATGGACATTGCAGAAATTGATTTATCAGATGAAGTGCTAAGAGATGTGCAAGATATTTCAGTTCCAATTCAAACATTATTTGATGAATGTTTAAACTTTATTTCGGTAAATGATTTCGCAACAGTTTAAAAAAAGCCTGAAAAAGATTAAAAAGAGTAAGATAGTTAATTATCTTACTCTTTTTGTTTTATATACAGAAATTTACAATTAACCTCTTGTATATATACACCAGCTCAAAGTTGTACTACAATATTTTCAAGTAGAAGGGAGCAAACATGAAAAAATCATTAGCCCGCATAGCAAAATTAGCACTAATTGTATGTTTACTCAATGGAGCAGCTTTTGCTGATTTTAGAGAACACTTTGACCTTGGACAAAATTACTTAGCCAACTATCAATATTCTGGAGCTATAACAGAATTCAGAAGTGCGTTAAGAATAAATTACCTTGATAATTCAGCAAGAATTGGACTTATCAACGCATATTTAGCAAGAGCCGCAGAATATGGCAACAGAGATAACAACTGGGCTAAGGCGGCAGATGATTTTAGAAGTGCATTGTTTTATATGGTTTATTATCCAACTTCTACACAAGTTCAAAATTCGGCTAGTGCAATCAACCAGGCTACTAAAAATTTAGAAATTTGTCTTAAAGCAACAAACTTTGATTTCTCACCTGAAAACAGATTTAACTATGCTAAAAAATTAAGAGCAGAAGGAAATTTTTCTGCAGCTGCATATGAATTCAATCAAGCATTAGGAAGTAAAAGCTTGCAAAAAAACAGCTTTGAACAAGTTGGGGATATAATGAAACTTCTCGGCAATGAACCAAAAGCTTCTGATTACTACAAAAAGGCCGTTTCTGTTGACCCAACAGATTTAAACCTAAGATTGTCATATGCCAAAATTCTTGACAATCAAAAAGATGCAGATAATGCGTTAAAAGAATATAGCTACGTCTTAGACAAATCTAATTCTGATAACAAAGATATTTTATATACCCTTGAAAAAACATTCCGCCAAAAGCTTCAAGCTACCCCAAACAATGGAAACTTGAACGCAAACATGGGTGCAGTTTTACAAAAAGAAGGACAACTAGACGAAGCCTTGACATATTATAAGCAAGCAGAAGCATTAGACCCTTCAAATATCAATACAAGAATCAATGTCGGAACACTTTATCAACAAAAAGAAGATTACAGAACAGCAATAAAAGCATATGAATCTGTTCTAATTCTTTACCCAGATAATGTAAATGCAAACCTCTATCGAGCTCAATGCTATGACAAATTAGGCGAAACAAAAATTGCTCAAGATGGATATAAAAAAGTTCTTGCATTAGATCCAAACAACGAATATATCAAAGGTCAAATGGTTGAAAATGTAAAGAAAACATCTTCTCCGCAACAATTTGTTGATTACGTAAATACAAATCTAGCAAATTCAAACCCTGCTGGAATTTTTTACGATTACGCAATTGAACTTCACAAGAACGGGAAAATTGATGATGCAATATTTATGTATAATCAATCAATTAAAGCAGATAGTACTGATTCAGAAGTTTATGTAAACCTTGCACTAGCTCAAGCTCAAGGAAACAATTATGACGGAGCATTAACAACATTAAAAAATGCACAATCAAAATTCCCAAAAGATTCAACAATCACAAGTACAATCAAAAATATTTCAGGGATGAAAACAGATAGTTTATTTACAAAAGCTTCCGACCTATACAATAACAAACAGTATAAAGAGGCTATAAATACATACCTAAGTATAAACCCAGCAACAGCAGATTCAATGATTGGCGTTGCAACATCATACCAAGAACTTGGAGATAGAGATAATGCTATTGCTTACTACCAAAAAGCCCTTGAACTAAAACCTGTTGATTCTGATATTGCATACTACATTGCGGTATTGTATGGAGAAAAAGAAGATTTAGATCACGCAAAGATTTACTTAAACAAATCTCTAACTATTAACAAAAATAATACACAAGCTTCTGAATACCTTACATCAATTCTTGAGGCTGAAAAATCAAATCTATTAAACGATGCAATAGCACTTTACGATGAAAACAAATACGACGAAAGCCTAGTAAAATTCAATGAATTATTATCTAGAGATGCAAAAAATTCATACGCCCTTTATTATAGAGGAATGATTTATGACTCGAAAGAAAAGAGAAATGAAGCAATCGCAGATCTAAAACAGGCTTACGACTTAAACAAAGATTTCACAATTTGTAATTACATCATCGCATCTGATTACGATGCACTAGGCAAATTCAATGATGCCTATAAATATTATAGTGCCTATGCAAATTCAAATGTTGAAGATGACGAGTACAAACAATATGCAAAAGCTAGAGCGGAAGAATTAAAAAAATATGCAACACCAGCAAACAAATAACCGAGTTGAAAATTTAATAAAAAGTAAAGTATCACTTGCCCCAATGGCAGGAATTACTGATTATGTACTAAGATCACTTGTCAGAAAATATTCTCCAGAATGTCTTTTGACAACAGAAATGATTAGCTCTGAATTTTTGGCTCAAAATGTTGAAACTGAAATAACAAAACTTGACGAAAATCACCATCCGATTGTTTACCAAATTTGTGGGCATAAACCCCATTTAATGAAAGCAGCAGCAACATATTTAACCCAATTCGCAGATATGATAGATATTAATATGGGTTGTCCTGTCAATAAAGTTGTTAAGGGTCAAGATGGCTCAGCATTAATGAGAAACCCTAGACTTGCAATGGAACTTGTTCAAGCAGTAAAAGAGGGAACCAATAAACCAGTCAGCGTAAAATTTCGACTAGGCTACACCGCAAGCGAAATGAATTATGTTGAATTTGGTCAACAAATGCAAGAAGCTGGAGCTGAATTTATCACAATACATGCCAGAACTCGTTCGCAATTTTACGCAGGACACGCAGATTGGGCAAAGATAAAAGAACTTAAACATAACGTTGATATTCCAGTTTTTGCAAATGGAGATGTAACTTCAATCGACTCTGCAATAGAATGTCTTGAACTCAGCGAAGCCGACGGAGTTGCAATAGGCAGAGGAGTTTTAGGCGATCCAACACTTATCCATAGAGTTGCCCATTATTTTGCAACTGGCGAAAAACTTCCAGAACCAACACTTGAAGAAAAACTTGAGATGATGAGAGTTCATCTTGATGAAGAAATCAAACTTAGGGGAGAAGAAATCGCAATAAAATTCTTCCGAAAATTTTACCCATACTACATTGCAGGAATTAGAAATGCTTCCAAAATCCGTGGAGTCCTTGTTTTAGAAGAGGACTACCACAAAATTTTAGAATACATTGATTACATTAAAAAAGAAAATCAATTAGCCCTTAACTAATCTTTGCTAAAAAAGATACGAGTAAGAGCATCTTTAGGTCTTCTATTTAGAGCTACTTGAAACTCTTCAAAATTTGTCGCATGAGTTTTTAGAACAATCATGTCACGATTTTCTCTTGAGAAAAAGTTCTTAACTTTAGCTTTAAAGCCACGAGGAACAACATTTCTTATATCAAGAGAAAGTTGAGTTTTTTCAGATTTTCTTCCAATAAAACTACCTACATAAACATCGCCATCAAAATTTTTAGAAAAATTTGACACAACAGGAATATTAATAAGTTTATCGAAAGTTTCGGCTGGCATTTTGATACCTGGCTTTAATGTTCCAAATGCTGGGGTAGATTTTGCAGAATCAATTCTTTGTACATTCATTTTTAACACTGTCCTTTCCAAGTCTAATGGGGTAATAATTTACACAAGAATATTAGGAAAAAGAAAAATTAAAAACAATAAAATATTAAGTTTTTTAAGAAAAAATGCTTGAAATCTTTGAAAAAATTGTTATAATAGCACGTATGAGAGCATTAGTTATATCACTTGCAATACTATCTATATTTGGAATAATACCCCCACAAGTTCAAGCAGAAGGATTATCAACTATTCAACTTGAAATGAGGGATTACGACGAAATTACACTTCCTGCGGGAACATTTATACCTGTAATAAATTTGCAAGAAATTTCAACTGAAACCTGTCCAGAAGGCTACAAAGTTAAATTCATCTCTACAAACGATTTATTTATGTACGAAACAAATATTATTCCAAGAGATTCAGAATTCTTTGGATATATAGAAAAAATACACGAACCAGTAATCGGCACTAATGCTTCAATGAAAATTAAGATAACTAAGTTGCAAATCAAAGATGGATTTGAAATTCCAATAAAAGGATATTTATACACTTCGAATAACAATCTTTTTGGGGGCGAATTAACACAGCCGTCAGAATGGGTTAAAATGCCACATTACCAAAGCAAATTCCAAGGAATTTCATGGAATCATCGTGCCGCAACTCTTCAAATTCGCCCTGGAGGGAAAAGAAGTATGGGACAACACGTAAAAATTCCAGCAGGCGACCAACAAATAATTATTTTAACCGCTCCAGCTTCAATTACACATACCTTAACAGACTAACCATTAATAAATTGACAAAAGACTTAAGTGCGGTAGAATATAAAAAAGAAGACTTATGTTTTAGGGAGAAGGGTATATGAAAAGAATTATAATACTTTCAGCATTGTTATTAAGTGCAAATTGTGCATTTGGAGCATCAAATTTCAGCTATCAACAAAATGCGACAAATACAGGTTTTCAACCAAACTATTACGCAGAAGATAGTTATAAGTTAAACAATAATACCCTTAAAGGTAGTGTCGTTACAGTTCCAGCTGGACAATCATTTAAAGCGGTGTTAATGGCTCCAATTAGCTCAGAAACAGCTTATAATGGGCAAACTATTACACTTGCACTAAATTCTGATTTTTATTACAAAGGAAAAAGAATCGCACCAGCAGGAAGCTCTGTTACAGGAACTGTTATCGAAGTTTCTAAAGCAAAGCATGGAACTTTGAACGGCAAACTTACTCTAAGATTTACTCAAATTATCACTCCATCAGGACAAACAATTCCAATTTCTGCCGTTGTTAAAACAGATGACAATACAGGAACTCTTGTTGGCGGCACAAAGTTTGATATTGCAACTGAATACGGAAAAGATGTTGCAATTGGAGCTGGAGCAGGAGCAGTTCTTGGCACAATCGCTGGGCCATTATCTGGAGGAAGCGTTGGTAGAGGTGCCGCATTGATGACCGCAGTCGGAGCAGGAGGCGGACTTGTAAAATCTATTTGGGATAAAGGAACAGATGTAACAATACCAGCAAACGCAGGAATTGAACTAATCTTAACTCAACCTATTACGGTTAATCCTGCAAGCTCAGAAAATTAGTAATTCGGGTGATAATTTTATTTTAAGTTTTAAATAGAATTATTTACGAGAATCAGAAACTTATTGTTGTTAGGGAATAAAATGTCAATACTAGGAAAATACACAGAGAATATAAATAACAGGGATAATAATAGAACTCAGGTTGCAAAATCAAATGACTACGTCATGCCTGCGGTTACAAGAGAAGATACAGAATCTATTTCTCTTAAAAAAGGGATTACTCTTTCTGCAATCATTCACCCTGCAACCTTGTTTACGTTGTGGATAATTTTAACAATTCTTGCGATTTTTGGCATTCATCTTACATTGATGCCAAAAGAAAAACCAAAAGTTAACGATATTGAATTTGTACTTGTTGATAAAGAACAAACTCCAAAAAATAAAAATACAAAATATAGAGCTGATAGAAACTCAAGAACAGGCGGAATAAACGATCCGAAAAAACCAGTTTCAATGCCATCTTCAAAACCTGCAGCGAAACCAGCAGCGTCTTCACCTGCATCTTCACCAGCACCAGCTCCTAAAAAACATTCTTTAATGGACAAAATTACCCAAAGTGTTGCCCCTAAACATACTAAAACAACACCAAAGGCAACTACAACACAGAAAAATGTAACACCGTCACCAGCAGTTACGAAGGCCGTTCCAAAACCAACTGTTGCAAAACCTCAACCACCAACAGCTAGACCTTCAATAAAACCGCCAATGACGCCAAAAGCAGTTTCTAGACCTTCTTCAACACCATTCAAAGTTCCTGTTCCAGCAGGAGGAACAAAAGCTGGTCAATATGCAACAGGACCAATTAGCGGTTCTGGAACATCTAATAGAGGAGGTTCCAGAGGAAGTGGAACTTATTCACCTAATCCATCCTTAGCTCCAGTAGGAGGAGGTTCTGGAAATAGAATTGCATCTGGTTCTGGTCATGGAACAGGTAGAGGAACTGGTTCTGGTACAGGTTCTGGCTACGGAAGAGGCTCAGGTTCTGGCGGAGGAAATCCAGGAGGAGGCGGAGGACGTCCAGGAATTGATGCCGTTAGAGAACCAGATTTTGGACCATACATGAGAGAATTACAACGTAGAATTAAAATGAACTGGGATCCTCCAAAGGGAAACGAAAGTAAACGTGTAGTTCTGCTATTCAAAATTGCAAAAGATGGAAGATTATTATCTTGTAGCGTATTCAAATCATCTGGATTACAAAACGCAGATAAAGCAGCTCTAAACGCAGTACACTTGGCTGCACCGTTTAGACCACTACCTCCAGAATACAAAGGTCAAAGCATTGATATTCAATTTACATTTGACTACAACGTATTTGGAGCAACAAAATACTAATTAGAAGAAAGTTATTACAATAAAAGAGGATAAGAAAACTATGGAATTATTATTAGAATCAATTAAAATGGACTGGCCTGTATTGCTACCAATCTTGGTATGTTCAATCCTTGTTCTAGGAGTAGTAATCAGCAAATGGTCATTCTACCAAAAGAACCAACGTGATATTACTGTTTATATGAGAGAATTAAACAGAGAACTATCTAAAAACGATTTATCCGCAGCACAAAATATCGCAATCAGATGCGGTGGTGTTATCGGTGAAGTTATTGAAGAAGCTGTTAGAATTTTCTCTGAACAAAAAAACGGATTCTCTAGATCTTTTGATATTTCAGCGGCATTAGCAACTAGAAAACTTGAAAGCCATTTAACAATCTTAGGTACAATCGGTGGTGTTGCTCCTTTCTTAGGTTTGTTTGGTACAGTTGTTAGAATCTTGTTAACTTTCAACATCTTAGCAGATTCAGGGAACCAAGCAGCAACAGTTGCATCAGGTATTGGTTCAGCATTGATTGCTACTGCTTTTGGTTTGGGAGTTGCTATCGTTGCAGTAATCTTTTATAACTCATTCCAATCAATCGTTAAACACTACGAAGATGATTTCCAATTAATCAAATTATTATTCTTAAGCTTTGTTGATGCAGAAGAAGCTCAAGGAACACAATATTCATCTTCAAAAGTTAATTTATAATAGGTAAATAAAATGGCATTTAGCAAGAAGAAAAAAGAAAAATTATTCACCGAAATTAACATCACACCATTAACAGATATTTTCTTGGTTTTGTTAATTATCATGATGGTTGTCGCTCCATCTTTCCAATCAATGGACAATGCAGTTGACGTACCAGAGGTAAACAATGGTGTAAACATTGAAGATACAAAAGTTACAGTATCAGTACTTCAAGATGGCTCAATGTATGTTAACGGAGAACCAACAAAAGCATCTGCACTTACAGATAAACTTTTAGCGGCTAAAACAGACCCAGAAAAAGCTGAAGTTGTTGTTAAAGCAGACAAAAATATCAAGAGTGCCAAAATAATGACAATTATGAATGCTGCACAAGATGCTGAATACAAAAAACTCGTTGTTGCAGGTGAGCCATTAAACAAAAAAGAACAACAAGAAATAGAACGAAAAGCTGGACAAGTTGACGTTCCAAAAGATGGAGAATAGAAAAAAATGAGAGATACTTTTAATGAAATAAACATTACACCGTTAACAGATATTTTCTTGGTTCTATTGATTATCATGATGGTAATTGCTCCACTTTTAGACCAACAAGGGATTAGCTTGAGCGTTCCAGAAAATGTTGAACAGACAAAAATGGATAAAGAATCAAAAATTTTATCTGTTATGGTTACAAAAAACAACAAATATTACATCAACAATGAAGAAGTTTCCGTAGATAAACTTGGAACAGTTCTAAGCCAGGAAATGAAAAATTATCCAGACGGATTGTTGATTGAAACAGACGGAGAAGCAACCCACGGAGCTGTTGTAACACTGATGGACAAAGCTCGTTATGCTGGAGTTAAAGCAATTTCACTAGATCAAATCTAATAATTTTACATAGTTTAAGCAATATAAAAGCCCAATTTGAATAAGTTGGGCTTTTTCGATTAATTGCTATTCCTCAATAAACTTTTTATACGTAACTCCACCATTTATAATCTGGAGGAAGTTCATTATCATAAGAACTTTTAATATGATTATCTATTGTTTGTTTTTCGTTCTTTCCATCAACTGCCGTTGTAGCATTATCATATTTACCTTTATAAACATCTTGACCTATACTATCATTATAATCAGCATCTACTTGATATGCAGCATATTCGCCCCATTGCATATATAACAAATATTTCAATCGTTGAAACCTTTCTTGTTCTTCATCTGTCGGATTTCCGCCACAAATATTACTCCAATGGTCTAAATAGAAATTATATTCATCGTCTGTTAAAACATTCTTGTCATAAAGGTCCTGTACAACTAAACCACTTATGCCACCTTTATCATTAACATAATATTTGAATGCCGTAGCGTGAGTTAACTCATGAACCAAAGTATTTACTAATTCATACCATTTACCATCAAGCAAACTAACATCCAATGTTATGCCTAAATCTTCATTTTTACCTTCCTTAGTTACAAAATCAACGTCATCTGTCCATATTTTGTAAATACCAGTTTCTTTATTTTTATTTACATAATCGTCGTAAGTATAAGCATAATAGTTATAAGCACCTAAATTTGTATAACCAGAAGTATTGCCAACATTCAAATCTGCAATTGCGATATTCCCAACTTTAATGGTATTGAACTTATCTTCTTGTGCTAAAAGTCTATCCAAAGCGTCAATTTGATTAGTTAAACCAGAAGCTTCTAAATATTCTCTAGTTTTTTCAATTGCAAATTCTAGTTTTTCTTGTTCAGATAAATTTTCATATTCTGCTTGAATTTTATCTGAAAACTTATTTACTTTGTCATGGTAAGCATTAAAATCTTCACCAAGTTCTTTTCCAATAAAGATTTTTATTTCATCATAAGAAAGAGTTAAATTTTTATCAGTATCTAAAGAATCAAAAATTCTATTTAAAGAACCGAAAAAGTCATAGTTAGCATCCTCCCAATCATCATCTTGAGTAAGAGCAACTAACTGAGCTTTTGAAATTCCTGTTTCTTTCTTTATTTCTGGATTAATATTTCCCAAATAATCAAACATTGTATCTACATCTACAAAAGACTTAATAAAAGAAGATGAAGATGGTCCTGAATCTGGATTCGGGTCAGGATCTGGATTAGGATTAGGATTAGGATTAGGATCAGGGGTAGGAGATGGATCTGTTTCTTCTGAATTATGCAAATTATAAATCACAGTTTTAATTTGCATGATTTCAGCCGGGCTAAAAGAGCGATAAGATGTGGATAATTTTACCCCATTAGTCGCAGGATTAGCAACAGTTGTTACCTTTGCAGACATATATAATTTTTCTAATGCTTCGTCGGACAAAGTTGACCCAACAGATGCAACACTTATTTCATTTTCAATAGGTTTAGAATTCAAGGAAATAGGCACATTATCGGACACTGAAACATAGTTTGCAGTTTTCGCAAATTCTTCCGTAGTCATTTTCCTATTTACTGTATAATTCAAAAATTGTAAATTATTTATTCCCATGAAAAACCTCTTATATATGTATTTATCGGCTTTTCGAATAAAAACTTTAAGTTTTTCACAAAATATTACAAAATTTTTACAATTCAGCAGAAAATAGAAAGCAACGGCATACTCTACCTCATTGGCAAACAGCTTTACCATCAAAAAGTTTTAGAAACCTTTAAGAGTTTTTGTTTCTCTCGAGTGCGAGCCTTAACCAACAATACTAATATATCATATGTTTTGTGATTTTGTAAACATCCGTATTTTTACGTAAGTAAAAATACGACTAGACAGATGGGTTAGTTTAACTCTTGACATCCTTGGA
>ERZ1106952.329-NODE-329-length-25672-cov-4.334895_pt1 | contig 25672 bp, 28 predicted proteins | sample MGYA00403677_ERZ1106952 | MGnify/ENA primary metagenome ERZ1106952 (study PRJEB35170, sample SAMEA104062415) | human gut metagenome | biome: human gut; feature: human-associated habitat; material: faeces | place: Denmark | collected 2012-05-14 ...
AATTGGTGGAATAACTAATGTTGAAGATGATATAAAAATGTTCATGGAACAATAATAAATATTTAATATTAACACAAAAGAATTGTTTTAAAAAAATAACTTTATTTTAGTGATGTTTAGCTAAGATAGAGTTATTTTTATTTCAAATAAAATTGATAAATGTTAATATATTAGTAATGCAATAATCTTTAAAAGGAACAAAGGAGAAAGAGCATGATTGATTTACTCATCAAAGAAGATGAAAAAGACTTAAAAAATATGGGATTTATAATTAATGAAAAAACAAATACATATACAGCAAACATAATAACTGTAAATGGGATACTAACAGCCTCTCAGCATCAATGTATAGGTAAAGCAGCAGAGTTATTTGGTAACGGAATAATAAAACTTAGCACTTCTTTTACTATAGAAGTAAGAGGAATACCATATGAAAAAATAAATGATTTTAGAAAATACATAGAAAAAGAAAATCTTGAAACTGGAGGTGTAGGGCCTAAGTTAAGACCAGTAGTATCTTGTATAGGAACAGATTGCAGATATGGATTGACAGATACATTGAGTTTATCAGATGAGATACATGAAAGGATCTACAACAAATATAAAAATGTGCAACTTCCACATAGATTTAAAGTAGCTATAAGTGGATGTCCAAATGATTGTACAAAAATAAATCTTTGTGAAATAGGAATAATATCTCAATATATACCAAATTTCAATGAAGACAAATGCAAAGGATGTAAAAAATGTTCCATAGAGGATATTTGTCCAATGGATGCCTGTAAAGTTGAAGGTGAAAAATTACAAATGGATAAATCAATTTGCAGTAATTGTGGCCGTTGTGTAGATAAATGCTATTTTGATGCAATAGTAAATGGTACATATGGATATAAAGTATTTATCGGTGGTAAAGGTGGTAAAGTAAAAACTGAGGCAAGAGCTTTAAATAAAGTATTTACTTCTAAGGAAGAGATATTTGATTTAATTGAAAAAGCTCTATTATTTTATATGGAAAATGGTCAGCCTAAAGAGCGTTTTGCCAAAACCATAGAACGTATTGGCTTTGAAGAAGTAGAAAAAGAATTATTATCTTATTAAAAACTTAATAATAAAATAAGTAAATACTCTTCTTTTACAAATAATATATTTAAGTATATTATGAAGGAGAATTGATATGAATAAAAAGAAAAAGACTGAATCTAATAATCAATGGGCAAGTTCCAATATGTTTTTGACAAGTAAAGCTGAAGTGAAGCAAAAAGATGAAAGAAATAATCAATGGTCTTCTACACTTAAGAAAAGCCCAGATGTATATGATAAAGATTAAAAATAAAAAGTTTAAAGTAGTATGACATGCTCCCTTTATAGTAGACAGTTAAAATAAAAAACTGTTACTATGAAGGGAGCATATTTTTATGGGAAGAAAATCGAAAGTACCATATGAATTAAAAATACATAATATTCTCCAGAAGTTAAATATTCAGCTGTTAATGCAAATAATTTAATAGCTACCTAAAGAATATAACTTATCTATATCAATTATTTTTATTGTTCCTCTTGAAAGTTTCAATATTTTGTCATTTTCTAATCTCTTGAGAATACGACTAATAACTTCCCTAGCAGAGCCTAAGTTATTGGCAATATAATCATGTGTTGTATTTATATTAATAGAATCATTTAAATGATATTGGCTAATCAGAAAATCTGCTACTCTAGTTTCTAGCTTAAAAAATACAACTTGCTCAAGAACCCACATAATTTCCGATAGTTTATTTTGAGTTAAATCAAGAAGAAAACTTTGCACATGAATATTATTATTAGCAACTTTTTTTAAAGCTTCACCCTCTATTATAATAACAGATGAATTTTTTTCAGTTTTTAGATTTATTTCACAACTAAGATTTTGATATACACAAGATGAAGACAACATACAAATATCTCTTTCAAATAATCTAAAAAGAGTGATTTCTCTACCAATATCTGAAGACATAAAACTTCTAATCTGACCATCTAAGACAAGTACTATACCTGTACATGATGAGTTCTTGGAATAAATTATAGTATCTTTATCGCATTTTTGAATAGAACTTTTAGAAAGTAAGTATTTTAACTCACTTTCTGATAAATCTTTGAAAAAAGGAAGATTTTCCTTAAAATATAAGTTAATATCTATATAATCCATACAATTACACCTTCTATATTATTTTTTATTTCAAATTATAAAATCTTATTAAGATTGGCATTTAGATGCATCATATTTTGCTTTTGATATTAACTGTGTCATTGTTCCCATTGGGCAATATACACACCAAGATCTAGGTTTATAAAGTAACATAGTTATTATTCCAAGTATTGTAGATGTAAGCATCATACTATAAAAACCGAACGCAAATTGTGCTATCCAAGGAGATACCATACTAGTATCTACCCAATTCCAAGGTAGTTTAAATGTCCAAAGAATTTTAACCACTTCTTTTAATTCATTAGTACCATTAAATACTAGATAAGTATTAAACAACATCACAACAAACATGGTCATAAAGAATGTTAAAAATCCATATCTAAAATATTTACTTCTTAAGAAATTAGGTATATTTTTATTTCTTGATAATTTCAATTTGTTACCAATAAGATCTAACATCTGACCTCTACCACAATATATATTGCAGTAGGATTTACCGCCGCCAGATAAAGATATTATTAAAGGGACTAAAAAACATATTAATCCAAGCCATGCAAATAAAATATTAAATAAACCTAAAAATAAGTAAGCAGCACTTATAATCCACATATATTCTGTAATACTTTTTTTATTTTTCTTCATCATTAATTATACCTCCTCTACTTTCTTTATTTCAATCACAGATGCAGGACATGACTTAGAACATTTTCCACACCCAACACATTTTTCATAATTTATTTTAGCAAATACACCTTGTTCTATATTTATAATTTTCAAAGGACAAGCTTTTACACATGTACCACAAGCTACACAATACTCTTTATCCACAACTGCTTTTCGTTTTACTTTTGATATTTTTATTCCTCCAATGCATTAATTTATTTTAATAATATCATTTAAATTAATATATATATGTGACTAAATCACATTAAGAAATTTAAAGTCATTTTTTATAGAAATTTGTAAATAAAAGCTTTTACATATCCTTATTTATATACTACAATTTACTTAATATAAAAATACTAGATGATCAAAAGGGTTACAGGGGGAGAATAAATGAGTAATTTGAATTTATGGAATGAACTTGATAAATTAAAGAAAACTTGTAAATGGATTGACTTAAGTCATGAAGTAAGTGCAGATACACCACATTGGCATGGATTTTCATCTTTAAAATCTACAGCATTATACGAGCTAGAAAAAGATGGTTTTACAACTTATACTTATGAGATAGTTGGTCAATATGGAACACATGTGGATGCACCAATTCATTTTGTAAAAGGACAAAGAACACTAGATACATTTACACCAGAAGATATGGCAATGCCTTTATGTGTAATTGATAAATCTAAGGAAGTAGAAGAAAATAATGACTTTGCCATGAGAGTAGAAGATATACTTGAGTGGGAAAGTGTTCATGGAAAAATTCCAGAAGGCTCATTTGTAGCTTTTATGAGCAATTGGTCAAAGAGAAAAACACAAGAAGCTATGGAAAATGCAGATGAAGAAGGTGTTAAACATTATCCAGGATGGAGTATGGAAGCTTTAGAATTTTTAGTAAAAGAAAGAAATGTGGGTGCAATAGGACATGAGCAAGCAGATACTGATCCTGCACCAATTGCCCAAGGAGAAGGCATGATTGGAGAGTACTACATATTATCAACTGGCAAATATCAAATTGAGTTATTAAAAAATCTTGATTTATGTCCAGCAACAGGGGCTGTTATATTCTGTACTTTCCCAAAAGTCAAAAATGGGACAGGATTTACAGCTAGATGTTTTGCAATTTGTCCTAAATAGATTTGTATGGGAATTCAAAAAATAAACCATTGGATAAGCAATGGTTTATTTTTTGGGAGATTATTATTGATTATCATTAAAATAATTCTTAAAGTAGTTTTTATTATATATATAGTAATCATCATAAGGTTTAACTGAACCAGCTAATTCATTATATTCAGAGGATTTTTGCTTATTTCCTATTTTGTCATAGCAAACACATAATTGTATATAAGGAATATAGTTGTAACAATCCACAAATTGAAAAGCTGAAGAGGTAGAGTCTAGTTGGCGAGTAAGTGCTAATTCATACCAAAATATAGATTTATTATATTCTTGTCTGTCTAAAAAATAATAACCTATGTCACAACATATCTCAGCTCTAGGTTCATCAAATTGAAAACTTCTAAAAAGAGCTTGAAGACCTTCTACGTTTTTATTTTGTGAAAAAAAGCAATAAGATAAATCTTTACAAGCATTGATTTTATTTTCTATTAATCCACCAGGAGAATTAATAAAGCTATTAAACATTTCAATGGCCTCATCCAATCTATTGTTATACATTAATTCACGGGCATAATAAAACTCCTCTCGTGGAGCTAATTTTTTGCCTTGAGATAAGATATACTCATAAATCTTTAAATTTCTATCTACTGGTGTTTCTCTGATTTTTTTGTGACTTATGGCAATTGGAGAGTATAAAATATTTCCATAATAAGATATGGCTTCATGAACCTCGCTAAGCCACTTATAATTCATGCTTCTTTTTAATAATCTTTCCCGATTATATGAAAAACAAGGGTTATTATTTTTATCAAAGGACATATTATATTTCATAACAACCATATCAACACTTTCATCAAGGCTTTCCTTTAAATCTTGTAACTTTATATAATCTTCTTCTAATAATACATCGTCAGCATCAAGCCACATAATATAATCTTTAGTAGCTTTGGAGAAGGAATAATTTCTAGCAGCTGAAAAATCATTTATCCACTTAAAATCATATATTTTGTCTGTGTACAAGGCAGCTATTTCTTTAGTTTTATCAGTAGAGCCAGTGTCTACTATAATTATTTCATCAACTAAATTTTTTACAGAGTTAAGACATCTTCCTAAGACCAACTCTTCATCTTTAACTATCATACAAAGACTTATACTTATCATACATATCTCCTTAAAATTAAATGGTAGAAATTCAAACTAAGTTATAATATTATATTCTTATCATATTAAAATAATGTTTGATGATAAAACTGAAGAAATTACTGATTTAAGTTTTGAAGGGGGGATTACTTTGGATTTTAAATTAAAAGAATGGGGAACAAATGACAAAAGCATATTAGCTAAATTATGCAATGAAATAGATAGAAAATATTTATCAAATAGAATACCTTATCCATATACAGAAGAGAATGCTATTTGGTGGCTGAATATGGTTAAGAAGCAAGAAGGCAAAGAGGGAATTTTTAGAGCTATCATTGTTGATGGAAAATATGTAGGAAGTATATCTGTTGAAAAAAAGAGTGATGTATTTTGTAAAGATGCTGAGATAGGATATTTTTTGTCAAGTGATAAATGGTCAAAGGGTATAATGACAAAAGCTGTAAGTGAAATTACTAAAATAGCATTTGACAAGTTAGATATTATAAGGATTACAGGAATAGTCTATAAACCTAATATAGCCTCTCAAAGAGTATTGGAAAAAAATGATTTTGTTTTGGAAGGAATTAAGAAAAATGCAGTTTTCAAAAATGGCAATATATATGATATGTTTATATACGGAAAATATATATAAGTTAGTGTTATAATATAATGAAGGTTGAATATAGAAATTACTTGATAAATTTAATAAATAGTTGTACATAGTATTTTTTAGTATGGAGGGGGAAAATGACAATAAAAGAAGCATCAAAATTAACAGGAGTATCTATTGATAACTTGCGTTACTATGAAAGAATTGGTTTAATTCCACCAGTTCCAAGAACCAAGTCTGGAATTAGGGACTATGATGAAATATCAATAAGATGGATTGAATTTATAAAAAAATTTAAAAAGTCTGGAGCAAGTATAGAATGTATTAGAGAGTATGTTCGTCTTGCTCAAGTTGGAGAATCAACAAAAAGTGAAAGAAGGGATATACTTATAAATATAAAGAAAAATATTGAGGATAGAATAAAAGAGCTAAATGAATGTCTTGATATTACAAATTATAAAATAAATAATTACTATAATGTTTGTGATGTAGTTACAAAAGAATTGGTTGATGATTGGAAAAAAAGAGATGAGAATAATAATGATTAATGGCATGAAGTAATTTCATGCTTTTTTAATGGAAAAATATTTATATTATATATTGACCTTGAGTTAACTTAAGGATTTAAAATTAAACTATGCAATAAAAAGACAAATAAGTACTAAAGAATACTAGGGGGATTATTATTTATGGAAAAAAGAAAATTAGGAAATCAAGGACTTGAAGTATCTACAATTGGACTTGGATGTATGGGAATGACTCAAAGTTATCCACCATTTCCTCAGAAAAAGGATATGATTAAGCTTATTCATGAAGCTATTGATTTAGGGGTGAATTTTTTTGATACAGCAGAAGGATATGGTCCATATGAAAATGAAAAACTTTTAGGAGAAGCAATAAAAGGGCATCGTGAAAATGTTGTTATTGCTACTAAATTTGGATTTGACTTTACAGGAAATAATGTGGGCAAAAGTGGAAAATTCATTAGCTTAGATAGTAGACCGAAAACAATAAAAAGAGCAGTTGATGGTATGCTTAAACGCTTAAATACAGACTATATTGATTTACTATATCAACATCGTGTTGATCCAAATGTTCCTATTGAAGAAGTTGCAGATACTGTTAAAGAATTAATAAAAGAAGGCAAAGTTTTATATTGGGGAATTTCTGAGCCAGGGGTAGAGACAGTTCGTCGTGCCCATAAAGTTTGTCCACTTTCTGCTGTTCAAAGCGAATATTCTATGTGGTATAGAAACTGTGAAGAAGAATTATTACCGACTTTAGAAAAGCTTACTATAGGCTTTGTTCCATTTAGCCCACTAGGCAAAGGGTTTTTAACAGGAAGTATTAATAAAGATACCAAGTTTGAAAGTAATGATTTTAGAAATACTATACCGCGTTTTAATGTAGAAAATTTAGATTCTAATATGGTATTGGCAGATATGGTAAAAGACTTTGCAGCAAAGAAAAATGTTACTCCAGCACAAATTGCATTAGCATGGATATTATATCAAAAGCCATGGATTGTTCCTATTCCTGGAACTAAGAAATTAGAACGTCTGAAAGAAAATATAGGAGCTTGTAATGTTATATTCACAAAGGAAGAGCTAAATGAATTGAATAATGAGATTTCAAAAATTAATATTGTGGGAGAGAGATATCCAGAAGATCAAGAAAAATTAACAGGAATATAAATTCAAAATATTAATATATTGCAAAGTAAAAGAGTAGGAGCCATGCTCCTACTTTTCTAATTTGTATTAGTCAATAAATGTTACCACATCTTCAAGCGGTTTACGAGGTGGCTTAGCAGGTGTTTCATCTGCTGCAACTCCTAAAGCTATCATAGACATTAATTCAAATCCTGGTTTTTCAAATCCTATTAATTCTTCTAACTCAGCTTTAGCATGAGTAGGCCCTGTCATATAACAAGTTCCATATCCCATTTCTGTTGCTGCAAGTAAGAAGTTTTCAACAGCGGCACCTATTCCTTGAGCAGCTGATTGAGGTGATACTAACATATCTAGTACTTCTTTTGAAGCATTATTTTCTTTTAGTATTTTATATTCAATCATTTTGTATTCTGAACCGTATACTATTACTACAGCAGGTGCATTTCTAAAACATGTATAGTATTTTATAACACTCATATGTATTTTTCTATCTTTTTCAGTTTTTGCTATTTCACCTAATTTTTCATGACTTGCAGTTACTATATCAGCCATTTTATTTATTAATTCACGATTAGTTACTACAACAAAGTTCCAGTTTTGTTGATGTTTTGGTGAAGGAGCTTGTGTTGCTGCTTCTAACATTTTTAATATGTCTTCTTTTGGTACTACTTCATCTTTAAATTTTCTTACACTTTTACGTGCATATATTGCTTCTATTGTATTCATTTTATTCTCCTTAAACCTTATATAGTTTGACGTCAAACTAATTTTACAATAAAAATATTTTTGTGTCAAATCATTTTGTTTTACAGAGTTTTAGTAGTTAAGTTTTTATTTATCTTATAATTTTCATCTATTATATTATATTTAACTAAAGTAGATAATATATGATTTATATCATCCTTCAATTTTTCATCTGTATATCCAAATTTTATAAATCTACTTCTTATCTTTTTATAAAATTCATCTTTATTAAAATTATCCTTAGTATATATAAAGTTCAACATAGTTTCTGTTAAATCATTATATTCCAACTTAAATACACTATAAATTCTCTTAACATTAGAAATAATATTAATTAAGTTGTATTTACTTTCTATATCTTCAAAGCCATCTATCATTACATGTAACATAAAAGTAATAAATTCAGTTAAATCAAATCCGTTTCTTTCAATATTTTTCAAATGATTATAATATTTAGCTCTTCTATCTGGCAACATATATGATAATGAAAATAAGTTATAATTACTCAACCCTTTAGATACTAAATAAAGATACGAATAAGCTCTTCCTGTTCTTCCATTTCCATCTATAAATGGATGTATGTATACAGTTAATTACTTATATAACTTGATTATACATGGATTTTAAGCAAAATAAAAGCCAGTCTTATGACTAGCTTTCAATACTTTTAATTTAATTTTAATTAAGCAAAACATTCAACTTTCTCTTTAACAGACTCTAAATTTTCCCCTTGAGATGCTATAACATTTTTATACCAGAAATATGAATCCTTACGTAGTCTTTCCATACTTCCATTACCTTCGTTATCTCTGTCAACATAAATCATTCCATATCTTTTTTTCATTTCTCCAGTAGTAAACGAAACTAAGTCCATTATTCCCCATGGAGTATAACCCATTAACTCTACACCATCATAATTAACAGCTCTTTTCATTTGTTCTATATGTTTTCTTAAATAATCTATACGATACTCATCATGTATTTCATTATTTTCATCTACTATATCTATAGCTCCAAAACCATTTTCTACTATAAACATTGGTAATTCATATCTATCATAGAAACGATTTAAAGTATATCTTAAACCAACTGGATCTATTGCCCATCCCCAATCACTAGATTTTATATATGGATTTTCCACACCATTTGGTAGCGCTCCATTTACAATATCTCCTGTATTATCATTTTTAACATCTGATTTAACAGTTGTCGACATATAATAACTAAATCCTATGTAATCTACTGTTCCTTTTGCTAAAATCTCTGCATCTCCTTCTTGCATACCTATGTCATATCCTTTTCTTTCAAACTCTTTTAAAGCATAACTTGGATAATGGCCACGACAGTGAACATCTAAGAAGAAGTATCTTTGACGCATTCCTTCCTCTGCTGCCATAATATCATCTGGATTACAAGAATATGGATATATTGGCACATGAGATACCATGCATCCTATTTTAAAATCTGGATTTATTTTTTTACCTGCTATTACAGCTTTAGCACTTGCTAGTAATTCATTGTGTGCTACTTTGTATAATACATCTTGTGGATCTTCTCCTTCTTCTACCATAACCCCTGAATTTGTCCAGAAAAATAGTGGATTATTAGTATCCATTTGGTTGTTTATTTCATTAAAAGTCATCCAATACTTAACTTTATCTTTATATCTTTCAAAACAAACTTTGGCAAATCTTTCAAAGAAATCTACAACTTTACGATTTCTAAATCCACCATATTCCCTTGCTATATGAAGAGGCAATTCAAAATGAGATAAAGTTATAACTGGCTCTATACCATATTTTAATAATTCATCAAATAAATCATCATAAAATTTTAAACCTTCTTCATTTGGTACAAGTTCGTCTCCTTTTGGGAATATTCTTGTCCATGCTATAGAAGTTCGTAAGCATTTTAAGCCCATTCCTGCAAATAATTTTATATCTTCTTTATATCTATGATAAAAGTCAACTGCCTCATGATTTGGATAAAATTTATCATCTTCTACTTTTTCTGTTATCTGTCTAGGTACACCATGTGCTCCTGCAGTTAATACATCTACTACACTTGGTCCTTTTCCACCTTTATTCCATCCACCTTCAAATTGATGAGCAGCAAATGCTCCACCCCATAAAAAATCTTTTGGTAATTTACTCATATTTATATACTCCCTTATCTTTATTTATTATACTTCTACTGATTTAAGATTTATTATTGATTTTCCAAACAATGCTTCTTCATCTATGCAAAGTTCATCTTGTTCATAATTATTACTATTAGTTATTACAACTGGTGTAATTAATGAATAGCCTTCCTTTTGTATTTCATTTCTATCAAATTCTAAAAGTAAATCTCCTTCTTTTACTCTTTCATTTACTTTTGTTTTAACATCAAATCCTTTACCATTCATTTTTACAGTATCCATACCAACATGAATTAACAACTCTACACCATCATCTGATTTAAGACCTATGGCATGCTTAGTTTCAGCTATAAATTCCACCGTTCCATCAAAAGGAGCATATACTTTGTTATCAGTTGGATCTATAGCTATACCATTTCCCATAGCACCACTTGAAAATACTGCATCTTCTACTTTTGATAAAGGAAGTACTTTACCACTTAGAGGATTTTTTATTTCTTTATTATTATCTAATAAAGTAGTAGCTACTTCTTTTATTATATCTTCTTTAACTTCCTCACTTTCTTCCCCAAAGCCAACTATTTGAACAAGTATTATTGAACCTATTACTGCTATGGCACAACCTATTGCCATACCCATTATTGAGGTTGGATTTTCAGGATTTATTGCATTTACAACTGTAAGTAATCCTGGAAGACCTGCATAAGCATAGTAAGCAACATTGAAAAATGATGCAACTACTGCCCCTAGTGCTCCTGCTACACAACCACAGATAAATGGTTTTTTATATTTTAAAGTAACACCATATATAGCAGGCTCAGTTATCCCAAATATTCCTGTAATCCCTGCTGAAAGTGATACATTTTTTGTTTCCATTTTTTTAGCTTTTAAGAATACTCCAAAAGCTGCACCCATTTGAGCTACAACAGCCATTGTTTGGAATGCTTGGAAAGTATCCATTCCATACATATCATAATTTGCTAAGCACATAGGAGTTACTCCCCAGTGAACTCCAAATATTACAACTATTTGCCATAAACCACCGATTACTGCTGCTGCAAGAGCTGGTGCAAAGTTATATAAACTATTATAACCATTTGCAATTGCTGTAGCTAAATTATCTGACACAGGTCCTATTGCTACTATTGTAAGTGGCACCATAATTATCATACATAATAATGGTGTAAATAATGACTTAACTACATCTGGTAAACTTTTTTCAACAAATTTTTCTACATAAGATAATATCCATACTAAGAAAAGTGGTGGTAAAACTGATGAAGTATATGTAGTCTCTGCTAGAGCTATACCTAAGAAGCTTATATTTTCTCCACCTGCTATTCTTGCTGCTATCTCTGACCAAGTAGGACTTACAAGTGATGCACAACAAGCAACAGCTATAAACATATTACATTTAAAATGTCTTGATGCTGTTATCGCTATGAATATTGGTAAAAATGTAAATGGTGCCCATGACATAAAGCTTAGTACTTCATATGTACCTGTAGATTGAAAACTTGGATATGCCATATTAATTAAAATTAAACATCCTTGTAAAATCCCCGCTGCTGCAAGTATATATATAAATGGCGCAAAAACAGCCGACATAGTAGCTATTACACGATTTAAAATTGTACCTTTTGGAGCTTCATCTTTACTACTATCATCTAAATCAACTATTGTTTGAACTTTATCAAAAACTTTCCCCACGTGAGTCCCTATTACAACTTGGAACTGACCATTATTTTCTACAACTGTTATTACTCCTGTAAGTTCAGATACTTTTTTATGAGCATCCTTTGGTGTTTCTTTTAATACTAATCTTAATCTAGTAGCACATCTAGCTGCTTTGACAATATTTTCTTTACCGCCAACAGCATTAATTATGTCTACTGCTAATTTTTCATAATCACGAACACTATTTGACATGATTAAATCCCCCTTATTTAATATATATAAATGATTGAATATTTATAATTCAATTGTATATTTATATTGTAATTGTACCGGTATAATTTTGTCAACAAATTTAGAAAACATTTTCATAATAGTTAAATTTTATGTATTGATTCTTATTTATTTTTTATTTTTTATGCTATTTTAATAATTTATGCTATACTAAAAAATAGAATTATAAGTAATGAGGGAGTATGAAATGCTTAAATATCAATTAATTGCTAATCAAATAGAAAATACTATTTACGAAAATAACTTGCCCAAAGGGACAAAACTTCCCACAGTAGAACAACTTGCCAGTGATTATAATGTGAGCAAAAGTACAATTGTAAAAGCATTAGAATCCTTAGTCTTAAAAGGAATTGTATATCAAGTGCAAGGTAGTGGTATTTTTGTAAGAAGAAAAAATCGTAAAGGCTATATAAATTTAACTTCTCCAAGAGGATTTACAGATAATTTAAAGGAAAATAAGATAACATCAAAAGTGCTAGATTTTCAACTTATGGATGCAAATGACGAAATATCTGAGCTTATTGAATGTGACAAAGGCGACAAAGTATATATGGTAAAAAGAATAAGATATGTTGACGGTAATATCATGTGTTATGAAGAATCTTATTATAAAAAAAGCATTGTTCCTTTTTTAAGTAGAGAAATCGTTGAAACATCCATTTATGAATATCTAGAAAGTGCCTTTAATATAACTACTAGTTTTCAAGATAGGTATCTTAATGTTACTACTTTAAATGAAGAGTTTGCTCAGTTACTTGAATTAAATGTAAATGATCCTGCTTTAGTACTTGATAATCAATGTTATTTATCATCAGGAATTATATTTAACTATTCTAAGATAATTTATCATTATAAAAATACACAATTTTATGATCAAACTACTTCAATAAAATAAAAATCCAATGGAAAGTATTAATTACAAAAAGTGTCATCATACCATATTTTAGTATGATGACACTTTTGTATTTTAACCAGCTTCTTATTTAAATTTCTTCTATTTTACACTTATGCTCTTTTTCCTTTGAATTATAACAAATAGCAACCGCTAAAACTTTTTTATTTTTATTTTCCTTTTTAAATGTCTCTATATACTCTTTAGACTTTATTTGATTTATTGCAACATTTACATCTTCATCTTTTTTTAATTCAACAATAAAGGCCGTATCATTTCTTCTTCTTGGATGGAAAGTAAAATCAGCATATCCCTTAATGCCTTTTCAAATTCTTTCATTAGTTCTTTATTGGGAATTTTTAAATATCCATCATAATAAGATAAAAATCCTAAAACTATCATAGCTGAGTAAATTTCTTCCTTTGTTCTAGGTTCACCTTGACCTGCCCTAAATTCATCATCAATAGTTATATCAATTTCATCGCCAGCAACCATTTTTATTACATCATCTCTAATTTCTAAGGTGTTATATTTTAGATACTTTGCTACTTCATCCATAGCACCTGTATTTGTCCAATAACTTTCACAATAATCATTTTGAAGTGCTTTAACTACAGAACGAGGATTATATATTTTTATGCCCTTTGCAGTCAAGTAGCCATTGTACCAAGATTCTAAATCTTCAAATTTAATTTCTGAATTCTTGTCAACTAAATTTATAACTTCTTTTTCTGTAAATCCAAAGAATTCACCAAATTGTCTATCCTTTAAAAAAGTATGCTCATCAAACATATTAAGAGCAGAACCACTGGAATATTTTTTAATTGGTAAAACTCCTGTCATATAGCAAAATAACACATATGGTTGATCTTTTAATAGATTTCTTAAAAACTCCAAGAAGTTATTTTGATTATCTTCAAAAAGATTATTATTAAAAATATAAATCTTGAATCAAATAATTTTGAATAATAAGCTCCTAACATGTCAATTACACTGGATTTCCCAAATCTTCTAGGCCTAGTTATACATAGATAGTTGTTTGTAGTATTTATTAACTTATTAGTTTTTTCTATTATCATAGATTTATCTACAAAATTTTCCGTATTCACCAATCTTGTATAGTTTTCTAAAGGTTTATTTGTATTTAAATATAATGTCATAGTATCCCTCCCTTCATATTAAACTAAATATTTATACTTTCTAATTTAAATTCTTAACTAATTCAAATTAATTATAACATAAAATAAATGTATTTCTATATTCATTTATCAATGTAAAACATACATCAATATTATCTGTTACTATACTCCGTTTTTGTTGTATTTTTTATAAAAAACTATATGAAATTTAAACAAAATTAAAGGGAGTATCAAAAAATGATACCCCCTTTAAAATTCTAAAATTTATTTTATCTTATACTAAACAGTCAACTTTTTTCTCAACTTTATTTAATTTTTCATTTAAGTCAAGTAATTGTTCTTTTGTAACTTCTACATGACCAGCACCTAAAAGACTTGTTAATCTAAGAACAGTAAAGCTTCCAAGCATTTTTAACATTTTATCTAAACCACTGCCTTCTTGCTTTCCTTCTCCTACTGAGCTTGCACCCATCATATTTGCACTCAAAGGAGCCATAAATTCAGTAAATACTTTTGCACCTTCTTTAGATTCAACTATATCAGATACTTTATCATTTAAAGAGAAGTATCCTTCTGGAGCAGTTACATCAAACCAGTTAAGTATAGCTCCTTTTTCTTTTAAACGATAATCTTCGTTAAATACGTCAACTTTACGTAGGAAACTATTATCTTTGCAATCTCCTGCAACAGCTACTAAATTAGTTTCTCCTGCATTTGGTACTTCAAAGTAGAAGAAGTGTTCAGGTGAGCTTTGTTTTCCAAGGCTTACACCATTTACAAATAATTCTACTTCTGGTTGATTTGAGTAAACAGTAACTTTTGTAACATCTTCTACTCTATCAACATATCTCTTACCACATATATGTACAAATGGCTCATCTGATAACCAAGCTTTGTAAGCATAGAATGAATCTTTTTTGTATTTACGGTCAAATGTAACTAAACCTTTGTGATTTTGTCCATTTTCTCCACCTTCATTACGTGAATCTGCTCCAAAGTCAAACATGTTCCATACATGAGTTGCCCATAAGTATTTTCTTGAGAAGAATTGTTTGATTAATTCTTCATGGTAATATGCTTGGTATTCTTCAGTATAGTCACCTTGTTGAGGATTTGATGTATGCCAGTTTAAAGCTTCGCATCCATATTCACTGCATCCTATTGGTATATTTGGATATTTTGCGTGGAATTCATCAAACCAAATACCATTCATATCTGTATCTCCACCGTACCATCCGAAGTAGTGGTTATATGATACTACATCTGGAATTTGTACATATGGATCATCCATATCACACATAGATACACAAGCTATTGTAGTTAAACGAGTTTTATCCATTTCATGTACTAAATCATTTAATATAACATGATTTTCTCTTAAGTCTTCTGTAGAATCACCTGACATTGTTATTTCATTTGATAATCCCCATACAACTATAGATGGATGGTTATAGTTTTGAACTACTAATTCTTTCATTTGAGTAATTGTATTTTCTCTACCCTTTGGCATATGTGTTGATATATAAGGTATTTCAGCCCAAACTACCATGCCATAAATGAACATTCTCTATTTCAAATATAGCTTCCTTTTGTGAAGCAGTAGTTTCTCTTTGTGCAACTACATTACCTTCTCTATCTTTTATTGTATAAACTAATTTTTGATTTTCCTTAGCATTTTTCACGAAAACTTCTACATCTACTTTAGCATGCTCACTTACTACTTCTGGAGTTACTTTTATTCCAGGTGTACCGTAGTATTCTAAATCAAAGTGTGAATTATTTACTGCTATAATATTTACATCACGGTAAAGTCCACCATAGAAAGTAAAGTCTGCATTTTGTGGATATACTCTATCATTTGCTGAGTTATCTACTTCTACTACAAATAGATTTTTATCTTCTAATACATCTGTAATATCAACTCTCCATGTAGAATATCCTCCATCATGAGATGCTAACTTTTTATTTTTAACATATACAGTTGCAGAAGAGTTAGCTCCTTGTAATTCTAAGAAATATTTATCTGCCTTTGGTAAATCTATTTTTTCTAATTCTTTTGCATAATATGATGTTCCCCTATAAAGGTCATTTCCTCCATCTTGTCCATCTATATCATTCCAAGTATGAGGTAAGTTAACCCAATACCATTTTTGTGGCATTACACTTGGTACAGTTTCAGCATCTTTAGTAAATGCCCATTTTGTATTAAAATTAAATATTTTTCTCATATATTTCTCCCCTTAAATTTTAATATATAAACCTTTTCCTAAGGTATGATTTAATTATAACAAAAAAAATGCTTTTGTTTATTCATATATCCGTTTATAATATTCACATATCCGTTTTTATAAAATTTAAAATATATATTAATTACAATGGGAAAAATCTATGAATTTAGATATTATAAATTTTACAACAAGACTATTAACAAAATGTCTTCCAGTAAAGGTACAATATTTTGAAAAATATAAATTTAATAATATTTCTTTTGATGAAGATTTAAATTTTTCTTCTATGAAAAATTATCCTATGAATTATTCAAAAATTACACGTGTCAATGATTCTCTGAGAAATATTAAAAATCTTTTATTAAGTGGAAATACCTTATTTCGTACGGCTGCTTATGATGGTGGAGTGCATCCCATATATTTAGATGAGCTTTCAGGCAAATGGGCCATAAAAATAGAACAAGAACTATCCTTTGAAGTTCTTCACAATATGCCTATACAGATGATACGTTCTTATTGTTTACTTACTAAAGAGCATTCCTTATCTCAATATTCACAAGTTGTAAAAGATGCTCTTACATTTATAAATTTAAACATTTCTTCCAACTTGACAGTAAAAAGAGTTGCCCATGAGGTTTCTTTATCTCCTGATTATTTAACTCGTTTATTTAAAAAGGAAGTTGGATTTAATATTATTACATATATTAATAAAAGACGAATTTTTACTTCACTTAAATTATTAAAAGATACCACTTTGTCCATTGAAGAAATAAGTGACTTAATTGGTATAAATAATACACCTTATTTTTATACTTTATTTAAAAAAGAAATGGGAATTTCTCCAAAACAATATAGAAAAAATATAAATACTTAAAAAGTCTAGAAAAACTCCAGACTTTTTATTATTCGTATTTTTTAATTAAGTTAACATTGTATTTTTCCACTTTATTTAAACTATCATCATCAAAACTATCTGGTGATATATAACCATCATACCAACTACAAGAATTAAAATAGTTTTGTAAATCAGAACTTTTAAACAATCTACCTCTTCTTGCATATATTTCATTTCTAGCTATTTTTAATTCCCAACTAGAAAGTCCTTTCAAATCACTACTTGTTAAGTATCTCGTATCACTATCATAGAAAACATACTCAGAAACTTCATAAGCTCTACTAGTTTCCCTACTTGTGTCATTTGAAGTATTTGAGTTATTTGATGTATTATTATCACTATGATGTATAATTACTTGTTTTGTAGGCTCGTTTTGACTTTCCTTAGTATCATTATCAGCTTTACCTGTATTAATAACTATACAACCTGTCATCGACATACTACATACTAAAAGACCTACTAATATCCCCTTTTTATACACTTAAATCCCCCCATATATATTATTCAAAACACTTATTAATTCCATCAGCTATGGCTTTTGCTATTTTAGGATGATTTTTTGTATTACTAACAAAATTATCATCTTCTTTATTAGATAAATATCCCATTTCCACCAATACAACAGGTACCTTTGACCAGTTAAACCCTGTCAAATCATTTCTTTCTATAACTCCTCTATTTTTTATGTTTACTTCTTTTGTATAAGTATTGATAATTTTTGTACCATAAGACTTGCTAACATCATAAAAACTTGATGTGTATTCATTTTTTGCTGGAACATGAATAGATGCCCCATTTACACTCTTATCTTCACATGAATCTGCATGAATTCTCACAACCAAGTTTGCATTATTTTTATTTCCTACTTCTGCTCTTTCTATATTACTTTTAGACTCTGATACACTTTCTTTAGTTAAAACTACATTGTATCCCCTTGATATTAAATCCTCTTTTAATAATAATGCCACAGACATGTTTGTTTTGTGCTCTGGTATATTTGTAAACTCTCCTGTCGCACCTAGGCCATCTTTTAATTTTGTCGTAGAAGAATTAGGTGAGACTGGTTCATTTCCTGATGTTCCTGTAGAAGAGTGTCCCGGATCTATAACTATAGTTATTTTTGAATTGTCATTTTTATTTGATTTATTTTCTTCTTTTTCACTTGAGTTATTTTTTTCATCTGTTGTTTTCTTTTCTATTTTGCTTGTTTCTTTTTCTGATGTACTGCCCAAATTCACTGTAATACATCCAGTAGTGACAACTAGAATGCTTGCTATTATTAATAAAACAATACTTTTCTTTTTCATATTCTTCTCCCCAAATATTTTTTGATTAATTTCTTAATCTATAAGATAATTATAATCTAATTAGAAGTAAATATCATTTATGAAAAAATTATAAAATATATCTTTAAATTTATTTATTATTAACATAACAAAAGGAGTAAGTTTTTACCTTCTCCTTGTTATAGCATATAACTTTATAATTTATATATTTTCATTATACAAAGCTTCTTTATCTTCTTTTTTCATAAAATAGTCAACTAAATATCCCATGGCAATTACTCCCACAAAATCAATTATCAATCTGTAAAATGTAAATTCATATCCCTGAGAAGTTATTTCAAATAATAAAGTTGAAATTTTTATAACACACCAAGCATTCATGAAAATAATTACATTGGAAAACTTTACACCTTTTTTAATTAACACTGCAGTAAATGGAAATGCCGCATACATTGGCCCTGCTGCAAAGGCTGCAAATAGCATAACTAAGACTACACCAAGTATTCCCGAATCCTCTCCCATATATTTCATCATTGATTCCCTAGATACCCATTCATCCATAAGCCCCAGTAAAACCATAATTGGAGGAAGAACTGATAACATTTGAAACAAACTATCATTAGCTATTGTCAACGCTTTAATTCCTGTATGATTTTTAAAAATTAAAACTAAAATAAGAATTATCAAGGTGATCAGAAAAAATTTATATCTATTCAAAACAAATATTACTTTTTGCATCATCCTAAAATCACCCCCATAAAAAATGCCACTACAAAGGAAAATAAAAATGCAAAGAAATTTCTATAAAAAGCTGCTTTCTTTCCAATATATTTTGATTCTAGTGAAAAAGTCATAAGACCAACTAAAGTTAGAGTTGATACTAATCCTGCCACTTGGGCATATCCTGCCCCACTGTTTAACAAAGTATTTCCCGTAGAAAAAGCCACAAATGTAGGTACCATAACTAAAGATCCTACCACATTTGAAAAAAGCACTCCTAAAAATCCCGACTCTTGACCAATAAATTTTGTAATCGTATTCGTATCGACTATAGCTAAAATAAGCCCTACTATAACTATTATTGTTAAAAATTGTGGCATAATATTTTCAAAAGATTTAACTGATTTAATTAAGGCATTTTTTGTTTTTTCTTTATTCTTAAAAAAAGAAATACCACAAGCTATAATAGCCAAAGAATATAAAATATATGCTGTCATAAAATCCCCCCTTATAAAATGCTCCTCATGTAATATATGAAAGAGTTTTTTCTTTTGTCATAAATTTAAATTATAATATTTAAAAGGGTCTAATTTTTAAATAGTTAGACCCTTTTAAATTAATTTAATATGAAATTTTATCTAAGAACCAACTACAACGCCTCCATTTGGATGTAAAACTTGCCCTGACATATATCTAGAATCATCGCTAGCTAAAAATACATAGCTAGGTGCCATTTCAAAAGGTTGGCCTGCTCTATTCATAGGTACTTCACTAGTTCCACTACCAAAAGTTTGTATTTGTTCAGCTGAAAAAGATGCAGGAATTAATGGTGTCCATATGGGACCTGGTGCTACACCATTTACTCTAATGCCATCCTTCATCAAAGATTGAGATAGAGATCTTGTAAGAGCAACTATAGCTCCTTTTGTTGCACTATAATCTATAAGAAGTGGTTCTCCTTGATATGCTGTAATAGATGTGGTATTTATTATAGATGATCCTTTTTTCAAATATGGAAGCACTGCTTTTATCATAAATATATAAGAATATATATTTGTTTTAAAAGTTAAATCCATTTGCTCATAGGTAATATCCATTATACTATTTTGTACAAATTGTACTGCATGATTGTTTACTAGTATGTCAATTTTGCCAAAACACTCTAAAGCTTTATTCACAACAGTAGTGGACATATTTTCATCAGTTAAATCTCCTGGTACTAGTATACATCCGACCCCTAAACTTTCCACACAAGCCTTAGTCTCCATAGCATCTTTATCTTCATTAAGATATGATATTACAATATTAGCACCTTCTTTGGCAAATGCATAAGCTACTGCCCTTCCAATACCACTATCTCCTCCAGTTATAATTGCCACTTTATTTTTTAATTTCCCACTTCCCATATATTCTGGATTATTGGATATTGGTCTTGGCATCATAATATGCTCAATTCCAGGCTGACAATTTTGTTCTTGAGGTGGAAATTGTATTTTCACAGTCTTACATTTTTCTTTAGTTCCAATACTTTTATAAATAGGGTACATATGACACCACCTTTAAATAATATTTACATCACTATAAATATTATTATTAAAAAAACTAATATATACTTTAACATTTCTTAATTTAAAAATACTCTATGTCTACTATTTTTCCCAATTTAATAAGTACATCTTTTAAATGATTTAATATATCTACTTTATTACTTAATTTATTTGATAATTCTAATATTTGATTTGTTTGATTTACTGATTTTCCTACCATTAACTTTATATGTAGTGAATCTTCGTATAACATTTTAGCCAGCTTAGATGAACCATCTTCTTTGTATAAAACTTCATAATCTGTTGTATTTAAAATATGTTCTAAAATAGACGTAGCTTTTTGTAAAGTTATAACACCTTCTGTAACTAAATCTACACCTTCAATATATCCCACTGGTGGAATATCTTTGTCCACTATTTTCCCTGGCTTATAACTTTTTTTCAATTCTCTTGATACAATTCTTGCCGTAGTTCCACCACAAATAATTTTTTTACCTCTTGCATTTTTAAATTTATTTACTATTTCACTGTCCCTTGACTTATCCACCGGTGGTCCTGATAGTAAGACTACCTTTTTATCTCTAATTATTTTTAAAGTTGCCACTGTAGTATCATCTATTGGTTCATAATAATAAAGTTCATTAAAAAGATCCAATATATTATTTGTCATTTCCTTTGCATTCATTTCTTTTAAATAACATTTTTTTATGTAATGGCAAGTATCTTCATAAGTCCATGGTTTTATCCAGTTGCCATTTTTTCCTGCAAATTTATATCCATCACTAATAAGTATTAGATTATCATTATGCTTAAGTTGTATACTCGTTTCTCTAATTCTTTTTTTGTATATTATTCTTTCATTCCAATGAAGTTTTAAAAAATCACCACCTCTTAAAAAGATTACTGAAGGATTATCAAATTCAGCTATATATGCCATCCCTCCTTGATCAACTCTTATTAGTGTAAATGTAGAATAAGCAATATTTAATGTGGGTGATATAGGTAACGTGCGACTTATTGTTTCAACTACATCATCTAGCTTCATTTTTTCTTTTAACATTGTAACACCTATCTTTGATGTTAATGTTGCTAAAATATTTGCTTTTACTCCACTGCCTAGACCATCTGCTAAAGCCATGACAAATATGTCATCATCGCTATAAAATTCTACTTTATCACCACATAACTCTTCCTTATATTTAAACAAACTTCCATAGGCAAAATCAACAAAGTATTTCATATTATTTTCCTTCCTCATCAATAAGTTCTTTTAGCTTAGTAAGAGTAACTTTTGTTTCAGCTGTAGTTTCTCCCAATAAACTAGCTATTTCTTGAGCAACTTCCATTTGTTTATTTATAACATTTTGAGCCATATTTACAGCATCAACTTTCATAAATTGAAGTTCTTCTTTTTGTTTTTCTTCTTCAGTAATATCATTTGCTATCCATATAAATATTTGAGAACTGGCAATCCAAATTATATTTTCAACTATTATAGATTTAGGATTTTTATATTTGATCTTTTTCTGATAATATTTTCTTGATTTTCTTTTACTTTTTTAAACTTTTCTTCATCTAAAAATCTACTTACGGGATTATTTTTAATTTGTTCTTTAGTGGTTCTAAAAAATTTAAGAGCTGCTGGATTTAGTTCTTGAAAAGAAAATTTATCGTCTATTATAGCTATTAAGTTTGGTGTTATATTAAATAATACATTTGCTTTGTTTTCTGCATTTTTTCTAAGATAAGGTAAACACATAGAACTATCTGCCAAATTATTAAAAATAGCTTTTGCTTTTTCTCTACAAGAACTATAACCACAAGCTTTGCAGTTTATCTCATCACTCTTTGAAAACATACCCATTGTTTTAAGTATTTCTTTCATTTGCTTATCTGTGGGATTTTTTAAAGGCTTATATCTTGACTTAAAAGTTCTTCTTAAATCAATATTTTTTGTTATTTCATCATAAGAATTATTATCTTCAAAATAAATATCTTTTTTATATTTTTCACTGTATTTTTTTAAATTCAACTTTCTTTCATAAGAACTACTACTCATGGGATTTATACCTGTCCCTCCAATACATCCATTTATGCAAAAGTTCATTTCAAACACTGTATTAGATACTTTTTTTCTGCGAATTGCTTTTAATACTTGTATGCAATCTTCTATACCATCTATGTATGCCAGTTCTTTTTTTATAGGTCTGTCTTTAAATATTTCTTTATTTCCCCATAAAAAAGGGTATACAGACTTATAATTGCTTATTTTATCTAGAGGTGATCTTTCATAATTCTCCCAAGAAATCTTTTCTTTTTTCAACCATCTTTTTAATTCTTCAAAGGTAATTACTGCATCTATACAATTTTCATTTCTACCTTCATCTTTTTTTCCAAGACAAGATCCAATAAAGGCCACCTTTGTTTCTTTTCCATACTTTTCTTTTATCATTTTGCCATGACATAAAAATACTGAAATACTTGGAATTAAGTTTTTTATCAAGTCGGGATAATGCTTTTCTATTAAATTTACTATAGTTGGACATAAAGTAGTAATATAATTTTCATCATCATCTTTATTTAAATATTTATAATACTCTTCTAAAATAGGTTTAGCGGCTACTAAAGATTCTTCTACAGCTTTAAATCCTAAGCTTTTTAATACATTGGGTAATTTATCACTATTTTCTCCCCATATGGCAGAAAAGCTAGGTGCTATTGAAACTACTACATCATTATTTTCTTTTACAAGGGATTTTATTGTGGGAATTTCTGAAGATAATACTTTATGTTTTTTAGGACAGGCATTGAAGCACTGATCACAGACAATACATCTTTCTTGGATAATTCTAGCTTGTTCATTTTTTATTTCTATGGCATTAACAGGACATACTCTTACACAAGCATAACAATTTTTACAATTTGCCACACTAAAATAGTCAAACCACATACTTTATCCTCCTTAATATTTTTTATAAATAATTTCTATAATTTTTTATTAATCCCTTCAATATGTGTTTATTATAAAAATTTCATTTTAAACAAAATAATAGCCTAGGAATAAATTCCTAAGCTATTATTTATATTTAAAAATATCTTTATGCTACAGCATTTAAAACTTCTTTTTCTTCTTCTAAAACACCCAGTTTTTTAGCTACTATTTTAGTAGTACTTGCTTGTACTATTAAAGTTATTAATATGGTCATAAATACTACAGATGATATTATTTCATATCCTGGTACTTTCATAGAAACAATTATTCCTGATAAAGCAGCTGGTATAACTCCAGTTTCTCTAACCCATATCATAAATAATTTATCTTTAAAGCTCCAGTTTGCATTTTTATCAAAAAATGTACATATTAAAATTACAAGTGGTCTTGCTATAAACATTAAAACTAAAGCTATTAATAAAGCTGGTGCCCAATATTTAGCTAGAGCTTGTAAGTCAACTTGTGTTCCTAATAATACAAATATTGACATCCTAAACATTGTACTAACACTTTCTGCAAAGTGATGTATTGACTGAAAATCATATTCTGGTATCCAAAGCCCAAATAATTTTCTATTTCCAGATATTAAGCCAGCTATAAATACTGCCATATATCCACTACCACCAAGGTGTACTGAAATTTCATAAGCTATCCCGACTTTTAATATCGATATAATTGGTGCATATGAGTGGAATACCCCTATTTTTTTATCCGACATAAATACTGTTAATAAGTATCCTACTATAACACCTACACCAATACCTACACCTGCAGCTATTAATAATTCTTTTATACTTTCCATAGCAGAAAACTCTCCACTAGTTACTACTCCTAATAATGTAGATACTAATATTGCTGCCACAGCATCATTAAAAGCTGACTCACTTACTACTGTTTGTTTAATTTTATCCTTTATATTAACTTGTCTAAAAACTGGTATAAGTGCTGCTGGGTCAGTTGATGCAATTACTGATCCTAATAATAAAGCTGTCATTATTGGTAAGTTAAATACATTTTTAGATATTACTCCTACTACAATAGTAGATACTATAACTCCCACAGTGGCCAGCATTCCCACACTAATTTTAACTTTGTTTAATACTCTTAAATTTATTTCTTTTCCGCCTTCAAATAAAATATAGGCTGATCCAAATGTTAATATGTAATTATTTGCCACAGAAAAAGAGTTCATATCTATTATATTTAAAACTGCAGGCCCTACTAATATACCTGCTATTAAATAAAGAATTACATCGGGAATTTTTAGTATTTCACTAAGTCTTCCTAAAACTATTCCTATAACACCTATGATGGCAAATATTAAAATTAATTTGTTAGTAGCAATTGCTTCTATTGTATTTTCCATATATAATGTCTCCTTACTTCTAAAATTAACATTGTAATTATAGACCTTTGATTTAAGATAGTCAATATTTTACCACACTTTTCCATTTGGTATTTTCAGCATATTTTCCAATCATTTACATATTATGCAATATTTTTCCATATTATTCCCGCACATAAGAATAATATTTATTTTTTATAAATAATACTAATATATTTTTCTAAGGAGGAATTATATTGAATATAATTTACGATATTTATTTAATTTTAGTTTTAATAGGATATAATAAAATATTTGTTGATTCAAACGAATATGAAAAAGAAAAACAGTATATATCATATAATATAGAAAATACTAGAGACGCATATGGAATAAATATAGAAGAA
>ERZ1106952.331-NODE-331-length-25518-cov-101.438401_pt1 | contig 25518 bp, 23 predicted proteins | sample MGYA00403677_ERZ1106952 | MGnify/ENA primary metagenome ERZ1106952 (study PRJEB35170, sample SAMEA104062415) | human gut metagenome | biome: human gut; feature: human-associated habitat; material: faeces | place: Denmark | collected 2012-05-14 ...
CCGTCGAGCACGCCGTTGAGTTCGGGGATAACGAGGCCGATCGCCTTCGCAGCGCCCGTGCTGTTGGGAACGATGTTGACGGCGGCAGCCCTCGCGCGGCGGAAGTCGCCTTTGCGATGAGGTCCGTCGAGCGTCATCTGGTCGCCCGTGTAAGCGTGGATGGTGGTCATGTAGCCCTTTTTGATCTTGGCAAACTTGTTGAGCGTGTTCGCCATGGGAGCGAGGCAGTTTGTCGTGCAGGAAGCGGCGGAAATGATCGTGTCGCTCGCTTTCAGGGTCTTCTCGTTAACGCTGTAAACGATGGTGGGAAGATCGTTGCCCGCAGGAGCGGAAATGACGACTTTCTTCGCGCCGGCATCGATGTGCGCCTGGCTCTTGGCTTTGGAGCAATAGAAGCCCGTGCATTCGAGCACGACGTCTACACCGATCTCGCCCCAAGGAAGATCCTTCGCATCCTTTTCGGCATAGATCTTGATCTCTTTGCCGTCGACGATGATGGAGTTTTCCGTTGCGGAAACCTTGTCCGCGAGCGCATATTTGCCCTGTGCGGAATCATACTTCAACAGGTGCGCGAGCATTGCGGGGCTGGTAAGGTCGTTGATCGCGACGACATCGTAGCCCTTGGCGCCGAACATCTGCCTGAACGCGAGACGGCCGATGCGGCCGAAACCGTTGATTGCAACTTTTACGTTTGCCATTTGAGTTATCCTCCAAAATATAATTATCCGTATTGAATTTTGCCTGTTTTCTCCAGCGTTCTAATTATACCAAATCGGAAAAAGTTAGTCAATAGTTTGCGCGCGGTACTTTAATTTTTATATTTACTGCGCAAAATCGTCGTTTTTTTCCGCAATTTGCATAAATCCGCGCTTATTTGAGGTTTTCGGGGTTCAGCGCTTCCAGTTCTTCGATGACGAAACGGCCGTCTTTGCGGATGAGCATGTCGTCGAAATAGATCTCTCCGCCGCCCTGCCCGGGCGTCTGGATCAGCACCATGTCCCAATGCACGCTCGACTTGTTTCCGTTGTATGCATCGTCGTAGCAGCAGCCGGGCGTGAAATGAATGGAACCCGCGATCTTTTCGTCGAAAAGGATGTCGAGCATGGGCTCGTTGACGTAAGGATTCACGCCGATCGCAAATTCCCCTACGTAGCGCGCGCCCGCGTCCGTATCCAAAACGTCGTTGAGCGCCTTCGTGTTGGAAGACGTCGCCTCAACGATCTTCCCGTTTTTGAAGACCAGCCGCACGTTTTCGTGCTTGATCCCGTTTTCCAGCGTGGGAGCGTTATAGGCGATCACGCCGTTCACGCTGTCTTTGACGGGCGCCGTGTATACTTCGCCGTCGGGGATGTTCATATGGCCCGCGCATTTGATCGCGGGGATCCCCCTGATCGAAAAGGAAAGATCCGTCCCCGGCCCGACGATGCGCACTTTGTCCGTCTTTTCCATGAGCGCTTTGAGCGCGTCCATCGCCCTGTCCATCTTCGAGTAGTCGAGGGTGCACACGTCGAAATAAAAATCTTCGAACGCCTCCGTCGATTTGCCCGCGTTCTGCGCCATGGACGGATTGGGATAGCGCAAAACCACCCACTTCGTCTTTTTTACGCGCGTTTCGTGGTGCACGGGAAAGGAATACGTCCTGTCGTATACCTGCATGTTTTCGGGCGGGACGTCGGAAAGTTCGAAAGTGTTTTCACCGCCGCGGATGCCGATATAGCAGTCCATGTCCTCCATTCTGTATTTCGCGTACTTCGCCCTGAGTTCGCAGTGCGCCTTGCTCGTGCCCATCAGCAGAGCGCGCTCTACGGACAGGTCGATCACGTCGACGAAGGGAAAGCCGCCCGCCTCGAACACCTTTTCGACGATCGCGTTGACGAGCGCGGAATCGATGCCGCGCGCCTCTACGAGCACCTTTTCCCCCTTGCCGCAGCGCACCGAATAATTGACGAGCACGTCGGCAAGTTTTTCTATTCTGGGGTCTCTCATATCAACAAGCCTCCTTTGCATTTTTACCATATTTATATTATACCACCGCCGCAAAAAAAATCAACCGCGATTTACCGATATTTTCTCAAATTAAATTGCTTTTTATCCGCATATGGTGTAAAATAAGTACAAGAAAAAATTTACGGAGGATTTTTGTTTATGCCTTTGGTTACTTCTACCGAAATGTTCAAAAAAGCGTATGCGGGCGGCTACGCGATCGGCGCCTTCAACGTAAACAACATGGAGACGATCCAGGGGATCGTCGAAGCGGGCAAAGAGTGCAACTCTCCCCTCATCCTGCAGGTCTCGGCGGGCGCGAGAAAGTACGCGAACCCCGTATACCTTCGCCACCTCGTGCTTGCGGCGGAAGAGACGACGGGCCTGCCCATCGTTCTGCACCTTGACCACGGCGCGGATTTCGAATCGTGCAAATCCGCGATCGAAGACGGATTCACTTCCGTCATGATCGACGCGTCGCACCACGCTTTCAAAGAAAATATCGAGATCACGAAAAAAGTCGTAGAATTCGCGCATGACAGGGGCGTGGTCGTCGAAGCGGAACTCGGACAACTTGCCGGCATCGAGGATGCCGTGAACGTCAAGGCCGAGGACGCCTGCTTCACCCAGCCGGACGAAGTGTGCGAGTTCACCGAAAAGACGGGCTGCGATTCCCTCGCCATCGCGATCGGCACCAGCCACGGCGCTTATAAGTTCAAACCCGGCCAGAAGCCCCAACTCCGCTTCGATATCCTCGAAGAAGTGGGCAAACGCCTGCCCGGATTCCCCATCGTTCTGCACGGCGCTTCTTCCGTGCCGCAGGACAGAGTGGCGATCATCAACCAGTTCGGCGGAAAAATGCCCGACGCGATCGGCATCCCCGAAGAGATGCTCAGGAAAGCGGCCTCAATGGCGGTCTGCAAGATCAACATCGACTCTGACCTGCGCGTGGCGTGCACGGCGGCGATCCGCAAACATTTTGCCGAACACCCCGACCACTTCGACCCGAGACAGTACCTCGGCGATGCGAGAGCTGCGGTCAAGGAGATCGTAAAGCACAAGATCGTAGACGTGCTCGGCTCCGACAACAAAGCATAAGCAAACAAAAAACATGCGGCGGGACACATGCGTCCCGCCGCTTTTTTATCCTTTTTATAAACGCCGCCCCTTTATTGCTCCGCCGCGGGATTTTGCCCGCCCTTTTCAAAGCAGAATTCGCAGCAACTGTGTCCGTCCGCGAGCACGCCGCCGCAGGAAAAATCGATTTTCGGAGACAGCCCTGCAAAGGCGATCTTTTCATATTCGCAAAACACCTTGCACAATTCGTAGCAGCCGAACTTTTTGGTCACTTCGAAATAGTTGCATGCCGTGATGCGGAAAGAGATCTTTTTGCCCTTTTTGCTGAAATCCGCATAATTCCAGCCTTTTTTCGGGAATTTGGACTCCATGAACCGTTTTATGTTCCGCCTGAACGCAAGATAAGGGAAAATTTTTCTGTTCTGATTGGCCAATACTTCGGCGCACTCTTTCGCCGCCTTTTCCGTTTCCTTGCGCACGAGACCGAGCGCGGCGGATTTTTTGTAGCCGAATGCGAGCAACGTTTTATAATAGGCGATCACGGGAAACACCAGCCTGCGCATCTGCCCTTCCAAAGCGGCGCTCCCCTTATAATCGGTGGTCACGATCAGTTCGGTGCACAATTTGGACGCGCGGGCAAAGATCTTTTCCCCCTCCTCTTCCCCGAACTGCAATAAAACGTCTCTGCGCAGAAAATAAAGTTCCGTTTTTTCGTACGTCATATTCACCGACTCCTTCCGCGCTTTTTCTATATTATAAAACACCACCCGCCCTTTTGTCAATATTTATGAAAAATTTTTGAAAAATACTTGACATTTTTCGATTTTATGATATAATATAATCAATAATAATTATCAATAAGTAAGAAATATGAATAATGTTTCGAACAACAGGAATACGATCCAACGCCAACTGGTTCTGGAAGCGGTGCGCCGCATGCACGATCATCCGGACGCGGATCAGGTCTACACGCAAATCGTGAAAGATCATCCGCACGTGAGCAAGGCGACCGTTTACCGCAACCTGAACCTGCTTGCCGAACAAGGGCAGATCAAAAAAGTGAACACGAGCGAAGGGGCGGACCGCTTCGACTTCAGAACGGACGACCACTACCACATGTTCTGCCGCGGCTGCGGAAAACTTTCGGACGCGCCCGTCCGGCCCGTAGAGGGGCTGAAAGAGAGCGTCGGGGAAAATTTCTCCGTCGAAAAGGTCAACGTCGAATTTGTCGGACTGTGCGCCGACTGCAAAAATAAAAAATCATAAAAATCGGAGGTATCACTATGGCAAAAGAACTGAAAGGCACGAAAACCGAGGCAAATCTGCAGGCCGCTTTCGCGGGGGAATCGCAGGCGAGAAACAAGTACACCTATTACGCGAGCAAAGCGAAAAAGGAAGGATTCGTTCAGATCGCCAACCTCTTCGAGGAGACCGCGAACAACGAAAAAGAGCATGCGAAGATCTGGTTCAAACTGCTGCACGGCGGCGATCTGCCCGATACGGCGACCAACCTTGCGGATGCCGCGGCGGGAGAAAATTACGAGTGGACGGATATGTACGCGACCTTCGCGAAAGAGGCGAAGGAAGAGGGATTCGACCACATCGCTTTCCTCTTTGAAAAGGTGGGAGAGATAGAAAAAGAACATGAAAAACGCTACCTTGCGCTTTTGGACAACGTGAAAAACGAACTCGTTTTCTCGCGCGACGAAGATTGCATCTGGCAGTGTTCCAACTGCGGGCACATCGTGATCGGCAAAAAGGCGCCCGAGGTCTGCCCCGTCTGCTCGCACCCCAAGGCATATTTCCAACTGAGAGCGGAAAATTATTGAGATGAACCCCAAAGCATTTCATTCCATGTCTTACGGCGTCTATATCGTCTCTACGTGGGACAGCGGGCGCCCCACCGGCTGCACGGCAAACTGTGCGGCACAGATCACCGCTTCTCCCGCCACGGTGATGGTGAGCATCAATAAAGAAAATTATACCAACAAATGCATTGCGGACTGCGGGCATTTCGCGATTTCCGTTCTTGCGGAAAACAGCGATCCCTCGATCATCGGCACGTTCGGCTTCCGTTCGGGAAAGGATTTCGATAAATTTTCTTCCGTTCCCTATGCCGTAAAAGACGCGCTGCCCGTGGTTACGGACAGTTGCGCGTATATCGCGTGCAGGGTGATCGACACCATGGACTCCCCTACGCATACCGTGTTTTTGGGCGAAGTGATCGGCGCGGAAGTGCTCAGCGACAACCCGCCCATGACCTACGCTTATTATCACGGCGTGATCAAGGGAAAAACGGCGAAAAACGCGCCCACCTATCTTGCGGAAAAGGAAACGGAGGGCAAATTCGTCTGCCCCGCGTGCGGGTACGAATACGGCGGAAACGTGCCCTTCGGGCAACTGCCCGACGACTGGGTGTGCCCTATCTGCGGCATGCCGAAATCCGCTTTCGAAAAGCGCTGAACGGAATTTGGGCGATCCTGACCGAACATCCGGTCAAAGACAGTATAGCAATCGTGTAAAAGCGCCCCGCTTTTCCCTTTTGAAAGGCAAAAGCGGGGCGCCGTTTTTTATTTTCTTTTCTCCGCCGCCTGCGCCGCAGCCTTGTCCGGAATCAGAATTTTTCGCACGCGCCGCGCACAGAAAGCGAAAAAGGTTTATAAGCCTGCGAAATGTGCCATACTGATTGCGGCGGAGGTCGGCTTATGGAGAAAAAACTGAGAAAGGCGTTCGTTCTGCGCTGTCTGACGATCGCGCTGGGGTGCCTCAGCCTGGGAGCGGGGATCGCGCTCTTTCTCGACCCCAACCGCATCGCTCCGGGCGGCGTTTCCGGCATCGCGATCATTCTTTCCCGCTTTGTGCCGCTGGATACCGGGCTGATCATGCTGATCCTGAACATTCCCCTGCTCGCGGCGGGCGCGGCCGCGTTCGGAAAACGGTTCCTTTTTTCCACCGTGTACGCGACGATTTTATTGTCTCTGTTTACCGATCTGCTCTCCTTTATCTTGAAAAAATCCGGCGTTATCGCAATAACGGACGATCTTTTTCTCGCGGCGATCTTCGGAGGGATCCTCGCCGCGGTCGGGCTCGGGCTCGTATTCCGCTGTGGCTCTACGACGGGAGGCATGGATATCGCCGTCAAACTGATCCGAAAAAAATTCCGCCATCTGGGGACCGGCATTATCTTTTTTGCGACAGATTTCGCCATTGCAGGCATCTCTGCGGCCGTCTTCAAAGACATTGAGATCGGGCTGTACGCCTGCGTCGGCATACTGGTATACAGCCTTTTGCTGGATACCGTCATCTGCGGAGGATACGGCGCGAAATTCGTGTATATCGTCAGCGCCAGCCCGCAGCGCATCAAACAACGCATCTTATCCGAACTCGGCATCGGCGCGACCGATCTGGAAGGCGCGGGCGGCTTTACGGGCGAAAAGAAAAAAATCGTGCTGGCGGCCGTAAAAAAGCACCTCTATCCCAAGTTGCGCGACATCGTGCGCGAAGAGGATGCTTCCGCCTTTATGATCGTAAGTTCGGCGCAGGAGGTCTACGGGCTCGGATTCCGCAGCCATCACGAAGAGCCGTGAACGCGCGCCTCTTCTTACGCCGCCCAACGGCTGACCGGTACGACGGCTGCGCGCATACGTCTTTCAAAGCAAAAGGCAAACGGACAAACACCGGCAGAGCAAAAATGCCCTGCCGGTGTTTCATGGATAAGGATATTTATTCCGTTCTGAGCGCTATGACCGGATCTTTCTTTGCGGCGGCGCTTGCGGGAATGAGGCCGGAAATCAGCGTGAGCACGACGGAAATACACAGCATGATCAGCGCATGATACCATTTTAGGGCGGCAAGGCCCGCGATGCCCGTCAGAGGCGTCAGGATCAGGTTGATGATGATCTGCAAAAGATACGCCACAACGATACCGATCAGCCCCGCGATAAACCCGACGATGAACGTTTCGGCATTGAATACCCGTTTGATGTCCTTTTTCCGCGCACCGATCGCACGCAAAACGCCGATCTCCTTTGTTCGCTCTACGACCGAGACGTAAGTTATGACGCCGATCATGACCGTGGAAACGACCAACGAAATGCCCGTAAAGGCGATCAGGACATAGGTGATCGCATCGAGCATGGTCTGCATGATGCTCATCAGCATGCCCACCGTATCCGTATATTTGACTTGCGAATCCTCTTCGTGCGTGTCGTTCCATGCGTCGAGATATGCCAGCACGTCGTCTTTGGTATTGAAATCTTTCGGATAAATATGAATTTCGTTGGGCGTATCGTTTCCGCCGAGCGCGCGGACGACCGTCTCTTTATCGTTTGTAAAATTATAGCCTGCGGCAGAAGAAGTAAAATACGTCTCGTTCAGGTGCTCTGCGGGAGAGGGATAAATCGTGACCGTCGTGCCCTCGTATTCGATTTCGTATCCCTCCATGTTCTGCAGGTATTGCACGATGGCGGACTGCATATTCTGCGCGATATATTCGGAAACGAGTTTTTCCGTAAGGTTGAGGCCGCTGGAAAGACAGCCGTAAGACAGCCCGTCTTTCAGGCGCAGGATGCCGACAATCTCGATCTCTCTGCCCCCTTCGGCAAACCCGCCCTCCATGGTACCGTTGTACACGAACGGGTATTTCAGGGCTGTCGACGGATCGGTATTCTGCGAATAGACCTCGTCGTTTCCGTACAGTTTGAATGTTTTTCCGACGATTTCGGAAAAATCTATCGTCATATAATTCTGTTCGCCCTCTTCGTTTTCGCCGAGATTGAACAGGCTTAAAAACTCGTCTTCGTCGAGATAGCCGAGTTGCGCGAGCGTGAGGTCGAGCACGTCGTTATTGCCGCCGATGACGATGACCGCCTGTTCGGAAGCAACCGTACCGTCCGCCGTTTCCGAAGACGAAGGATAATCGCCGTAAACGACGTCGTACTGATCTGTGACAAATTTCATATACGAGCCGTCGTCCAAATTCGTCTGGGCGGTACCGGGCATTACGCTGACGACATCTCCGAGATATTCCACGAAAGGAACAAGATTGCCGTACGTGGGCGCTTTTTCCGTGAGTACGCGGACAAAGTATTCCTTGATCGCCGAAAGGGATCGGTATTCCGTTTTGACGTTCCCTTCCGCCTGCTGCCCCGTCTGCACGTCGGTGAAGAGATTGTCGGAAAGGGAAACGCCGTAAGAAAAACGGATCGCATTGACGAGTTCGGGATCTATATTCTGAACATATTCGACGTAACTGACGCCGTTTTCGTCCTCTTTATTGATGTTGTTCGTCACCGTCATGCCCTGCGCAAGTTGGGTCACGAAGGAATTGATATAGACCTTATCGTGCAATTTGGACAAATCGGGCATATCGTCGGCGGACGTCATGCCGGAAAGCACGCCCGAAAAATCGAGCGAGGTTTCGCTGACCTGAATGGGATAATAAGAGAGCATATCCTCTTCCGTCTTGTTGATGTATGCGGAAAAGCCGCTCGACAGGGCAAGCACCAGACAGACGCTGATGATGCCGATGCTGCCCGCAATCGACGTGATGATCGTGCGCGCCTTTTTTGTGAGGAGGTTCCGACCGCTCAGATTGAATGCCGTCCAGAAAGACATGCTGGTCTTTTTGCGCTTTTTTCTGCCCCGTTTTTCCGTTTCGGGCGCATCGCCGGAAGGCTCTTCCTCCCCGGCGGCCACGTCCCGCGCAGGTCCCGCTTCTTCCGGTTCATCCGGTCCGTCCTGCCCGCTGAAAGGATTGGTATCGTCCACTACCTCGCCGTCAAGCAGGCGCACGATGCGGGTGGAATATTGCCTGGCGAGTTCCGGATTGTGCGTGACCATGATGACCAGGCGTTCGCCCGCGATCTCTTTGATGAGTTCCATGATCTGGATACTCGTTTCCGTATCGAGCGCGCCGGTGGGTTCGTCGGCCAGTAAAATTTCAGGATCGTTGACCAGCGCGCGGGCGATCGCGACGCGCTGCATCTGTCCGCCGGAAAGTTGGTTGGGCTTTTTGTTGAGGTGATCTTTCAGCCCCACCCGCTCGAGGGCACGGGTCGCGCGCTCTTTGCGTTCCTGCGAGGAGATCCCCGCCAGCGTGAGCGCAAGTTCCACGTTTCCGAGCACCGTTTGGTGCGGGATCAGATTGTAAGACTGAAAGACAAACCCGATGCTGTGATTGCGGTAAGCGTCCCAGTCGCCGTCTTTATAATTTTTCGTGGAAACGCCCTTGATGATCAGATCTCCGCTCGTATAGTGGTCGAGACCGCCGATGATGTTGAGGAGCGTGGTCTTGCCGCAGCCTGACGGACCGAGAACGGATACGAATTCGTTTTTGCGGAAACTCAGACTTACGCCCTTGAGCGCATGGACCGTTGACTCCGCGACCTGATAGTCCTTTTTGATGGTATCGAGTTTCAGGATAGCCTTTGCCATAAACTTATGTACTCCTTGCATCCAGTAAAACCGGTAAAATGATTCTAACGATTGTTCTGTGCTTCGCGGAAATTCCGTATCGCCTGATCAAACGAATCTACGAATTCTTTCGATACGGTGATAAAATCGGAAACTTTATCTTCTCCCATATTTTTGATCACTTCGCCGAGGATCTCCTCTACCTGCAATTTGATCTGCTCGTACACGCCGCGGCTGTTTTCGCTCAATTCGATATAGGCGATCTTTTTATCCACTTTATCGGGAACACGGCGGACGACGTTTCTTTCTTCCAGTTTGTTCACCGTCTGAGAGACCGCCGAACGGGTGATCCCCAACTTTTTGGCAATCCTGCTGGAAATGATCCCCGTGCCCTCTTCCTGCGCGCGGATGATCTCGCGTATCATCTGCATTTCCGTATTGTTGAACGGAAATACGTGATTGAAAATTTTGATGTCGTCCAATCTTCTGACTATGTCGTAGATATCCTTCATCAAATCGTTCACATCCATTGCAACCCACCTCCGTAAAAAATCAACTTTTTATGTTAAGCCCTGAATTGTTAATTATTATAGTGGTTTGCTTAACAAAAGTCAAATAAAATAAGGGCTGTTTTATCTTTTCACAAAAATATCAACATTTTTCCATCGTCAGACAAAAACCCCTCGGCAGATCTTGCCGAGGGGTTTTTTTATGCGCTTTCAAACTGCGAATTGTAGAGATCTGCGTAGAAGCCTTTCTTTGCCAGCAATTCTTCGTGCGTGCCCTTTTCCACGATATCCCCTTCGCGCATTACAAGGATCAGGTCTGCATTTTTGATCGTGGAGAGCCTGTGCGCGATGATAAAGGAGGTTCTGCCGACCGTGAGCGCATCCATCGCCTTCTGGATCAGAATTTCCGTGCGGGTATCGACGGAACTCGTCGCTTCGTCCAAAATGAGCATGGGCGCGTTCTCGATCATCGCGCGGGCGATGGTGACAAGTTGTTTCTGCCCGGCGGACAGGTTCGCTTTGTCGTCCAGAACGGTGTCGTACCCCTTGGGAAGCGTCTGCACAAAGTGATGCAGCCCCACCGCTTTGCAGGCGCGGACGACATCCTCGTCGGTGACGTTTTCTTTGCTGTAGACCACGTTTTCGCGGATGGTGCCGTCAAACAGCCATGTATCCTGCAGGACCATGCAGAACAGGTCGTGCACGTTCTCGCGCGTCAGTTCGTTCGTCGGGATCCCGTCTATGCGGATACAGCCGCTGTTCAGTTCGTAAAAACGCATCAGCAGATTGACCATCGTGGTCTTGCCCGCACCCGTGGGGCCGACGATCGCGATCTTCTGCCCCGCTTTTGCCGATGCCGAAAAATCTTTGATGATGATGCGGTCGGGATCGTAACCGAAACGGACGTGATCGAATTCCACGTCTCCCCTGACTTTGTCCGCGGGGAGATATTTCGTTACGCCGCTTTCGTCGGAAAGTTCCTTTTCGTCCAAAAATTCGAAAACGCGCTCGCTTGCCGCCGCGGCCGACTGCATGCTCGTGAACGCCTGGGCAAGTTGGGAAAGCGGAGAGGTAAACAGGCGTACATACAGCGTAAACGCGACCACGACGCCGAAATCGATCTTGCCGTCCGCGACGAGCACGGCGCCCACCACGCACACGGCGACGTAGCCGAGATTGCCGATAAAGGTCATCAACGGCATCATGAGCCCGGACAGAAACTGCGATTTCCAGGCGCTGGAATAAAGTTTGTAGTTGATGTCGTCGAACGTCTTTTTGACTTTGCGCTCGGCATTATAGGCCTTGACTACGTTGTGCCCCGCGTAGGACTCCTCGATATGCCCGTTGATATCGCCCAAAAACCGCTGCTGGCGCGCGAAATATTTCTGCGATTTGCCCATGATGAGGAACATGAACACGAACCCGATCAGGCTTGCGCCGATCGCGGTGAACGCCATGATCCAGTTGGTGTAAAACATCATGACGATGCTGCCGACGAGCATGACGACGGAGGTCACGAGCGTGACGACGGACTGGTTGAGCGTCTGGCCGATGGTGTCTACGTCGTTGGTGACGCGGGAAAGGACGTCGCCGATGCTGTTCGAATCGAAATATTTGAGCGGGAGCAGATTGATCTTTTTGGAAATGGCGGTGCGAAGGCTGCGCGAATTCTTCTGCGTGACCGTCGCCATGATGATACCCTGTACGTAAGAACAGATCAGCCCCGCGCCGTAGATGACAACGAGAAAAATGCACAGATGAAATACCCGCGACATATCGATATCATAAACGCCGGGAATATTGTCTTGCACAAAAGATCTTTGGATCGCATTCGTCAGATCGCTCAAAATGTTCGGGCCCAAAAGGTTGAGCACCGTGCCGGCGATTGCAAAGACGAGCGCGACGATGATCGGAACGAGAAACGGTTTGACAAAGCCGATCAGTTTTGCCATTGCGGCCTTGAAATTTTTCGGTTTTTCCGCTACGCGGGGACCCGGCCCGTGCGGGCCGCCCGGGCCCCTTCTCGGTGCGTTGCTGCTCATGATTCCAGTTCCTCCTTCGAAAGTTGGGAATAGGCGATCTCGCGGTAAACTTCGCAGTTTTTCATCAGTTCGTCGTGCGTGCCTTTGCCGACCACCTGCCCCTCGTCGAGCACGATGATGAGATCGGCGTCGCGGATGGTGCCGATGCGCTGGGCGACGATGAGCGAGGTCGTATCTCCCGTCTCTTCTTTCAGTGCGCGGCGCAGAAGTTTATCCGTCTTATAGTCGAGTGCGGAAAAACTGTCGTCGAATATATAGATCTCCGGCCGGCGGCAGACCGCGCGGGCGATGGCAAGGCGCTGTTTCTGCCCGCCCGAAACATTCGTGCCGCCCTGCGCGATGTGCGCATCGTACGTATCGTCCATCTTTTCCACAAATTCCTGCCCCTGCGCGACGCGCACCGCTTCTTTGACCTGCTCCGCGGTGTATTCCATGCCGTCCTTTTCTCCGTAGGCGACGTTGCCGGAAACGGTGCCCGAAAACATGACCGCCCTCTGCGGGACATAGCCGATTTTATCGTGCAGGGCGCGCAGGGTATATTCTTTCACGTTTACGCCGTCTACGAGCACCTCCCCTTCCGTCGCGTCGTAAAAGCGCGGCACAAGGTTGATCGCCGTGGACTTGCCGCTCCCCGTCGAACCGATAAAGGCGACCGTCTGCCCTTTTTCCGCCTTGAAACTCACGTCATGCAGGACATATTCGCTCGCGTCGGGATAGCGGAAGGAAACATTTTTGAATTCTACCGTGCCGACGGGAGAGCCCTCGGGCGAAGCGGAAAGCGGCCCGTCCGTGATTTTCGACCGGGTATCGAGCACTTCCGCGATACGCCGCACGGAGACGAGGGCGCGCGGAAGGATAATAAAGATCATGGTCAGCATCATGAACGCCGCGATGACCTGCATCGCATAGCCGGAAAACGCGACCATCTGCGAAAAGGTGGCGGAACGCTCCGCTGCCGTGGGAAGCGCATCGATCAGATATGCGCCGATCCAGTAGATGGCAAGGGACAGCCCGCTCATGAGCAACGTCATGACGGGAGACATGATCGCCATCGCGCGGGAGGTGAACAACTGCGTTTTCGTAAGATCGTCGTTGGCTTTGTCGAACTTCTTTTCCTGATATCCTTCCGCATTGTAAGCGCGCACGACGCGCACGCCCGTCAGATTTTCCCGCGTGACTTCGTTCAGATTGTCCGTCATTTTCTGGATCCTTTTGAATTTCGGGAATACGGCGAGCAGGATAAAGAGCAGCATGACGACGAGCACGATGACGGCCGCCGCCGTGGCGACCGACCACTGCCAGTTCTGCGTGGAGATCTTGACGATCGCCCAGACGGCGAGAATGGGCGCCTTGATCATTACCTGCAATCCCATGGCGATGACCATCTGCACCTGCGTGATATCGTTCGTGGTGCGCGTGATCAGCGACGCCGTGGAAAATTTATTGATCTCTTCCATGGAAAAACTTTCCACCTTATCGAAGACCATGCTCCTGAGGCGGTAAGAGACGGCCGCGGCGATCCGTGCGGCCAAAAAGCCGACGGCGACAGAGCTGACCGCACTGCCCAAAGCACACGCCAGCATCAGCCCGCCGTTTTTCCAGATCTCGGACATGCCGGATGCGGCGCCGCTTGTGGCGAGCTCCGTGATCTTGCTCATGTAGTCGGGCATTTTCAGATCCAGCCATACCTGCAGGACGATGAACCCGACGCCGATCACGACATAGATCCATTCTTTCAGTTTTAATGTTTTCAATACTCTTCGCATCGAGTACCTCCCTTCTCGGTCAGATCTTTTGCAAAACCGCCGCCGCCCTTAAATTTTGTATTGCTCCGCTTTTTGGCCCGCCGCGCAGCGCATTCCGTTCAATGTATGTCTGACGGCAAAAAATTGTGCGCCTCGATGCGCACTTTTCGGAACCGCCTTTCCCCTCCCGCGCGGCAAAACCGCCCCGAAAGGGTCTGACTGTGTGAAATTATAACACGACATCCGACGGCTGTCAAATATTTCATATATGTTTACTATAAATAAATGTGAAAATATGGCGAAAACCGTTGACTTTTTATCGGAGAAGATTATAATATTATTTTGGTAAGAGAGGCGGATTTTTATGAAAGAAGATAAAATTGTACAACTCACCCATCTTTTGTTCCGTTTTGCGCCCGAGTTCAGGCGCGATTACTCCATGCCCGTAAAATTTGCCGCCGAAAAGCGGATGCCGCATCACATGCTGTTCTGCCTGATGATCTTAAAGCGGCACGGGGAAGAGAGCATGAGTTCGCTTGCGGATAAATTGGGCGTGTCAAACCAGCAGATGACGCGGATCGTAAACGCGATGGTGGCGGACGGCTATGCCGTCCGCCGATACGACGATCAGAATCGTCGTCAGATCTTCGTAAGCATAACGCAGAAAGGAGCGGATACCGTGCTGCGTTACTTCCGGCTCGGGCAGGAACATATCAGAAAACACCTGTCGCAACTGTCCGAAGAGGATGTGGACGCGTTTATATTTCATCTTGAAGGGATAAAAAAGATCCTGGAAAAAATAAAAGAATGACGAAACGGGAGCGGACGGCGAACATTGATCGCCTCCGCTCCCTTCTTTTGATCCGGCGCAGGCCGATCAGAATTCGAATTTCGTATCGCGGGAAAAAAGTTTCATGATGATATCCATGCAGAGGTTTTTCCCCTCGGCATTGCTCGGCGGACAAGCCGTAAAACAGATATCGTAAACGGCGTTGGTGATGGGAAGATCCACCCCGTATTTTTCGCCCAGTTTTTTCATGGCCGCGGCCGTCATGACCCCTTCGGCAAGTTTTTCGAACTTCTGCCCCCGAACAAGCATTTCGCCGTACATGCGGTTGTGCGAATGGCGGGAAAAGAGAGTCGTTTCGTAATCGCCGAGGTGTGCCAGCCCGTATGCGGAAAACTCGCTGCCGCCCAGCGCCGCGATCAGGCGCGCCACCTCGCGCGCGCCGCGGGACATCAGGGGCCCTTTCAGCGTGGACACGCCGCCGCCGTCGAGCACGCCCGCGGCGATGCCCATCACGTTCTTCGCCGCCGCGCCGATCTCTGTACCGATCACGTCGTTGCCGTAATAAAAACGGATGAGATCGCTCTTGAAATCGTCCGCAAGGGACTTTTTCAGCCCCTCGTCATAGCCGTCCACCACCATACAGTTGGGAATGCCGGCCGTAAAATCCTGAATGTGCCCGGGGCCCACCCATACGGCGATCTTATTCCGGTCGATCCCCGCGTCGATGAGGATCTGCGAGAGCCGCTCCCCCGTTTCCACTTCGATGCCCTTCATGCAGAGCACGAAGATTTTGCCGGATACGTCCGCTGCCGCCTTGATGCGCTCGATAAAACCGCGCAGCCCCTGCGAACTGATGGAAATGATGATGATCTCGGCGCGACTGACCGCAGCCGAAAGATCCGCCGTGAGCGTGATGCTCCGGTCCAGCGTTACGTATTCGTTTTTTCCCGTCTCTTTAAGAACGCGATAGGAATAATCGTCTTCCGGCCCCCACGACCAGACTTCCTTGCCCTTTTTCGTGGCCAGATACCAGGCGATGAACGAACCCCATCTGCCGCAGCCCAAAACGGATATTTTTTTCAATGTATGACCTCCGATCCTGCGCGGGCGGACAAAATACGCACGCGCGGCAATAAAAATTATGGAACCGGCGCCGGAATGCGCGCCCGTTTTTTATACCTCTTTCCGCTCGATAAAGGCGCGGGAAAGCGTCACGTCGTCCGTGTACTCGATCTCCGAGCCGATGGGGATGCCGTGCGCGAGGCGGGTGACTCTGATCCCCAGAGGCTTGATGAGTTTTGCGATGTAAAGCGCGGTCGCGTCTCCCTCCACGTCGGGATTGGTGGCGAGGATAACTTCCTGCACTTCTCCCCCGGAAAGGCGCGCGAGCAGTTCGCGGATGCGGATATCGTTCGGCCCTATCCCCTCCATGGGATTGATGACCCCGTGCAGAACGTGGTAGACCCCTTTGAACTCGTGCAGTTTTTCCAGCGCGATGACGTCTTTGGGCTCCTTGACCACGCAGATGACCCTTTTGTCGCGCTCTTTGCAGATGTCGCACACCTCGTCTTCGGTGAAATTGCCGCAGATCTTGCAGTATTTGACCTTCTTTTTGACGTTGAGGATAGCCGCCGCAAACTCCTGCGCCTCGCTCTCCGTCATATTGATGACGCGGTAGGCGTACCGCTGCGCGCTCTTTTTTCCCACGCCGGGAAGTTTTGAAAATTCGTTGATGAGCCTGCCGATCGGCTCGATATATACCTGCATGGTTTACAGTAAGCCCCCCATGCCGCCCATTCCGCCGCCGAAAGGACCCATCTTTTCTTTATAGACCTCGTCCGCCTTCTTGTATCCGTCAAGGATCGCCGCCATGATGAGATCTTCGAGCATCTCCACGTCTTCCGGATCGACCACTTTGGGTTCGATCTCGATGCCGTCGATGATCTTTTTCGCATTCATGTAGACGACGACCGCCTCGCCGCCGCTCGTGCCGACGATTTCCCAGTCGTCGAGAAGTTTCTCCGTTTCGGCGAGTTGTTCCTGCATCTTCTGCGCCTGTTTCATCAGATTCTGCATGTTGCCGCCGCCCATGCCGCCTTTGAATCCTGCCATATGTCACACTCCTTTGATCGCTTTCTGTTTTGTTTGTATTTTACGAAAAATCGCTACCTGATCTCTATATCCGCGCCCTGAAAGTTCTTTTTCAGTTCCGCGATCGCCTCGTCCGCGGGATCCTTCTTTTTGCCCTTGAGGCGGATCTCGAAATCGGAGATACCGATCTTTGCGAGCGCCTCCCGTATGCTCTTATAATGCTCTTCCCGCATGAGAGAGCGGTAAATGACGTCGCTGACCGTGATCAGGACGAATTTGTCATCCTCGAAAACAGACTCCAGGTCCTGGCACATGGTGAACAGGACGCCGTTTTTCACGTTAGTGCGCAGGGATCGGAGAAAATATGCGAACGCATTTTTGCGCTTCCCCTCTTCGAGCGCGTTCACCTTTTCCGCAGACGGGCGGCGCGAGGCGAACAGATCGGCCGGCGGCTCGTCGAACGGAGGTTCTTCGGGAGGCACTTCTTCCATGACCGGACGCGGTGCTTCCGCGGCAAAGGAAACTGCCTCCGGCGCGGAAGACGGCGACGCCTTCTGCAACACGGGAGACGCGGACCAATCCGCACCCCCCTGCGCAGGGTTTGCGGGCGAAGGGCTGACGATATTGACCGTTCCCTCTTTCAGTTTTCTTTCCAGCGCGTCGATACGGCGGGAAAGGGTCACCACGTCGAAATCCGTTTCGGGCAGACACGCCTTAACGACTGCCGTTTCGAGAAGGATGCGCGGCGAGACGGAATAGCGCATGTCCGTTTCGAGGGAGGCAAAAATTTCCGCGCAGCGCAGAATTTTTCTGCCGTCCGCCCCCTCTGCGATCCGCACGATCTCCGAAAACATTTCTTCGGGCAAATTCAAGATCCCGTTGGCGTTTTTGCATACCTTTGCGACCGAACACTGATTGGTAAATTCGAGCAGGTCTTTGACAAGCACGCCCACGCCCTTGCCGGAAGACACGATCTTTTCCGTTTCGGTCAGAGCGGAAGATGCGTCTTCTTTGAAAATGCATTCGCCGAGGCGCGCGATCTCGTAAAAATCTGCGCTGCCGAGCACGTCGATCACATCCTGATACGTGAGTTTTCCCTCTCCGCTGGACAGACATACGTCCGCGATGGACAGGCTGTCGCGCACGCTGCCCGCGCCCGCGCGCGCAATGGCGGAAACCGCTTCATCCTCGAATTCTTTGCCGACTTTGCGAAAAACCGCTTTGATATGTTCTTCCAGATCTTTCTGCGGAATCAGTTTGAAATCGAAACGCATGCAGCGAGAAAGGATGGTCGCGGGAAGTTTGTGCGGCTCGGTGGTCGCAAGGATGAAAACCGCGTGACGGGGCGGCTCTTCCAGCGTTTTGAGAAGGGCGTTGAACGCGGAATCGGAGAGCATGTGCACTTCGTCTACGATATACACTTTATACTTCGCCGAGACGGGCGGATACTGCACCTTTTCGCGGAGATCGCGCATTTCGTTGACGCCGTTGTTGGACGCGGCGTCTATTTCCGTGATGTCGAGATTGGACGGGTCGGAAAGCGCTTTGCACGTTTCGCATTCTCCGCACGGCGATCCGCCGACGGGGTGCTCGCAGTTGATCGCCCTGGCAAAGATCTTTGCCGTGCTCGTCTTGCCCGTGCCGCGCGGGCCGCAGAAGAGATATGCGTGCCCGACTCTGCCCGTTTCGATCTGATTTTTCAGTATTTTGACGATATGTTCCTGCCGCACCAGCCCGTCGAGCGTGGTCGGGCGGAACATACGGTAAAGCGCAAGATAACTCATTCGTTCACCACTCCGTTTTTCATTTTCGGCGCATCGCGGATTTTTCGACGATCAGCGAGCGCGCCTTCTTTTTTGCGCGCTGTACGGCGTTGTCCGCGCTCTTGACGGTCACGCCGCGCTTTGCGGCGATCTCCGCAATGCTCAGCCCCTCCATGTACGAAAGGAGCGCCCCGTATTCGTTTTCCGTAAGCGCGCCGCGAAGCGCCTCCATCAGTTCTTCCCCGTCCTCGTGCATGATCAGAAAATCTTCGGGATTGTCGAATGCGGGGCCCCGCTCCGCTTCCCCTTCCGCAAGGGACACCGATTCGTTCAGCGGGGAATGCTTTTTTCTGTTCGCCTGCCTGACGGCGCTCATCATGCGGCGGCGGATGCACAGGTAGGCGAAGTTTTTGAAACTGACGCCCCCTTCCTTAAAATCGGTGATCGCAAGATACAGGCCGATCATGCCCTCCTGTATGAGATCCTCCGTTTCGCCCCCTTCCAGGAAAAAACTGCGCGCCTCGGCGCGGACCGCGTACCTGTATTTTTCGAGAAGGGCGCGCGTGGCGGAGGCGTCCCCCTTCTGCGCCGCAAGGGCGAGGTTTTCGTCGTTCATCGCCGCTGCCTCACCGCCTCGTACACGGCGGCGCCCAGCGCCACCGACGCATTGAGGGAATTGACCTGCCCGTACAGGGGAAGCGAAAGGATCTTATCGCACTTTTTCCGCGTAAGCGCGCCGACGCCGCTGTCCTCTCCGCCGATGACGAGGGCGACATCGCCCGTCAGATCGCAGGAATACAGATCTTCTCCGTCCGCCTCCAGACCGTAGACCCAAAAGCCGCTCTTTTTCAGTTCGTCCACGGCATAATTTACGCCGGGAACGCGCGCGACGGGGATATGGTTCGCGGCGCCTTCGGATATGCGCACCACCGCGCCCGTGACCTGCGCGCTCTTGTTTTTGGGAATGACGACACCGTCCGCGCCCGCGCACTCCGCAACGCGGATGATGCTGCCGAGATTGTGCACGTCCTCCACCCCGTCGCATACGATGACGAGGCGGGGTTTCCCTTTCGGGGCGGTCAGGTCGGAAAAATCGGCGTATTCGTAATCGGACACGACGGCGATCACGCCCTGATGGCGGCCCGTCTCGCTCTCTTTGTCCAATACTTTTGCGTCCAAAAACTGCACGCGCACGTTCTTTTCCCGCGCGGCGGCGAAAATTCTGCCGAGCGTCTGCTCCGCGCCCTTTTTCATCAATATTTTATCGATCGTCTTGTCCGTTCTGAGCAGTTCCAGAACGGCGTTTCTGCCTTCAATCTTCATCTTCTTCCCCCGCGGCGACCAATTCGCGCAGACGCTCGTGCGCACCCGTAAGATACAGGTAGCCGAGCACCGCCTCGAACCCCGTGGATATGTTGTACTCCGCAACGTCCGCATTTTTGCTCTTCGTCGGCTTTTTCGCGTTTCTGGCGCGGCGGAAAATTTCCTTCTCCTCTTCGGTGAGAAGGCCGCAGATCTTTGCGTACTGTTTTGCCTGCCCCTTTGCGCTGACGAGTTGCGCCGCCCGCTTTTGCAGGGCGCCCGTCTTGCTGTCGGACGAAAGCGCGAGTTCGCGCCGCACGAGCAGAGACTGCACCGCGTCTCCCACGAACGCGAGGACGACAGGATTCATGTTTGCCGCGCGTTCGCGGCTGATGTTTGCGTGCTGATCGGTCATATACGGCAATTATAACACATTCCCCGCAAAAATACAAGATTTATGCGGGGAATTTAACGTATAAAATCAGAGCGCGGCCCGGGAGGCCAGCCAGGCGAGCGTACCGCGGAATATGGCGTCGGCAAGGCGGTCGCGGTATTCTTCGGTGAGGAGCAGAGATTCGTCCTGCGCATTGGACAGAAAGCCGCACTCGACGATGACGGAGGGATAATCTGTGCAGTTGAGCATATAATAATCGCCTGTGAGCGCGGAGTGTTCCGCTTCGTTGAGGGCGTTGAGTTCTTTCTGGATCCCCTCCGCGAGGGATTTTCCTTCGCTCTTTCCCGCGGCGTAAAACACCTGCCCGCCGCGGCGGGAGGGCTGCGCGAGAAAGTTGTTCTGGTGTATCGAGATCATCGCCGCCGGCCGCGCCTGCTCGATGATCTCTTTGCGGCGGCGCATGTCTCGCTGTTTGAAACCTTGGGTGGGGAGCCCGTAAAGGCCGCCCTCGTCTTCCCGCGTGAGAACGACGTTGAAGCCGGCGTTTTCGAAATTCTGCCGCAACTGTCTGGCTATCAGCAGATTGATGTGGCTTTCCTTTACCTTCGTGTTCACGCCGAGCACGCCGGGATCTATGCCGCCGTGGCCCGCGTCGACGACGATCGTATAATAACCGGGCGAACTTTTGCTTGCGGCAAGCGCCGAAAAACAGCAGGAAAAGAGCAATATGACGGCCGCCGTGACCGCTGCGGCGATGAGAAGCCGCTTTCTGATCGAAAACATAGAACCTCCATGTCCGCGCCGCGCGCAGGACCGTGTGGTTTATTTTATTCGGCCGGAAACGAAAAAATCACCCCGACAAAAAATCGGAGCGATTTTATTGCGCCCGTTCGGACACTGCATGTTATTTTTACTAATATATCTCTTGAAGTGTTCCAACTGTTTTCTTACCTGCAGTGCGGTTTTCCATGCTTCCGCCCCCGATTATGCGGTATGATTCGCGCCCTTTTCATGTATCGTTCTCCCCCTTACGTTTGCAATTTTTCAATACACAGATCTCTGACGATTTCCGTGATCCCGCTATATATTTCGGTTAAAATCAGCCGATCATAAGGAAAATCCTCACAGTAATACATTTCATCGTCCAACGCGACAAAAGAATCTATCTCGGGATGTTTTTTCAGATAGAATAAAATTTCTTTCCCCCGCTCGCCCAAAAGCGGAGTTTTCCCGATAAAATGTTCTTTTACAATCCCAAAAGGTTTAAACTGATCCAGCACATATTGAATACTTTCAGGAAACAATCGCCAAGAACTTGAAAGAACCAACTTACTTCCCGTTTGCTGCATGATTTCTTTCAAACGAAAACAACACCCCGCATCAAAAACTTCTTCATCTTCCCAATTTGTTTTATGTTTATGTAAACACACAACTCCGTCAATATCTAAAAAAATCACTTTCATTTTTATCCTCTTGCAAAAGTGTTTTCATTTAAGGACGTATATATCCTGAGTATGAATATTTACCCGTCTTTTCGATTTCTTCCAACAGATCGTCATATCGGATACGTTCGCCCCCTTGATATCCGCCGTAAAACATGCGATGCCATTTGCCGAGTTCGCTGTAATATTTATCGAAAAAACATATTTCTGCCTGTCCATTCGCCCCAACCAGACGGTTTTCGTTATGTTTAAAAACAACGCCGACGCAACGCTGATAGCAATCGTAAACCATACAATATTCTCTCCCCTCGTGTACTTTCATTTCGCGTATCCCGAATTCGTTTTGAGGAGAAATTCCTTTTCTGATAATAAAATTATTGACAGTGCCCTTCATATTCCTTTCCTCCGCTTTCTGTTTTAGATTATATCGAACTTCATACATCGTTGCCACCCCTTGGGAAGTATCCGATGCATCCATTGCCTTCTGCATTGCATTTAAAATGACCTGCAAACGGTTATTCGCACCAAAGTGCTTACTGATCTCTCCTGCACGCAAAACAAGAAATCCCAGCCCTTCCTTTTTCGCTTCTTCTTTTTTATTTTGAATATAGTCATAAACCTGTGCCGTTCTAATCAAATGCGATTGCTCCGCATCGGTTTTTTCTTCTCCTTCTCTCCATTCAGCAATCTCGTTTGTTTTGTGAACACACTCGGAATTCGTTTCCGTTCCGATGCTGTCTGTTGATCTTACCGCCATATTCTGTAATTCTTTAACCGCTACTTCAAGAGTTTGAACCCGCGATAAAAGTTCTAAAATAATTCCTTCATAATTCATATACAGCCTTCCTGTTCGATTTTAAAAACATTATAAACATTATTTTTGAATTTGTCAATAATTTTTAATAATATTTAATAATTTTAATTTATACCTCCTTTATATAAATATTAAAGAGAGAGGTGGATCTGTGGCTCCGCCTCTCTCTTTACAATTAAAATTTGTATCTTTTAATAAACTCCTACTTGCCGCTATTCTGTTTATGTTGTAATCTTAAATTCTCTCTCGCGGTGGAGAGCATGAGTTTGATGCGGTTTTCCTGATTGACTTTGGTGGCGGAAGTATCGTAATCGATCGCTACGATATTTTCGTACTGATACATCTCTTTGAGCGTTCTGATCGTGCCTTTGCCCGCAATGTGGTTGGGCAGGCAGCCGAACGGCTGCGCACAGACGATATTGTCTGTGCCCGTTTCCGCAAGCGCCGCCATCTCGGCGGGGATCAGCCAGCCTTCCCCCATTTTGACGCCCTGATTGATGACTTTATCGGCGCATTTCCTTAGATGCTCGAAATCGTGCAGCGGTTCAAACCCGTACTTTTCGGTGAGCCCGATGATCTTTTTCTGCACGCGGTGCAGATATTTGTACACGATATCGAACGCAAACGTGGCGATGCTCTTTTTGTTATAGTACTTTGCGTCGTTGACGTTGTTGACGGCGCAGTACATGACGAAATCCATCAAAGCGGGAACGACGGGTTCGCACCCTTCGGAAAGGAGAAATTCTTCCAGATGATTGTTGCCCAGCGGAGAATATTTGACGTAAATTTCGCCGACGATGCCCACTTTGACCTTCTCTTCCCCGCTCCGCTCCACTTCAGAAAAGCGTTCCAGCATCGCGCGGGTGACCTGAAGGTATTTGCGGTATTTTTTGCGCGCGAAAGCATCCAGGATCAGGTCGATGCAGTCTTTGCGCGCGCGTTCGGAAGCCCCCTCTTCCTTTTCGTAGGGCTTGCACTGATTGTACAGGGACATGAGCGTATCCCCGTAAAAGATGGCAAAGGCAAGTTTTGCGAGCGTTTTCAGGTCGACGGGAAAGCCGCTGTCCTTTTCCAGCCCCGCAAAGTTGAGCGAGACGACGGGAACGTGCGGGAACTCGCTTTTCAGCGCCTTGCGGATGAGCGGGATATAGTTGGACGCGCGGCAGCCGCCGCCCGACTGCGTGATCATGACCGCCGTGTGCTCGAGATCGTATTTCCCGCTCTTGAGCGCGTCGATGAACTGCCCCGTCACGCAAAGGGCGGGGAAACAGGTATCGTTGTGCACGTGTTTGAGCCCCTCATCTATCACCGCCCTGGAATCGTTGTCCAAAACTTCGATGTTCCACCCGTCGCGGTTGAGGATCTCGACGATGATGCCGAAATGCACGGGCAGCATGTCCGGCACGAGAATTTTATGGGTATGTTTCATTTCCGGCGAAAATTTCGGAAAATCCTCGCGGTAATCCGCAACTTCCGCCGCCTGTTTATTCTTTTTCATTTTTATGCCTCTTCTGTTCCTCGATCGCGGCGAGCATGCTGCGCAGACGGATCTTCACCACGCCGAGATTGTTGATTTCGTCGATTTTGATCTGCGTATAGAGTTTTCCGCGGCTCTCCAGAATAGAGCGGACCTCGTCCGTCGTGATCGCGTCGATCCCGCAGCCGAAGGATACGAGTTGCACGAGATTGACGTTGTCGTGCTCGGTCACCCATTCCGCGGCGCGGTACAGGCGGGCATGATACGTCCACTGGTTGAGGACGTTGACCAAAACCTCTTTGCCCTTCATGAACACGCTGTCTTCCGACAGCACGGCGATGCCCAGAGAGGTGAGGAGTTTTCCGATGCCGTGGTTGATCTCCGGATCGATATGATACGGCCGCCCCGCCAGAACGATGACGGGCTTGTCCTCGCGCGAGGCGAGATACAGGATCTCGTTGCCCTTGCGCTCGATGTCGTCGTAATAGCGCTGCAGGCGCGCAAATCCCTCTTTGAGCCCCTTTTTGATCAGAGAGGAGGAAAGACGGTATGCGGACAGTGCCTTTTTGAGCGCGCGGACCGTGGACTTTTCGTCGTTCAGATCGAGATAGGGCATGATGAAATTTTTATCGTTCAGCCGCTCGTTGTTGGCTTTGAGAAGTTCGGGATAATACGCCACGACGGGACAGTTATAGTGATTCGTGGAATCGTGCTCGTCGAGGTTGTAACTTTCGCAGGGATAGAAGATGAAATCGACGCCCGCGTCGAGCAGGCTCTCGATATGCCCGTGCGCAAGTTTCGCCGGATAGCACGCCGTATCGCTGGCGACCGTGTGCTGCCCCTTGAAATACAGTTCGCGGGAGGACTTTTCGCTCATGACGACGGTAAAACCGCACGTTTCGAAAAATCCCGCCCAAAGGGGAAGTTGTTCGTAAAATCCCAGCGCGAGCGGTATGCCTACCCTGCCCTTTTTGCCTTCCGCACCGTACACGCTCTCCTGTATGCGCGCATATTTATACGCATAGATATCCAATTCGTCCGAATGCGGCTGGAGCCCCGCGCCGCGCTCGCACTTGTTGCCCGAAATAAATTTTCTGCCGTCGGAAAAGCCGATCACGTTGACGTTGCAGCGGGAAGTGCAGCCCTTGCAGACGTGGCTTCGCGAAGTATACGAGAAATTTTTCAGTTCTTCCCCGGAAATGGTCGCGCTGTCGCCCTGCACGTTTTCCTTCGCGTACAGCGCGGCGCCGAACGCGCCCATCAGCCCGGCAATGCCGGGGCGGACGACCTGCTTGCCCGTTTCGATCTCAAACGAGCGGAGCACCGCATCGTTCAGGAACGTGCCGCCCTGCACGAGGATGTTTTCGCCGAGTTCGTCGGGCGTTTTGGCACGGATCACTTTATAGATCGCGTTTTTGACGATGGACGAGGAAAGGCCCGCGGAAATATCTTCTACGCCCGCGCCCTCCTTCTGCGCCTGCTTGACGGAACTGTTCATGAACACCGTACAGCGGGAACCGAGTTCCACGGGGTGCTTGGCAAACAGGCCGAGTTTGGAAAATTCATCGATCTCCATCCCCATCGCTTTGGCAAACGTCTGGATAAAGGAGCCGCAGCCGGAAGAACACGCCTCGTTGAGCATGATGGAATCGATGGCGCCGTTCTTGATCTTGAA